>SL_5KL_010_SEDDRAFT_10002434_pt1 | contig 10337 bp, 10 predicted proteins | sample SodLakKL_010_SED_FD_9118 | JGI IMG/M metagenome (IMG submission 9118)
TCAATAAAAATCCCCGGTCTAAAGACCGGGGATAATGGTGGGAGATTTATGCGTAATCGGGCTCGGGCTCGACCATGAACTGATTCCATTCATCATCAGTGGTATCACTGATGATGAACTCACGTTCGGGTGGTTACAGCTCGGGTGATGCCAGACAGTTTTGACGTTCGAGTGATAAGCATGTTAGTAGTCCTTTTGTCAGTGAATGTATTTGTAATGCTATAAAAGTGAGTAAGGCATTGCAGGGGGGTATCGAACAATTAAACTTATCTAATATGAAGCCCTCAAATTGATTCTAAGGGTGGAACCTTTAAGGGTATACTATGGTCTTAAAAATCGATCCTGAGCGATCTGAGACGGTCGATTTCTGCAGAATCGTTGCACTAGGGTTGATAGTGATATGGTGGAAAAGAAAAGGCCGGGTTTTAACCCGGCCTGTTTCGATCATGCTGATTGTAGATCAATCTACATAGATCAATTCACGTTCAGCTCGGGTGATGCCGACATATTCGAGATTGGCTTCTTGTTCTTTTTCCCATGCCTTCTTAGCCCATTTGCTCGGGATGGTTTGTGACTTATGCAGGAAGTACACCCGTGGCCATTCGCGTCCTTTCGCTTTGTGAATGGTGGTAAGGGTAATAACGTTCTTTTTCTTTTCATTAAACAATTCATCTATGAATGCAACAAGGTCAGCAACGTCATGCTTACCATCGTTCATCAGTGACATGGCGATGTAAGTCAGGGCGGTGGCTCGATCTTCGGCAGACTGGGCAAGGTTGTAGCGTTCTTTCGCTTGCCACTTTTGAACCTCGCGTTCTTTCCATTCGTTCAGGCAATCGACCAACGTAGAAAGGTAGTCGGCCTTGAACTGAGTAGCAACAGATTTTAGGTTTTCGCCAATGTCTTTACCTTCAACCCTCACGCCTTGCTTATCGGCGATCAGCGAATATGCCAATTCCATAAGCGGTGCAACGTTGCGGCAGATAACCCCATCAGTCACATTCAGTCCTTCGCTATGGAAAAAGAACCCTTCACCTTCAGTCTGGTAAGGGATTGATCGAACAACGCCATCAGGGGCGTCGGGGTGAGCTTCCAAATCAGGCACGATACGGTTAGCTTCTTCTACTACGGCTTTCGGGCAACGGTAAGTTACAGTAAGCGGCAACGTGATTGCATCAGTTTCATTTGCAATTAGATCAAGCGCATCAGCGTCAGCGCCTGTAAAACCATAGATGGCTTGACGGTCATCGCCTACGGCGATCATGCGGCCTTCCGGCTTGAGCATCTTCAGGGCAAGCGCACGGCGAGCAGGGTTAGTGTCCTGAGCTTCATCAATCAGAACAAAATCGAACTGCGGCATGCGCATATTGTGATAAAGTGGACAAAAGATCATATCGTCAAAATCGATGGTTTTACGGTTTTGTTCAATTGAAATTTTCAAGACTTCAATAGCAGCATTGATAAGGGTTTCAGAACCCATGTCCTGATTGGCTTCAATACTGTATTGTTCCATCAGGTTATGCCATGCGGTATGGTCTTCAATGCTGGCAGTAAAGCCGATGCCAGTCTGCTTTGCCAATGAGATAAGGCGAACAATGGGGAACTTCTGAACCTTGTAGATAGACTTGTCTGTGTCGAAGGGATCAGCTTCGGCCAGCTTGTTGCAAATCACGTTGATCTTACCGCCAAACGCTTTCCACTTGCCGCGACGATTTGCCCACTTGTATACGGCCTTGTAGCCGAAGCTATGAACCGTCCCGGCCTTTACCATGCTGGTATCAACGCCCTCACTTTTCAAAGCATCAATGCGGGTCTGGAACTCGATGGCAGCGGCCTTATTGAAAGCCATGATGGCCACGGTGCCAAGATTGTTATTGGCGATGGTCTTGATGCCATGAACCAGTGTGGCGGTCTTACCAGTTCCTGCACGGGCAATGACGTTGGCACTGCCCGATGCATTCAGGATGAACTCATTGACGGCGGATTGTTGCGGAGAAAGGGTAAAGGACATATCGTTTGCTCCAATAGCGGTTAAGGAAAGGAAATTGTCGCATACTTATCAGCAACATTAAACCACTTTGACTAAAAAATTTTTTAATCAAACCTATTGACGCAGGGTAGATAATTTGTTAATGCCCATAAGTCGCACCAGAGTTATGGGCATTAACATATTATGATGGTCAGGTCAATAAAAAACCCCCGATCTTTCGACCGGGGGTTTTTCAGTAACTGCTTATGACGCTACCAGCTCAGGATGATCGAAAATCGTCTGGCGGTCAATGGAAACAGTCTTGAAGGTTTCAGGTGAAAGACTGAACCGGCGATATCCATTGACGGAAACACGAGGCAGCAGTCGCTCAATTTGACGCATGACCAGCGTTTTGTTCTGTGGGTTGGTAGGCTTCAATTCACCTTCCCGGATCACGTGTCGATTCACTTCCAGACCTTCGATCAGAATGGCCTTCAGCGTATAGTGACCATTGGAATCGGTCACGGGAACCTGAATCTTTCGACCATCAACCGTTTCCGGCTCAGTTACCAGATTGCCTTTCACGCCTTGGCCCCCACTTATATAATTGCGAACATGGGCAGCGGTATGGGCGTTCTCGCGTTCTCGGCGATACCGCCCCAGCAGAAACGCCTTCCGTTCGTCAAAAAGCTCTTTCAGCTTGTCCACGGACAGCTTAGAAAGGCGCTCATACCGTGAAAAGTCAAGCTGGTCAAACTCGACCGATTCCAATGCCTCAATGGCACGTGCATACAGGCGATCAATGCGAATGCGAGAAATCACGGTCACGTCATAGACGGGACGCGTGACATACTTGCTATTACGGGCATCGGGCGAGTAGCCATGAATCACGGCCATACCACCCTTGCGGGTTTCGGACAAGGTATCAAGAACATCGGCCTGTTCTTGAGTCATTTTGACGGTGCGACCGTCATACATGCGAGAAACAATAGTCATATCAAACTCCAGTAGTTGCAGTTTCGTGGCCACGGGATTGCGACCACGTGTTAACCATTCTAGCAGGTTGAACGGTCAGGTCAATAGTTTGATGAAAAAATTTATTTCATTGAACCTATTGACGCAGGGTAGATAATTTGTTAATGCCCATAAGTCGCACCAGAGTTATGGGCATTAACATTAAACGGTATGCAGGTCAATAAAAAACCCCCGGCCTTTCGACCGGGGTTTCCAGACCTTTCGAATCATGTTACCACAGTCATCGTATTACCAACGTATTTCACCACCGTCAGGAAAGACCGTTCGAATCAGATTGTCACGGCCATCATATTCCCAACAGTATTCACGACCGTCAGACGAGACCATTCGAATACGGTTATCGCGGTCATCGTATTCATAACGGAATTCATCACCACGGAATTCATCACCGCTAAGCAAGACCTCTCGAATCAGATTCCCACGGTCATCGTATTCATAGCGGTATTCACGGCCGTCAGACAATACCTCTCGAATACAATTCCCACGGTCATCATATTCATAACGGATTTCATCGCCGTTAGGAAATACCTCTCGAATCAGATTGTCACGGTCATCGTATTCATAAGAGTATTCACGACCGCCCGGAAAGACCGTTCGAATCAGATTGTCACGACCATCGTATTCAAAACGGAATTCATCGCCGTTAGGCCGGACCTCTCGAATCTTGTTTCCACAGTCATCGTATTCATAAGAGTATTCACGACCGCTAGGATAGACCGCTCGAATCATGTTCCCACGGTCATCGTATTCACCACGGTATTCATCACCGCAATATATGCGAGAAACAATAGTCATATCAAACTCCAGTAGTTACAGTTTCGTGGCCACGGGATTGCGACCACGTGTTAACCATTCTAGCAGGTTGAACGGTCAGGTCAATAGGTTTGATGAAAAAATTTATTTCATTGAACCTATTGACGCAGGGTAGATGATTTGTTAATGCCCATAACTCCGACTGTGCGACTTATGGGCATTAACATATTATGATGGTCAGGTCAATAAAAATCCCCGATCTTTCGACCGGGGATTATAGGGGGATGTTATGCGGCTTCGGCTTTTTCATCCGCCCCCGCGTTGACGATATACTCGCTAGCTTTCGCGGCTTCGGACGCTGCCCGGATGATGGCTGTACTATCTTCTCTGATAGCTTCAATCCATGCTTTAATATACTTCGCATGGTCTTCTCGGGGAGCGGACTGTAATCCCGTATGGGCGCAGGTAAAGGCGGCTGTAAGCTCGGCGATCAATTCCTCCATACCATATGCGTATGATCCAAACCGACCGGACAAATCACGGTTCATCCTACTTTTAGCACCAGTCCAATGGCCAAGCTCGTGGAACAATGTGCTATAATACACGGTGGCATTGTGAAACTGTTCAAACGACGGCATCCGAATGGTATCTAAGGATGGAACGTAACATGCAACGTTGCCACTATGCTGAATGTTTGCGCCTGTAGCAGCCACCATGCGATCAATATCAGCATTGCGGCAGTCCGTATTGACTACAGGAGCTACAGAAATCTCGAAATCACCTTCGACCTGATCGTAATTGAACACATGAGAAAAACGCATCAAAGGGATTTTATCAATAGTGGTCGAACCATCGGTATTGGTCCGTTCCTTTTCGAGCATTTTCCAGAAGACAATAATTTGCCCTTTGCTACCCTTTTTCACCTTGCAACCGATCTTCTGCCATTGCTTAAAGGTAGCCCAATATGAATGCTGATACCCATGCGTATGCATCGCGCCCCAAAGGAGAATGACGTTAATGCCGCGATAGGCGTTACCAGTTACGGCATTTGTCGGCATGGTATTAACGGCATTCCAGCATGGATTCCAGCCTTTGGAATCAGCATTTTCCAGCATTTCTATAATCTGGGCGGATACTTGCTTTGCGACCTTTGCTGTCATTTTTCGCTCCATTAGCGTTGAAAGGAAATTCAATTTTAGCAGGTTGAACGGTCAGGTCAATAGTTTTGATGAAAAAATTTATTTCATTGAACCTATTGACACACGGTTGATAATTTGTTAATGTCCATAATTCTGACCGTTTTTTATGGGCATTAACATTAAACGGTATGCAGGTCAATAAAAAAACCCCGGCCTTTCGACCGGGGTTTCGATCATCGTATTCAAAGCGGAATTCACAGCGGTATTCAGGGCGGCCCGCGTATCATATTATTTATGCGTCTGTTGGTCATCATTAGTCGAGCGTCAGCGCTTGGTTAATGTGGATCACTTCGCCCGTTTCCACTTTCTTGATGCGGGCACGATCCCGAACGCTTTCTGATAGGCGCTTGAAGCATTGGGAAAGTTTGCCCTCATACATGGGACGGTAGGACTTCGAGCGGAGGACTTCAAGGCGATAGCGCGTTTTCATGATTTTACTCCAGTAGTTAGAAGTTTCGTGGCCACGGGATTGCGACCACGTGTTAATCATTCTAGCAGGTTGAGCGGTCAGGTCAATAGGTTTGATGAAAAAATTTATTTCATTGAACCTATTGACACACGGTTGATAATTTGTTAATGCCCACAATCCTGACCGTTTTAACTTATGGGCATTAACATTAAACGGCATGTAGGTCAACCATTTTGACAAAAATATCTAAATGTGATACCCTAGATGTTTTCCCGCGCAAGCGGGCGGAAAGTGCGTCCGTCCAACGCCTTTATATGATTATTAAACTGGTTTTTGCAGTTATACTTACCATGAGTACGTTGATTGTTACATTGCTACAAAACATTTTGTGATAGGTAGTCTTAACGATTTCTTTTCCACAGTTAGGACATTCGAGTATTTCTCTTACTTTAACAGATTTAGCACGTTCTACACGTTTGTTCAAAATAACAATGATGTCAGTAGTGATAGGGTAAGAAACCTCCTTACCATCCCATCTATCGAGTCATTTATCAATCTGAGTATTTCATTGCATAACTGATGAGGGCACACATCCCATTAGTTTGGATATTCTGCCCCAGTAACAGTAATATTGCCGACATTCATGTATATGATTTTATTATAGTATCAATACAAACATTAAAACCCCTAACGCATGCGTCACGTTATGAGAGTGACATATTGTCTGGCCTCACTGTTAATGATATGGTTAACTGCCATTTAGTTTAACTGTTAAGAAATGCTTAACAGTTCATTTAACTTATCGGTTAATCCTTCTTGTTAATGGCATTAAGAAAGACACTACTTAATGCATTAAGCAAGTCGTAGAAAGCATCAGTTATCTCATCACGAGCAGCGGTATCAAGATTCCGCATTACGCGGCATGATTCTAGTACCTTACCATTCTTGAGAAGATTCACATCTTAATACGTTTGGCACAATCATCTTTAAACATGTTATGCATTTCTTTATCATCTGGAAAAGTTTCAATTCCACGATCACGATAATTTCGTGCAGCATCAATTTCATTGTCTGCTATGTGTTCAATGATATTGATTAGATTACGTTTAATATTCGTGTTTCAGAAACCTCGATAGTTTGATAGGTTAACTTAACACAGACGATTATTGACTGTCAAGTGTTAATTGACTTTTCCGCGAGTAACCATGGTTTGTTTCCACCCATTATATTCATCCAGACATTTAATTGTAGCAGTGAAGTGGGGGATGGGCGTGGATTGTTCGTAAGACTTATCCAACGCCTCAATGGGATTGCTGGAAAACCATACGATGGTGCGACCTTTATTATCGAGCATACGATATAATGTGGATGCACCATAAAGCGATTGTATTTCTTTGGTACTAATTACGGTAATGCCATGGAAGGTAATACGATCACCTTTTGAGGCATCGACCCATTCATTAAGACGGCACTGCTTTTTAACCGTTTTCTCACCCACGGTGCCTTTGTCTTTCAAGTATATGTACACCCCGGATACCAAAATACCCACGCCACGATATGAAACATATGTACTATCAACAACGGTCTTTAGGTTATTGGTATAGTTGTTGGGACTCATGTTTTGGACAAATTTCACGAAGTCTGAAAAATCAAATTCATCAATTATGTTATCAATGCCCTTGTCACGGTATTTTTGCTTAAGCTTATAATCCTGTGGAGTGACTGGAAACAACAAAGCTTTAACCGTTGCGATTGTATCATGCTTAGCATAACCCTTATCCACGGTTATAACACCAGCAGACACTTGGGCCACTTCTGCAACCTCATAAGACAGTCTTGAGGGTTGCGGGGTCATATCACCTTCAAGCATATCATTAACAGATCCGGCTGATTCGATGATCTGCAAGTGTTCAAAAGTGCGCATTAGGTGGTTGGGATTGATACCCACAAACTCTTTTACACAGGTAGAACCAACTTGCATCAATTCACCGTCTTTTTCAACCAGATAATAGCGTACACGCCTTCTACGATGGCCACAGTGGTCACAGCGATTCTCAGGCTTGGAATAATAATGTTGGGGAATTTCCCCCTCATAGTCAGGAGCAGTTAAAACAATTGCGCCATTATCTGTTACATCAATGCGAGCAACAAAGCGGGCATTATTATATGTAAGGATGTCATTGGCCCCATTCACCGTTACAGTGAGAAGCTGGCGTGGGATTGCAACCTTAGATTGATGAATGGTGACAATCATAGGATCACATTCAGACGTTTCATAATTTAGAACGCGATTCATTTTCAGCGCAATTTTGCGCAAGCGCTCTACGGTCTTGAGTGCTTTGTTCATGTTCTCAGTGAGGATTTTGAATTCCATGTGGCATCCCATATATTTGACTATGTAAGTATTATATCATGGGCGCGTTTTAAATTGTAAGCATTATTTTATATAAAATAGGGTTGATTTTCATGTGATTATTTGTTAATGCCCATAACTTAAAGCATGATATACTTACACAGTTAGCACGGTCATCTTGAATGGCAACAAATCAATAACGGTATTCATCACCGTTAGGAAAGACCTCTCGAATACAGTTCCCACGATTATCGTATTCATATTGAATGACAGTCATTATCAGATACCTCAAATGTTTAAAATATATCTCTATCCAACAAGTTCGTAATTTTTTCGATGCTGCACAGCCACGGCTTTAAGTGACCCACCACGCTTTTGTAGTTCATCAAATGCATCTGCGGCCCATTCTTGGATACCTCTCTGCCATGCAGCACCGCCAATTCCCAGCCTATTGTTTTCATCGATTTTTTCTGCTGACTGACGCAGCCGTTCAACAGTCAATGGTTTGTAGTTGTAATCCTTCATGCTTCACTCTCCAGAGTCTTGACAGCCTTATAGTAGTACGCAGTGGCCGTTCCAGCCTTGATACCCTTGTCTATTGCCATTTGTACAATGTCATCACGATCATGAGTATCGCCATGTTCTCTGACCAATTCTAGCATGGCTGGAAACAAATTACTACCCTTTCGGCCACGTTTGCCAGTTCCCATCCCAAGCTCACGCCGAGCCTTGTAGAAATATTGTACGGCAGTGGTGTCTGACACATTAAGCTGTTCGATTGCCTGTTCAACAATCTCATCCTTAGACGCTTCTGGAGCGTTTTCTACCAGTCGTTTGATAGATGGATATGTGTTGCGATTGCGAGTGCGCTTTGGAGCATTAGAAGCGGTCTCAGAAGTTTCACTCAGGGTTGACACTCCCCCAAGACTGCTAGCACCATTAAGACTGCCATTCTTTTGAGCAGTATTGATGGCCTTCTGTTGAGCAAGGGACAGGTCATAATTGGAAATCACATCACGACCATCTTTGAACGCATCCACAATGGCATATCGCATTGTCATACTGTTCACGCGGTCATTGTCGTGTACTGGAATATCAGCATCAGTAATTGACTCCACAATGGCTTTCAGCTCACCCAAGTGCAAATCAGCCAAAGAATGGGGCAGGCGGATTAAACTTGAAGTATTAAGATTGAACGCTTCGAGGGTCGCAGTGATGTTTTCCATTATCCAAATCCTTTTTGGGTTAGTTGATGAAATACATTATACACTAGAATAATATTAACTGTCCAGTGTTTTATGCCAAAAGTTTAAACGCTTCATCGAGAATTTCACGCACGGTGTCGTTGTTACTGCGATCATACGTATCATTCCACCCTGCTTCATCATGAGCGATAGAATGCAAGATACGTTCATCAAAGTTTCCATTATAGCGTGTTACATGATTCCACGTTTTAGTAACAAATGGTTCTAGGGCATCCCAATAGACACCCTTCCATTCAATAACAACATGAGCGAAATCAATACCATTATCATTCCAAGAGTATATACTATGAGGATCGAAGTCTTCATTTGAAATCTGATTTTCAACTTCTGATATGTCTGGTATTTCATCATCATATACACACCCGAATACTGCAATATACATATCATCGATTCCAAGGTCATACATTCTCTTGATTAGTTCAGAGGCAAAAACGCCACATCCACCATTATTGATAAATGGAATACGGTCTCTAATCTGCTCATTGACCAGTTCCATACATGCCTTGAAGTCTGCAAAAGATACTGATGATGCATTCATGATTATCTCCACAATTAGCAATAAAGGTAGAGAAATTGTAGCAAGGCTAGTCTGTTATTACAAGAGAAATATTCATTCTTTTTGTTGTATTTTTACAACATTTGAAGTTATGGGCTTTAACACGAAACAGTATAAATGTCAACTAAAATTGTCATATCTAACCACATTTCTCGTTACCACGGTCATCGTATTACCAACGCGTATTACCAACGCATTTCACCACCGTCAGGAAAGACCGTTCGAATTTTATTTCCACGCTCATCGTATTCCCAGCGGTATTCACGACCGTCAGACAATACCTCTCGAATCATGTTCCCACGGTTATCGTATTCATAACGGGTTCCATCACCCTCAGGATGGACCTCTCGAATCAGATTGTCACGGTCATCGTATTCATAACGCTTTTCCCGACCGCTAGGATAGACCATTCGAATATTGTTTCCACGATCATCGTATTCATAAGAGTATTCACTACCGTTAGGAAAGACCTCACGAATACAGTTCCCACGGTCATCGTATTCATATTGAATGTTAGTCATTTTCAGCTACCTCGAATGTTTTGAAGGGTTAATATAACACAGACCATTATTGATGATCAATAATTTTCTATCGTAATTTTTTTAATCATGTTCCCACAGTCATCGTATTTAAAACGGAATTCACGACCGTCAGACAAGACCTCTCGAATACAGTTGCCACGGTCATCGTATTCATAACGGATTTCATTACCGTCATGCCAGACCTCTCGAATCAGGTTCCCATGGCCATCGTATTCCCAACGGTCGCCGTTAGGAAAGACCTCTCGAATCAGATTGT
>SL_5KL_010_SEDDRAFT_10002435_pt1 | contig 10329 bp, 9 predicted proteins | sample SodLakKL_010_SED_FD_9118 | JGI IMG/M metagenome (IMG submission 9118)
TGGACGGCGTCGACATCTGACTTGGACAGCGAAACGACGAGTTCGAAATCCTCACCGAAATGAACGCCAGCCTCCCAGCGGTCAGCACAGATTTCGCAGGCGTCATCGATTGGAATCGNCGACGAATCGATCCCAAAGCCACAGTCGCTGGCTTCGGCCAGCTGGTGTAGCGAGCGGGCCAACCCGTCGCTTGAATCCATCATCGCACTTGCGCTCGCGGCCAATCGTCGACCGGCTGCAGTCCGCGGCGAAAACCGAAACAGTTCGTTGGCACGCTCGTATTCGCCCGACTCGAACAACGTCAGGGCAGCCGCACTCCGACCCAGCGTGCCAGTTACGCAGACGACCTCACCAGGGGTGGCACCCGAGCGGTAGACCGGTTCGTCGATTTCACCGATAGCCGTCGTCGTCACCGTCAGCTCACAGTGGCCGTCGAGATCACCGCCGACGTACTCGGCGTCCGTCCGCTTGCAGACGTCGCGTGCGCCCTTGACGAACGCCTGCAGTTCGCTTTCGATGAACTCGGTATCGGCGTAGGCGGCGACCGCTGCGGTCGGGGTGGCTCCCATGGCGGCAAGATCGGACAGTGAGGCGGCGACCGACCGCCAGCCTGCGGTGTAGTGGGTAGTTCCGTCGGGAAAATCAGTCGAGGCGTGCAGCATGTCGGTCGTAATAGCCGTTGAGTCGACGACTGCGGCGTCATCACCAGCGTGTGGGAGGTCGGCAGCGAGCATCCGAAGGGCCGCGCGTTCGTCCATCAGTGATGGATTTGGGGGCGTGAGTAAAAGCCTGTAGCATTTCGAGTGTCAACGCGACACATCCCCAAACCGCCCTGGGCCGGCAATACGATGGGTTTAAACAGCCCAAAACGGAAAAAGACCTCATGGTAACTCTCTACGACGTTCCGGCCGAGGAGTTCATTGACGAACTCGCCGACCGGCTTGCAGACCGCCTCGAGGAACCAGCGTGGGTCGAGTATACGAAAACCAGCCAAGACCGCGAACTGCCTCCTCAGCAGGAGGATTTCTGGGCAACTCGCGCCGCCAGCCTCCTGCGAAAAGTCGCGATTAACGGCCCGATCGGTGTCGAACGTCTGGCCACCGAGTACGGTGGCACCAAAGGCGGCTCGAACCGCTATGCAGTCGCGCCCGCCAGCCACGTCTCGGGTTCGAAAAAGATCATCCGCGAGGCACTGATCCAACTCGAAGACGAAGATCTCGTAACCACCGGACAGGGCGAGGGTCGACGCACCACCGCCGACGGTGAGGCGTTCCTTGATGAAGTCGCCCAAGACGTCTTCGAGTCGCTCGACCGGCCGGAACTCGAACGCTACGCCTAAACCGTTTTATTTGATTTCGGCGGCTCCGAAACCGTTTTTGGACCGCAGCAGAACGTATAGATATGCCCAACAGCCCTGACGACGATCGACTCGAAGAGCTCCGCGAACAGAAGCTCCAAGAGCTCCAAGAACGCCAACAGCAGGGCCAAGACGACGAGGCCCAAGAAGCCGCCAAACAGCAGGCTGAAGCCCAAAAGCAGGCCCTGCTGAAACAGCATCTCACCGACGGTGCCCGCCAGCGACTCAACGCTGTCCAGATGTCGAAACCTCAGTTCGCCCAGCAGGTCGAACAACAGATTATCGCCTTAGCCCGCAGCGGGCGGGTCCAAAACCGGATCGACGAAGACCAGATGAAGGCGCTTCTCAAAGAACTTCAGCCCGAATCGAAATCCTTCGACATCAGCCGGCGGTAACGAATGGAGCTTGCACTGCTGTACAGTGGTGGTAAGGACTCCTCGCTTGCGGCGCTTCTGTTAGAGGAGTTTTACGAGGTTCGACTCATCACAGCTACTTTCGAGATCACTGATGACTGGCAGCACGCCCGGCGGGCTGCTGATGCGCTCGAGTTTCCGTTCGAGACGCTTTCGCTCGACCAGGAGGTCGCCGAGACGGCCGTCGACCGGATGGCCGAAGACGGCTTTCCTCGAAACGGGATCCAACAAGCCCATGACCACGCGCTCGAACGCGTGGCCGAACTCGACGTTGATGCGGTTGCTGACGGCACTCGACGGGACGACCGCGTTCCCAACGTCTCGCGAGCGAGTGCCCAGAGCATTGAGGATCGGATGGGCGTCGACTACATCGCGCCGCTCTCTGGGTTCGGACGCCATGCGGTCGACCGCCTTGTGGAAGCCACCTTCGAAGTCGAATCCGGTCCGAGCGAACAGATACAGAAAGCCGACTACGAAAGCGAACTTCGAGAACTGCTCGTCGACCGTCATGGCCCTGAGTCTGTCGCCGAGGTGTTTCCCGACCACGAACAGACCTACGTCCATGGTCGCCGCTGAGGCGGCCGTCTCAGCGCTCGATCGCTAACTCAATGCTAGGTACGCTTATCGAGGCTGCGTTGTCGGCTATCACAACGTTTGGGTTGCCTGCGCTGTTCGTAGTGTTTGTTCTCAAAGGGGCAATCATCGGCAAACCGCTGGCCACCTCAGTCGTCTTGCCGGGCTACGTTTTTGCGACTGGCCACACGACGTGGCTGATCGCCCTCGCTATCGTGGTTGCTACGGTTGGCTACGTTACTGGGCAACTACTTATCTACTGGATTGCCAGACAGTACGGCTTCGAGACACTACAGTCGACACGCTTTCTGTCTGTTTCGGATTCCCAACTCGACCGTGCGAACCGATTGTTTCAGCAATACAGTGGCGGCGGCATCTTCGTGACGAACCTCCTGCCCTACGTCGGAAGTTTTCTGTGTATTCCGGCCGGGATGGCTCGCTATCCGGTCGGTCGACTGTTCGTGTATGCGACTGTTTCGACACTGCTGAACTATGTGTTGATTGTACTGGTTGTTGTCAGATCAGTCGAGTTCGCTATCGCGCTGTAGCTGTCGAGTGGTCGGCTGGGCTGTCGAGACGTACTGGCGTCGCTACCTGTCGGATCGAACGTTTGATTACAACAAACATTGTTAATTTATATAATGGATCCGGGCATCGGCTATGCAGTCGTCGCGGCCGTGATCTGGGGCGTCTACCTCTTTTATCTCAAGCAGGCGTTTCAGGGGTATGCGGCCGCGACGCTGACAGTCATCATTAACATCTTTGCGCTGGCGTGGTATCTGCCGATTCTCGGCATTTCGGCCGGCTTCGGTGAGGCGCTTGCGGCGCTCGGGCGGTTTGGCCTCTCGGAGGTCGGTATACTCGTGTTGACAGTGGTGACGATTGCAGCGGCGATGGTTGCGTTTCTCCGGGCGTTGGCGATCGGCGATGTCTCGTACGTTGCGCCGATCAACAAGATTGTCCCTGTGTTCGTGCTGCCGATCGAAATCGTCTTTCTGGGACAGTTTCTGACACCACTGCAGGTCACGGGCGTGATCATTGCAACGATTGCCATCTACGTTGCAAACTTTCAGGGCGGTGCGCTACTCGAACCGCTTCGGCGGGCGGCCAGCTCGCGGGCCGCACAGCTCGCGCTGTTGAGTGCGATGTTTTTCGCGGTGAGCGACGTCGCCAAACGTGTTGGTCTCCAGGAGCTGGCGATTTCGACGACGCTGTGGGTACCGTTGCTGTTCGGTGGGGTGATCGTCGTTCTGCTTCCCTCAGTGCTGCGGTCGCCACCACCCGCTATCCGTCCTGACATCCCGAAGTTTGTCGTCGCCGGAGGGTTCGTCGCTGCCGGTGAGTACATCACGACACTGGCGTTTTCGCTTATCCCCGCAAGTATCGCCTCGCCGATTATTAACGCCCAGGCCATTGTTGCGGTGCTGCTCGGCGGGATTATCCTCCATGAGCCGTATTTCCGCACTCGCGGGATGGCCGCAGTGCTCGCAGTCGCCGGTGTGACGTTAATCGCTATGTAGCTGCCCGCTACTGGCTGCTGATTTCGCTTTCGGTCGACTGGCCGTTCGGCCTATCGGGTTTTATGTGTCGTCTGGCCGCAATACCCATCGCAATCATAACTGCCTCGGACAGCGAGCTGACGGTTTGTCGCCGTTGTCGGCTGTTGTGTGGCGATGTACGCGTATAGATCTCGATGCTATCATGTGGAGCGTGTATGTCGACCGGCTTGAGCGTGATCTGATAGCCCTCAGCGTCGGTGAGTCGGATGACCTCCGTCAGCGACTCGCCGGGAAACTGGACGATCTCCCGGTCAACATACCAGCCTGCGGGAAGTCGACGGCCCAAACGGCTGGGGTCGATACAGTCGCCGACCGTCTCGATGGTCTCGACCGACTCAAGCGACGTCGACGTATCACTGAACCGGTCTTTCAACCGCTTGAGTTCGTGTTGGAAGAACGTGCGAACGGAGCGTGTCGACATGAGAGAGATACGCACACTCGACTGTGCCGGGTGCGGTCGACTCCGACATGGAGTACTGTCTATATCGTTATGCAGTCGCTTTGAGGCGGTTTGTCGACGGCTACCGCTGAGACGGACTGTCGGCGCTGGGGTAGTCCGTGCCTAGAGCGTTGACAGTGACGACCACGTCTATCAGTAGGCGGTTTGACCACTGACCGACAAAGGACAGGTTTCAAGCGCGGCTGTCGCCAACGCCACCGCATGTACAACCGACTCAAAGGGTTTCGTGATTTCTACCCCGACGAGATGACCGCCCGCCGGGAAGTTATCGACACAGTCGAGAATGCCGCTGGGCGCTACGGATTTCGGGAGATCGGCACGCCAACGCTCGAATCGACCCAGCTGTACACCGATAAATCCGGCGACGAGATCGTCGACCAACTGTACAATTTCACTGATAAGGGTGGCCGCGAGGTAACGCTCACCCCCGAGTTGACCCCAACGGTCGCCCGGATGGTCGTCGCCAAATCCCAAGCACTCTCCAAACCGATCAAGTGGCGCTCGACCCGTCCCTTCTGGCGCTACGAACAGGTCCAACAGGGCCGGTTCCGGGAGTTCTACCAGACGAACGTCGATATCTTCGGTTCGAGCGAACCCACAGCAGACGCCGAGATTCTGGCGTTCGCGGCCGACGCGCTAACCGATCTGGGGCTCACGCGCGATGATTTCGAGTTTAGGGTGTCGCACCGTGATATTCTGGGCGGCCTGCTTGAGGCGTTCGACGCCGACGTCGACACGGAAGCTGCAATCCGGGCAGTCGATAAAAGCGACAAAATCGAGACCGCTGAGTATCACGATCTGCTGGTTGAAGCGGGGCTTCGGCCCGATCAGGCCGAAACGTTCGATGACCTGCTCGGGACCGATGACCTAGCAGATCTGGTCGACTTCGCTGAAACCGACCGCGTGACCGACGCGGTCGAGAACCTCCAGGCCGTCTTGGAGGCTGCTGACGACTTCGGGGCCGGCGAGTTCTGTGACGTTTCTCTTGAAACTGCCCGCGGGCTGGATTACTACACGGGCGTCGTCTTCGAGTGTTTCGACTCAACGGGCGAAGTCTCACGGTCGGTGTTCGGCGGCGGCCGCTACGACGATCTCATCGAGAGCTTCGGCGGCCAGCCCACCCCGGCTGTGGGCGTTGCTCCTGGCCATGCCACTCTCCAGTTGCTTTGTGAACGTGCCGGCGTCTGGCCCGAGGAGGCTCCCTCAACGGATTACTACGTGCTTTCTGTCGGCGATACTCGCTCTGTTGCGGCCGCGGTTGCCAGCGAACTTCGTGGGCTGGGCCACATTGTCGAAAGCGATATTTCGGATCGGAGCTTCGGCGCGCAGATGAGCTATGCGGATTCGATCAACGCCGAGACGGTCGTTATTGTCGGCGAGCGTGATCTCGAAAACGGCGAGCTGACGCTCAAAGATATGGACACCGGCGAGCAAACCACCGCACCGGTTGAGGATTTCCCCGGTAACCTCCAGCGGCCGACGTACGACGACTGGGAATAGCCGGGCTTCATAAGTCTTGGCCGAAGAGGTGAGTCGACTACTCGTATGAGAATCCGGGTCAACTGGCGGTTTAGTCTCAATCTGACTGGCACCGTCCTCAAGTGGTTTGCCATCCCGCTGTGTCTACCGCTTGTTGTCGCGCTGTACTACGGTGAGTCTCCACTGCCGTTTCTGGTTGCGATTGCAGTTACCCTTGCAGTCGGCCTGGCGTTTGAGCAGTTTGACGAGGGGGCTCGACTCGGTCCTCGCGAAGCCCTGCTGATGGTCGCACTCACCTGGTTGTTGGTCGCACTTGTCGGCGCAATTCCGTTCGTTGTCGCCGGCCGCGGGGCAATAGCCCATCCGCTCAACGCAGCCTTCGAGTCGATGAGTGGGCTGACAACAACGGGTGCGACCGTGCTCAGAGCGTTTGACATTCATGCCAACTCGATTATGCTGTGGCGACAGTTTCTCCAGTGGGTCGGCGGGCTCGGAATCCTCATTCTGGCAACTGCGGTTCTCTCGCGGCTCTCGGTGGGTGGAGCCCGACTGATGGAGACCGAAACCCAGTACGACAACGTCGACAAACTCACCCCGCATATCGAAGACACGGCCCGGCTGATCGGCAAACTCTATGTCGGGTTAACGGTGACTGCCATCATGGTGCTGTATGGGCTGCATCTCGCCGGCCTCGCACCAAATATGGACCTTTTTAACGCCGTCTCACACGCCTTTAGTAGCGTATCAACGGCTGGTTTTTCGCCCGAACCACAGAGCATTGAGGCCTTCAAGCCGATTGTTCAGTGGGCGCTCATGCCGTTTATGATTCTGGGCTCGACTAGTTTCGTTCTCATGTATTTCGTTCTGCAGGGCAACATTGAGCGACTGCGAAACAGCGAGGAGTTCCACTTTTATGCAGGCACTATCGTCGTCTTTTCGGGACTGGTCGTTGGGATTCTCACGCTCACTGGTAATCCAACCGGTAACGGTTTCGACGAAACGTTCCGCCAGTCAGTGTTCAACGTGGTCTCGATTATCACCACTACAGGCTATGCCAACGCCGATTTCAACCAGTGGCCAGCGTTTGCGACGTTCCTTCTTTTCGTCTGTATGTTCTTTGGTGGCATGGCCGGTTCGACGACCTGTTCGATCAAATCCTTCCGCTGGCTGGTGATTTTCAAAACGTTCCGACGTGATCTGTTTACAGTCATTCACCCAGAGGCGATTCGTCCGATCCGACTCAGCGGCCAAGTGGTCGACGAGCGCACCGTCCGAAACGTCTACTCGTATACGCTGATTGCTATCGTTGGCGTGTTTTTGATCGCGATGTTCATTGTCGTCGACGGTGCACGAACTGGCCTTTATGAGTCAACCGAGATCAGCCAGTTCGATGCACTTGGGGCCGCTGCCTCGACGTTTCTCAACATCGGCCCAGCGTTCGGGCCGGCCGGCCCCTACGGGACGTACGACGTGTTCGAACCGACAACAAAAGCACTGATGGTGCTCGTGATGTGGATCGGCCGCATCGAGATTATCCCTGTACTCGTGTTGTTTACCCGCTCGTTCTGGCAGTCCTGAACGCAGCCAGACAGCATCGACGCTGTTTCCGACCGCTGGGTGAGGACCAAGAACGGTCAACGATTGTCAGTAACTATCGAATGTCTCCAAATTTTATTAAAAATATCATGTGGATGATAATACTTATTGTATGAATCAATGATTACTATGTGTGGCACGGGTAGTCGTTACTCATCACCAGAACGGTCGACTTCGGCCTCTCTGGAGACTACCTGTAGCCCTCCTAGTGAGTATCTATGGCAACTGAAACCTACGTCGGTTCCGTCGATCAAGGGACGACCGGCACACGATTTATGGTCTTTGACCATGGTGGCAACGTCGTAGCGAGCGCATATGAGAAACATGAGCAGATTTATCCGGAACCTGGCTGGGTCGAACACGATCCGATGGAGATCTGGGAGAACACCCAGAGCGTGATCACCACGGCGCTCGACCAGGGCGGCATTGAGCCTGAACAACTGGCGGCAATCGGTGTCACCAACCAGCGGGAGACGACGCTGCTGTGGGACGGCGAATCCGGCCAGCCGATCGCCAACGCCATCGTCTGGCAGGACCGCCGTACTACCGACCGGATCGAAACGCTCAAAGACGACGGCCACGCCGAGATGGTTCAACAGAAAACCGGTCTCGAACCCGACGCGTACTTTTCTGCAACAAAGGCCGAGTGGTTGCTTGATAACACCGATCCGATCAAACTTCAGCGCGCCCGCCCTCAGGACGTCCGCGAGCGCGCCGAGGCCGGCGATCTCATGTTCGGAACCATCGATACGTGGGTAATCTACAATCTCACCGGCAACCACATCACCGACGTTTCGAACGCTTCTCGAACAATGCTGTTCAACATCCACGAGATGGACTGGGACGACGAACTCCTCGATGAGTTCAACGTCCCCGCGGCAACCCTCCCGGAGGTCCGACCCTCCTCTGACGACGAAACCTATGGCTCGACGGACGCCGAGGGCTTCTTGGGTGCGGAGATTCCAGTCGCCGGGGCGCTCGGCGACCAGCAGGCCGCTTTGTTCGGCCAGACGTGTTTCGATGAGGGAGACGCCAAAAACACCTACGGTACCGGCTCGTTCATGCTGATGAACACCGGTAACGAGGCGGTCATGAGCGACCATGGCCTGCTGACGACTGTCGGCTTCCAGCGCTCGGGTGAGCCCGTTCAGTACGCCCTTGAAGGGGCGATTTTCATCACCGGCGCAGCCATCGAGTGGCTTGAAGATATGACGCTGATTGATGACGCCATGGAGTCGGAAGCCGTCGCCCGCAGCGTTGATTCGACTGATGGCGTCTACTTCGTGCCCGCATTTGCCGGCCTCGGCGCACCTCACTGGGACCAGCGCGCCCGTGGGACCATCGTCGGCATGACCCGTGGCACCCGTCGCGAACACGTCGTGCGTGCCGTTCTCGAATCTATTGCCTACCAGACCAAAGACGTCGCCGAGGCGATGGTCGAGGATTCGGATATCGATCTTGCGGATCTGCGTGTCGACGGTGGGGCGGTCAAAAACAACTTCCTGTGTCAGCTCCAGGCCGACATCGTTGATACCAACATCGTCCGGCCGGTGGTTGATGAAACCACGGCCCTGGGATCGGCGTACGCCGCCGGTCTTGCCGTCGGCTACTGGGAGACAGTCGACGAACTCCGGGATAACTGGCAGATCGACCGCGAGTTCGACCCCGACCCGGAGGCCGACTACACAACCGAGTTCGGCCGCTGGCACGACGCCGTCGACCGGTCGCTTGGCTGGGCGACATCCGGCGACGAGTAACCGAGACCGCTCGGTTTTCGGCGGTACGAATTTATATACTACTTCTAAGAGGAGTCGTTCGTAGGCAGCGACTACTTATATAGTCCAAGCTGGCTGCTCAGGAGTCTGCACAATAAAAAAACCGAACCGCAGTAGGGCGTGGTTAGTTGAGGCGGGCAAGGATCAGCTCGGAGAGATCCTCACGGAAGTCCTCGACATCGATCTCTTCGAGCACCGGCACGAAGAAGCCCTCAACCAGCATGTTGCGAGCCGTGTTGGGGTCGATCGATCGGGAGGTCATATACAGCAGGTCCTCTTGGTCGACCTGGCCAACCGTCGCGGAGTGGCTGGCTTCGGTGTCGTGGTTTTTGATGATGAGCTTCGGCGAGGCGTCGGCTTCCGACTCATCCGACAGCATCAGCGTATTCTCACGCTGGTAGGAACTCGTGTTCCATGCGCCTTCGCCGACGTCCTGGACGCCCTCGTACACCGAGCGTGCGACGTCGTCGAGCACGCCACGGGTGACGAGATCGGCGGTGGTGTGTTCGGCACGGTGCCACACACGGGCGTTGACATCGAGGTGCTGGTCGTCGTGGCCGAAGAAAGCCCCGACGATCTTGCTTTCGGAGCCATCGCCGTTGAGTTCGGTCTCGACATCCGAGCGGGTAAGTCGTGAGCCGATGTTGCCCTCGATCCAGTTGATCGTCGAGTAGGTGTCGGTCACGCCGTGTTTGAGCGTGACGTGGTAGGTCTCTTCGTCGAGGTTCTGCAGCGAACCGAACTGAACGTAGCTGTTTTCACCGGCGACAACTTCGACGATGTTGCTAAAGAAGCGGTCGCCTTCGACAGCCTCGCCTGTCTCGATGGATTCGAGAATCGTCGCCGACGACGAATCCTCGGTGACGACGAGCGTCTGGCTGAACAGCGACCGGGAGTTCATCTCGGCGCGGATCGTTACGTCTTCGGCGTCGACGCCCTCCGGCACGTAGATGACCGTGCCTGTCGTGAACAGTGCGGCTGACAGCGCGGTCAGGTAGTTCTTCTGTGGATCGACTGTCGAGCCGAAGTGCTCACGGACGAGTTCTTCGTGGCTTTCGAGTGCCTCGACGAACGAGAGCACTTCCGCGCCCTCAACGTCGGCGCGCTCGGTTTCGTC
>SL_5KL_010_SEDDRAFT_10002436_pt1 | contig 10329 bp, 9 predicted proteins | sample SodLakKL_010_SED_FD_9118 | JGI IMG/M metagenome (IMG submission 9118)
GGCAGGATGGGCCGGCAGTATTTTGAAGGCTGGTACTTCAAGCTGGTCGATAAAAAGATGGAAAATGTCTTTGCCTTTATCCCCGGGGTTTTCTTCAGCCCTGAGCCCGTTTATTCCCATGCTTTCATCCAGATCATCGACGGGATCGAGCGGAGCTACCACTACGAGCGGTTCCCGGAAGACCGCTTCCGGGCAGAAAGGGATGTTTTTTCCGTCGCCATCGAAGAAAACCGCTTCGGACGCGAGGGGATAACTTTTAACCTCAAGCGCCCCCGGGTGGTCATAGCAGGGGAGCTTGCCTTCAAGAACCATTTAGACTGGCCGGACAGCATACTTAAACCCGGCAGCATGGGCTTTTATAACTACATGCCCCGCATGCAGTGTTACGCCCAGGTCTGCGCCATGGATTTCGACCTGGAAGGCACCCTCGATATTAACGGCCGCCCGGTCGATTTCAGCGGCGGGAAAGGCTACATCGAAAAAAACTGGGGCTCCTCTTTTCCTTTTTCATGGATCTGGATCCAGAGCAACCATTTCCAAACAGCAAGGGCTTCTTTAAGCTGTTCCCTCGGCCACATCCCCTTTTTGTTCACCTCTTTCCGGGGTTTTTTGGTCGGCCTCTACGTGGAGGGCAGTTTTTATGAATTTACCAGCATGAACCGGAGCAGGGTGGAGGTGGAGCAAAAAGGCACCGACCTGAGCATGCGCCTTTCCAACCGCCGCTACAACCTGACCATGGAAACAGAAACCAGCAGCCACGACTTTATCCTCTTAAACGGCCCGCGGGGCAAACAAATGATCCCCCTGGTGCACGAAAACCTGCAGGGCCTGGTCCACCTGGAGCTTAAAGAAAATGCCAGCGGAAAGACCATTTTTAAAGACACCGGCCGGTGCACCGGCGTGGAATACGGCGGGCGGCAGATGGTGGTAATCGACCGGCTGGCGGAAGAACCGGGCGAAAAGAAAAAAGAATACCAGGCTCACCCCTCTCCCGGTTAAAAACAGCCGGGGTCGAGGCTTTCCTGCCCCGGCACCCGGCTTAACAGTTTCAGTGCATGACACGGGGACGTTTCATCTGTCATCTTTTCATCATGACACGGGGACGTTTTGACACGGGGACGTTTCATCTGTCATCTTTTCATGACACGGGGACGTTTCACCTGTCATCTTTTCACATGGCAGGGGGACAGGCCCCTTGTCACCAGCATGACACGCATGACAGGGGGACGTTTCACCTGTCACCAAACAAAGGAGCCTATTATAGGCTTTTAAGTCAATCCTTCTTCATGATCACGGCATAGCCCTCAATCACCTTTTTCCCGGCCTGGTTCAGGGCCTCTGTTTTTAAGCGGGCTACGTTTTTACCAGGTTTCAGCTCCGTCACTTCCACCCGGGCGGTAATCGTATCGCCAATGAAAACAGGAGCGTTGAACTGCAGGTTCTGCTCCATGTAAATGGTGTTTTTCCCGGGCAGGGCGGTTCCGAGTACCGCCGAAATGAGGCTTGCAGCCAGCATACCGTGGGCGATCCTCTGCTTGAAAGGGGAGCTGGCCGCGGCTTCGCTGTCCACATGCAGGGGGTTAAAATCCCCGCAGATACCGGCAAAGTTATAGACATCTGTTTCAGAAATAGTCTTGCTCATCTCGGCGCTATCGCCGACTTTCAGGCTGGCATAAGGCACATCTTGAATCATGCTCATCACTCCTTTGAGGTGACAGGGGTGACAGGGGGACGTTTCATCTGTCACCTTTCTCTCGTGACATGAGGGCGTGACAGAGGGACGCTTTGCCACCAGGGGATGACAGGGGGACATGACAGGGGAAACGTCCCCCTGTCATGTTCCCCGATCATTGTTCCGGGGGTTGGCAGATCAGGCCCTGGGGATCGACTTCTTCGCGGAGGATGGCCAATTCTTCAGCCGTCGGGGGAGCGGCTTCTTTTGCGTTTGTGACATCGAGGGCAAAGCCGGTATTTTCCTGCACTTGCTCCACGGTTACACCCGGGAAGTACTCGGCCAGGTAGATCTCTTTGGTCTCTTCGTGGAAGTGGAGCAGCCCCAGGTTGGTCACAACAGCCACGGCCCCGCCTCTTTTTAGGCCCAGCTCCTGCCTGGAGTTACCGCCCCTGTACCAGCCGACGCTGGTCATGTAATCAAGTTTTTCCACTAAACGTCTTTTTTCGTGCTGCATGAAGGTAATTACCCCTGAAGCCAGGGAAGCCACATCGTTGCCGCCTCCGCTCCCGGAAAAACGCTTCTGCGGCCGGTGGTAATCGCCGATGCAGGTGGTATTGAGGTTGCCGTACTGATCGACCTGGGCGGCGCCAAGGAAAGCTACCGTGCGCAGTTTGCGGTGGCCCACGGTTGAAAAAGCCTCGATTAAGCCAGAATTAAGGGCCGTTCCACTCATCACCCGCAGGTCGGCCACGGCCATGGGGATCTCATCAAGCGCGGGGTCGATACCGCCGGTTTCAAAAAAAATCACCGCCCGGGGAGCATAAATTCTTTTTGCTACGGTGGCTGCCAGCATTGACACCCCGGTGCCGGCAAATACGATGTCACCGTCTTTGATCAGGCGGCCTGCTGCTATAGCCATCATCTCGCTGTTGCTGTATTTTAGCATCTCTCCCCCTCCTTACTTCCGGTCCAGACCCGGCGCATAACCGATCCCAGGGCTGGCCTTGATCTTTAAGAGCATATCAATGCCCACTTTTCTGAGGTATTCTTCGTGAGATTCAACCCCGTAGACCCATTCACCCAGGTATTCTTGAAAACGGTCGTCGTCTTCGGCCATATGCCGGTAGAGGTTCAAATGCGCGGGGTCGTAGTCGTAATAATTGAAGCAGGCCGTGGGATGGGACCCGTAAGGGACCTTTACGTAAGCGTCGACAAAAAACGCAGCCAGGGAATTCTGGTCGGGGTCCTGGCGGATAAAGGAACGCGGGACGAGCTCCTCAAACGTAACAATTACCTTATCTGCAGCCTTGGCCTGCTCGAGGTCGGCAAAGGTGAGACCCTTGATCCGCACTGTCCCGTCTTCCCCTACATACTGGGCATGGATCAGGGCCACATCGGGGTTCAAAGCAGGCAAAAGGGGCACCTCTTCTTTTTCGGCGCTGAAGGGGTTGTCAACGCGGGCATACTTACTGGAGGCCACCTTTTCTTCCCTGCGCACTTCCGAGGAAAAACCTTCCAGCTCCATTAAATCCGACCCGAGGCCGGTCCTGGTAGGGATGAAGGGGATGCTGAGCGAGCCGGCCAGGAAACGGAGGGCCATCTGGTAGTTGGAGTAATCCTCAAATTCAAGCTTCCCGGTTTCAACTGCTCTCCTGAACCTGATGCAGGTCGGGGCATATCTCCCGTTGCCACCGTAGGCAATTTCAAGCCTTTTTACGCAGCCCGCCCCGACCAGGATATCCATACCCTGGCCGTTGGAATGGCAGACCAGGTGCAGGTCCTTGATACCCCTGCGGATGATGGTATAAATCAGGGCCATGGGATTGCGGGTAACGGTAAAACCGCCGATGGCCAGCTGGCAGCCGTCGAATATGACCTCTTCCACGGCCTCATCCAGGCTGATGAGCCTCTCGGCAATCTCGGAACAACCGGTCATAGTGAAACCTCCCAGTAGTTTTTTATATTTTAGTTGCGCAGGCTGTGGATCGGAGCAGGGATCCGGCCGCCGCGCTGGACAAACTTTTCTGCTTTAAAACTGTTTACCGCCATAACCGGAGCCTGGCCCAGCAGGCCGCCGAACTCAACCTGGTCGCCAACCTTTTTACCCGCTGCCGGGATAATCCTGACGGCGGTGGTCTTGTGGTTAAACACCCCGATAGCCGCTTCATCGGCGATGATGGCCGCTATGGTTTCAGCCGGGGTGTCACCGGGGACAGCCACCATGTCCAGGCCGACAGAGCAAACCGCGGTCATTGCCTCCAGTTTTTCTAAAGTAAGCGCCCCATCGGTCACGGAGGTGATCATGCCGGCATCTTCGCTAACCGGGATAAAGGCGCCGGAAAGGCCGCCCACGTAAGAAGAAGCCATTGCCCCGCCTTTCTTGACGGCATCGTTAAGCAGGGCTAAGGCGGCCGTGGAGCCGGGCGCGCCGCAGCGCTCGAGGCCCATCTCTTCGATGATTTCAGCCACGCTGTCGCCAACGGCCGGGGTCGGGGCCAGGGAAAGATCGACAATGCCGAAGGGCACCCCCAGTCTCCTGGCGGCGGTCCTGCCGACCAGCTCGCCCATGCGGGTTATCTTGAATGCAATTTTTTTGACTGTCTCCGACAAGGTCCCCAGGTCAACGTCACCGGCCCGGTTGATGGCGCTTTTGACCACGCCGGGCCCGCTGACCCCGGTATTAATCACGCAGTCGGGCTCGCCCACACCATGGAAAGCGCCGGCCATAAAGGGGTTGTCTTCGGGGACATTGGCAAAAACGACGATCTTGGCGCAGCCAACGCTGTCAGCTTCTGCAGTCAATTCAGCCGTTTCTTTAATCACCCGGCTGCATAAATTGATGGCATCCATGTTGATCCCGGCCCGCGAGGTAGCCACGTTGACCGAAGCGCAAACCCTTTCGGTCGAGCTCAGTGCACCGGGGATGGATTCAATCAAGACCCTGTCACCCCCGGTAAAACCTTTATGAACCAGGGCTGAAAAGCCGCCGATAAAGTTCACTCCCACCGCTTCCGCAGCCCGGTCGAGGGCGCGGGCATATTCCAGGTAATCTTCCAGCGAGCTCCCTTCCGCAACCAGGGCGATTGGGGTCACCGAAATGCGCTTGTTGACTATGGGCAGGCCGTATTCACGGGCGATTTCATCGCCGGTTTGGACCAGCTTGCTGGCCTGCCTGCAAATTTTAGCATATATTTTCCGGCAGGCAGCCCTGGGATCTGAATCGGCGCAGTCCCGCAAGCTGATGCCCATGGTGATGGTCCTGATATCGAGGTTTTCTTCCTGGACCATCTTGATCGTTTCCAGGATTTCTTCAGTTGTCAGCACTCATCCCTCATCCTTTCTAAAGCGGCTTTACTGCACAGGGTGCTTAAATGCGGTGCATGTAATTGAAGACGTCTTCGTGCTGAGCGTCAATGCGCACCTGCAGTTCCTCTCCCTTACCGTGCAGCAGGTCTTTTAAACTGACCAGGTCGACGGCGGCCTTTTCCATGTCGGCTACCAGCACCATTACAAAAAATTCCTGCATGATGGTCTGACTGATATCAAGGATATTGATATTGTTATCAGCCAGGAGGTTTGATACGGCGGCGATAATACCGACCCGGTCCGGGCCGATCACGGTGATGATAATGCGGTTGCTGCCGTCACCTGCGTTTTGATTACCGCTGTTTCCACCGGGGATACCTTTCAAACGGTTCATTTAGCCTGGCTCCTTTCTGTGGTTATTGGGCTTTGCTAAAAGATAACCTGTTTATTCTATAACGGATAGCCATTCTCCTTGCCGCTAGTAGTGTAAATAAATCGTTCTATAATATTCCCGCCCCGGGCCGGTTATCTTCCTTTACCACACAAAAGAACCGTCCCTCTGTGCTGTTTTCCTGTGTTTCAAGTAATCGACAAAGAGGATCAAGAAGCTTGCCGCCAGGCCGAAATACAGGGGGTTTACTGGGCTTTGCAGGATAGTCCCGATAATCACGATCGAGGGGGCGGTTATCACAGCCAGGGTCCCGCCCCGGGGAGAAATTTTACCTTTCAGGAAAATAACCGCAAAGAGGGGGAAGCATACCGTAGCCCCGCGCAGGCCGAAGGACAGGTAACTCCAGCTCTGGATCAAAACCTGCTCCCCGCTGAGCAAAACAACGCTGAGAGCCAGCAGCATAATAACAATGATCAGCAGGCGGAATACCAGAAGGACCCGGCGGTCGTCTGCACCCGGGTCGAGCCTTTTGTATATGTCCCGGTTTAGCATGGTGCTGACGCCTAAAGTCAGGCCGCCCCCGGTACTGATCAGGACCAGGAGAATCACGGCCAGGACAACCCCGGCAAACCAGGGCGGCAGGTAGTTGATCACAAACAGGGGCAGGGCCTGGGCCGGATCAATAGCCGGGTAATGCATGCGCATGTAAAGGCCGACCAGGACCCCGCCGGCCCCGATTGCCGGGCCTATAGCCGCGCTCAGCAGGAGACCCTTGCGAGCCGAAGGCAGGTCTCTGCTGCAGAAAACGCCCTGGAAATAGATCTGGCTGGAAAGAACCCCGATCACCATGGAAAAGGCGGCGGCCAGGTCGGCATTCACTCCGCGCCCAAACAGGCTGAACCAGGGGTAAAAAGGGTAGAAAGCGCTAAGTCCCGCCGCGCCTCCGGACATGGAAAAAGCTATGATGCCTGCGGCCAGCATCCCCAGGGCAGCCAGGGCGATACTGGTCAGGCCCATCAGGCCCGTTCCCCAGGCTCCGCTGAAAATGACGTAACTGATAATGAGGGCCACTGTAATTAAAGCGGCCAGCTGCAAATTAAGCATGGTAAACATGGAAGAAAGCAAAGCCACGGAAGAAAAAATCTGGGGCATAATATTGATAAACATGCCTACTGAGACAAAAAGGGCGGCCATCACCCCGGCCGTGGTTCCGTAGCTGGAAGATATAAAGCGGGGGATGGTTTCAAAGGTGGTGTCCCGCATCGGCCTGACTAAAAACAGGGCTATAACCAGGCAGCCCAGGCCCCCGCCCAGGGTGAACCACCAGGCAGAAAACCCGTACAGGTAGGCAAGCTGGGCCGTCCCGATCGTGGAGGCTCCGCCGACCAGGGTCCCCAGGATCGTGCCCATAACCAAAAAGGGCCCGGCACTGCGGCCGCTAACCGAAAAATCTAAAGCGGTGCGAATTTTCTTGACCGAGTAAACCCCGATCCCGAGGATAACAACCAGGGAAATGATCATCCCGGCCAGGTGCGTTGAAGTTAATTCCATAAGCTGCTTCATCCTTAAAATGCTAAGAAAGGTTTTAATGCACAGGTATTATGATAACAAAATACCGGCCCTTTTACCAGGCAGCCCGGCGCCGCCGGCAGCAGGCGGTTGCCACTGCCGGGTCTACAGCGAACTTTCACCGCCAGATTGCCGTCTGTGCCGGGCGCACCGGATATAATAATGCCGGGCATATGATTCTATGCCCGGCACTTTAAGTGAGCTTCAGCATCCGGCAGGGCCGGCTGCAGTTAAGGGCTTAACCTTCGTCCTTAACTTCTACTGTCCGGCTTTTCAGCTCATCAGTCTTGGGCATTTCAATCCGCAGGACACCGCCTTTAAACTTGGCGTCGACCTGGTCGGCCTTGATTGTGACCGGGAGCTTGAAGCTCCTGTAGAATTTGCCGTGGCCGCGTTCCTGCCAGACTACTTCTCCTTCTTCCATATCGGGTTTAATTTCGCCCGAGATGGTTAAAGTATCGTTATTGGTGGATACTTCCACGTCTTCACTTTTTACACCTGGCAGTTCAACCTTGGCAACGAGTGCTCCTTCTGTATCATAAAGGTCTACAGCCGGAAAAGCTCCCTGCTCGCCGAACGGTAAGTTGCGGAAGAATGCATCTGTAAAGAGCTGATCGAAACCGGAACGCGCCCTCTCCAGGTCCCTTCTTGGTTCTCTCCTAATCAGATCTCTCATGGCTATCCCTCCCATAGTATTAGGTTTTGGTGTTTGTTAGCACTCTCTACTGGTGAGTGCTAAGTATATTATGCTAGGATCTACCCTGCAAAGCAACCCTCAATTTGGTCAGATATGGGCAAATATAAGCCAGGTGTGGAAATTATAGCAAATTATTGCTTATTTACTCATCATATTTAATTTTTTTTAGCTGTTGTTTTAGTATGCTTGGAGAAGGGAAGGAAGGCCATGTTTTTTTGCATTTGACTAACTGCCGTATTGACTATTTCCTCAGGCAGCCATATAAAAACCCTTCCAGGGCTTGCCCCGGAAGGGCCTGCTAAAACTCATTGATCAGATTTTTTGTTAGTTAAAATAAGTGGAGCGGGTGATGGGAATCGAACCCACGTGACTAGCTTGGAAGGCTAGGGCTCTACCATTGAGCTACACCCGCTCTTTTTTGATGATCTGCGCAGAGATTTGCTTGCTTAAGCAACTTCTGGTTATCTCCACTCATGTGATGCAGTTTTCGTGCATATATAAATATAAACCGTAGCGCTCGATAATGCAAGACCTTTTTTAAGGCACAAGCTTTGCGCTGCCGGCTAACCCATTACAGTAAAAAAACAGAATTTTTTAACATGGCAGCTGGCCCGCTTTTTCAGTAACTGCCTGCAAAAGATTAGTATTACCTTTTAGCTCAAACCGTAAAATCTTTCTTCTTGATCAGCACGGCTCCGGCAGCAACTCCACCAAAGAACAGCGCCGGCAGAACCACCAAACCGGTCAAAAACATTTCACCCGCAACAGCCCCGGAAAGGTCGGCATAGTAGTAAATGCTCAAGTACTGCAGGAAGTGCAGCTGCTCATACATGGCCGCCAGGCTGTTCAGAAGGAAAAACCCAAAACCGAAGCCTATAGCCAGGGTGGTCGAGGCCTGGGTCCGGTCAAACAGGGGGGCCAGGGCAAAAGCGATCCCTCCCGCAGCCAGGCAGGCCAGGTAACCCATCAGGTGGGCGCTAAACTGGGCATAAATATCAAATACAGCCGGGGCAATCCAAAATGAGCCTACGACAGTGCTTGCCAGGTAAGCAGCAATCCAGAGCAGGGTTAAAAGGACCAGGAAGGCAGAAGCCTTGGAAACGAGAATCACAGAGCGCGGCACCGGCCGCGTGTAAAGAAATTCTACGGCGCCCAGCTCAACGTCACGGGTAACCATCCCCCCGGCCAGCATCATCGAGTAAATACTGGCTAAAAGCACGACGTAAAGCAGGACCAGCCCGCCATGGTAGAGGTTGACATCAACAAACATTTCCGGCGTCATTCCGAGGCCGGCAGTAAAGGCTTCCGGATAACCTTCGATCATTTCCACCAGTCCGGCATCTTCCAGGAAAGCAAAGGGGCCCAGGTAAACCAGGATCACGACAATAATCACCAGGGTCCAGATCAGCAGGCCCCGCCGGTTTAGGCTGATTTCGGTGCTGCTGATGTTTCCGTTAAACATGTGGCGTACCTCCTCCCCCCGGTGAAAACTCATAGAGGTGGAAAAGCACTTCTTCCAGGCTGGGATCGGTGATGCGCAGGTAATCCAGGTTGAAACGGGACAGGTACGAAACCAGTTCGTTGACCGGAAGATGGCTTAAAACCCGGTAATAGCCGGGCCTGGAAGGCAGTTCTCTTGCCTCGCCCATTTTTTCCAGGGCCGCGCTGGAAGGCCGGCTGCCGGAAACCTTGAAAATAACGACGCGGATGTTCCGCCCGGGCAATTCATCTACGGGCCCGATGTGAAGGAGCCGACCATCCTTGACCATGGCCACCCGGTTGCAGATCCGCTCCACCTCCTTCAAAACATGGGTGGAAAAGAAAATAGTCGCACCCCGCTGGTTTAGCTCCTCCAGGATCTTGAACAGCTCCTGCCGGACCAGGGGTTCGAGGCCGCTGCCCGGTTCGTCCATGATCAAAAGCAGGGGTTTGTGCATCAGGGCCTGGATAATCCCCAGCTTTTTCAGGTTTCCGTGGGAATAGGCGCGGACTTTTTTGTCGGGATCAAACTGGAGCCTGTCTACCAGCTCCTCTACCCACTGAAAGCTGCCAATGCTGTAAAAGCCGGCCGAATACTCAATCAAATCCCGCCCGGTCATTTCCGGGTAATAGCTGACTTCCGCAGGCAGGTAGCCAACCCGCCGGTAGAATTTACCTCCGGCAGCAGGAAGCTCTCTACCAAAAATCCTTACGAAGCCTGCACTCGGCTTAATCAATCCGAGGAGCAGGCGGATGGTGGTCGTCTTGCCGGCTCCATTCGGACCAATCAAGCCAAACACTTCCCCGTCCAGGACGGACATGCTTAAATCGGCTATACCCCTGTTTTGCCCGTAATACTTTGTCAGCTGTTCCGTTTCAACTGCATACAAGACCAAAACCTCCCTGTTTCAACCGGGAATGCACCCGGGTTAGAACTGTGTATGTAACCTGCCAATTACCGTCACCACAGGCCGACACTGAAATAATTATATCATTTTATAGCAGAAAGCCGTCCGGTTATTTAAAAAACCGGTCCAGCAGTTCAACCAGTTCCCAGACCGATCTGTCTTCTGCCAGCAAACCCTCCCGGCAGAAAGGGCAGGCAGTGACCAGAACTGTTTCAGCCGGAAACTCCTGCAGGCGGCGGGATGATATGGCAGCAGCTGTTTCCGGAAAGGCCAGCTGGAACATACTTCCCCCGCCGCAGCACCG
>SL_5KL_010_SEDDRAFT_10002437_pt1 | contig 10326 bp, 12 predicted proteins | sample SodLakKL_010_SED_FD_9118 | JGI IMG/M metagenome (IMG submission 9118)
CCTCAAGCCAGGTCACAGACTGAGTTTCGTGCAGATATGCCCGTGGTCGACGGACCAGAAGGGTATTCACCTCACTCGCTGATGGACGACTCGGTGTATAATGACGTTACCGAGGGACGTGGGATGGAGTTTGGATCACGAGTCCATGAGTTCGCTGAAGCGTACGCTCTCGGAGAGGATGTCACTGCTGAGAATGATGACGAACAGCATATCAAGGAACTCATCGACTCTCTGTCTGGCGATCTCTACGTCGAAGAGCGAACATACCTCCCATTAGAAACTGAAGCTGGGAACGTCACCATATCTGGAATTGTTGATCTGGTTCATGTAACGCCAGGCGATGTGGAGATCATAGATTTCAAAACGGACATCTCACGTCATGCAGAATCGGAATATCGGAAACAACTGAGTGTCTATTACCATGTCTTGAATAGCTGGTATCCTGATCGAACTGTGAGCACATCTATCTTCTATACCGCTGATGGTGACCGCGTGACTATTGAACCAGTTACCCAAAACGAGCTTTGTGAGCTTGTGATCTCACTCTAACAATGGTTTGAATTGAAGCTACTAGGCTTCCAGTCAAAATATATTAGGTCTACTTGCAGGGCGGTGTTCAGATAAGGATTGAAGAATGAGGCGTCGAGTTTTCTGAGTGATCTATGCTAGAAAACGGACGCCTCAGCGGTAGTATTGACCAAATCGAGTTAGGTTTTGTGGAACGAGAAGCGACACCGGAGTTTCTGATGAAGCTCAGTATTCAGCTGCATCTGTCGGGTCTCTCACTTTCGAATACTGTTCGAGTACTTGAGATATTCGGTGTCCAACGCGCTCGATCAACTGTGCATAACTGGGTTCACAAGGCCGATCTACAGCCGGAATCTGGGAAGAATCCGGATCACGTTGCGGTTGATGAGACAGTGATCCAGCTCAATGATGAGCAGTATTGGCTGTACGCCGCGGTCGATCCAGAGACAAACGAATTGCTACATACAAGCCTTGAACCAACCACAAATACGGTTATTGCTCAAACGTTTCTCGCTGAGGTTGACGAGAAACATGATGTTTCTGAAGCAGTGTTTCTCGTTGACGGCTCACACTCATTACAAGCTGCGTGTCACCGAGCAGGCTACGATTTCAGATATGAAAAACATGGAAATCGGAATGCCGTCGAACGTGTATTTCGTGAAATAAAACGCCGAACTATCTGTTTCTCTAACTGTTTCAGCAACGCCTCAGCAGAAACAGCCGACAACTGGATCAGCTCACTCAGCTTCGCATGGAATCAGCTTATCTGAACACTACCGAATTGCGATGGCTAACATTGCTATACTGCGAGCCCAAATAGTGTGTTATCTCTATATCGAACTACGACGGTGGTGACTAGTCAATATATCTGAATGAGGTAGTGCGAGTCCAATCCATCATCTTCTTGTAAAAAATGTGTGCAACATAGAAAAAGGATGCAAAAAAACGTCAACAGGGCTCCGTAACACAGTTAACCCCAGATATCGGGGAATTCACGAGCGGCGTAGGGCTCGATTGGATCGGACTCGGCCCACATCGACTCAAAGAGGTCGGTTCCCCACCGGACAGCCGACTCCGTTTCCGAGACCACCGTTGCGTTCGTCGGCTCTCCTGACTGGGTCGGAAGGTTGAGGACCAAAAAGTCCTCACCGACGGCATACGAACACGTGGACTGTGTGAGTCGGAGTTCGGCGTGATCTAACACCTTTCCTGCGTCGAGTCCGTCTGTGATACGTTGGGCCCGGGTCTCGACAGCCGAGCGGTTGATCAATAGTCTCGTCTCCGCCGAATCCGGAACGGCGTCCTGGTACTCGGCGGAGAAAAACGGCGAGATAATCAGGCAGTGGTCGGCGTCTCGCATCCGCCGCAGGGCCACCTGGTGGTGTCTGGTAATCTGTGACTCATCGCTGCGCGCGATCTCGTACGCACCGATCTCGGGCAATCGGCGGCGAAACGGTTGCGGGATTCCACTGGCGTCGTGGTTCTTCCAGTACGCCGGATCAGCACTGAGAAACGCGCCAGTGGATTGCCACTGATCGATGGCGTCCGCGACGAGTTGCCCGTGGGCGCTCAGGTCCCACCCCTCGCTCTTTTCAGTCACAATGCCGCGGTCCGCAAGCGTCGACACCGCATCGTAGACGGCCGAATCGCTGGCGTCGACTTCGGCCAGTAGCTCGTCGATTGGGGCCGCTCGCTCGGCAAGCTGCGTGACGATTCCGGTCCGTACTGCCGATGCAATGACGAATTCGTTCGGAGCGTGATCCGACATATATCTATAATATGCAAAACCGTCACAATAGCTGTTTCTCCGCACACTTGATCAGCAAAGCGAGCGTTGATGAATCTTGGCCGAGTTCGCTGGTCTCTCCTCTCTGGAACTTTATTCCATTAGGAACTATGGTGTTTATAACTCTGTAAGCGGATCGTCTCACTGTGTCGCACATGACAGACAGTAACACACGCGCAACTGGAGTACAACAATGAGTCAGCTACTAACGGACCGAACGGTCGTCGTTACAGGTGGGGCGAGCGGTCTCGGGCGGGCGATCAGCCTGACGTTCGCCGAACACGGGGCGGATGTCGTCGTTGCCGACATTCAGCCGGAGCCTCGGGAGGGTGGCGATCCGACACACGAACGGATCGAAGTCGAAACCGACCGCTCGGCACTGTACGTCGACTGCGACGTGACCAGCCGTGCGGACCTCGAAGCAGCCGCCGACGCGGCCACCGAGTTAGGTGGACTGGATATCTGGGTCAACAACGCTGGCATCCTCGACTTTATCGACTTCCTTGAGGTAACCGAAGCGGACTACGACCGCCTCATGGATATCAACCTCAAAGGAACCTTCTTCGGCGCGCAGGTCGCCGCCCAGCAGCTTGTCGAGCGTGGAACGGGTGGGACGATCATCAATATGGCCAGCCTCGCCGCCGTCCGCACCGGAAAGGAAATGCCACGCTACGGCCCCTCGAAAGCGGGGATCCAACAGCTTACCTACGCGCTGGCCGACCGCTTTGGTGACGACGGAATCCGTGTCAACTGCATCAACCCCGGCTGGGCCGAGACGCAACTGCTCGCGGACTCACCGTTGGGCGAGGGCGAAGCGGGCCAGCGCATTGAGGCGATGCTCCTAGACGCGATTCCGGCAGGCCGGTACGGAACGCCACAGGAAGTGGCAAACGTCGCGCTGTTTCTCGCAAGCGATCTTGCATCCTACGTCAACGGCGAGCGTATCCTCGTCGACGGTGGGTTCGCACATACGTAGGCTCATGCTCTGAGTATTGCATACTCGAAATCTGCAAATCTGGATTCCCAGCTGACATAACCTCTGTCAATTGCGTATCTCCCACGTTATGACACAAACTGCTCGTTTGTGGGATAGAATTTTGTTTGTCCCACACTAAACCGCTCCTATGTCAGTCGAAACGGATTCCCACGGACGGTTGTACATCCCCGCAGAGCTACGAAAACAGTACGGTGAGAAGTTCCACGTCGTCACGTACAAGGATCGAATCGAACTCATCCCGATTGCCGACGACCCACTCCAAGCCGTTCGGGACGCTGCCGGCGACGCCTTCGAAGACACCTCGGTCGACCAACTCCGCGACGAGGCCCGAAAACAGGCAAAATCCGACGCCGAAGCAGGAATTGCGCGCGGTAAACGTGCCGCTGAGGATCACGACGAATGACGGTCTACGTCGAAACAGATTTTCTGCTCGCGCTTATCAAGGACTCCGACTGGCTTCAGGACCGAGCCGAAAATGCCCTTGACGAACACGAGGTAGTTACATCGTCGCACGCGTATCTGGAACTGCTTCTCATCCGCGAACGTCACGAGTTCGAGTATATCAAACTCGTCTCAAATATGCTCGATATCGTCCCCGTCGAGACCGACGCAGAACGGCAGAGCGTTCTCAAAGCGGTCCAATATTTCGAAGATGGGATGACAGCGTTCGATTCGTTCCATGCAGCCGCTGCCGAAACCCGTGGCCACTCGATCCTCGGCTCCGACAAGGCCTACGATGAGATCAATGTCGAGCGAATACCGCTGGAGCCCGACAGCGACGAATAGTGCATTATCAGTGCCACCGACAGCAGATGTATCTATAAAAAGACGACCAACTCAGTTGGCGGTTGCAATCCGGTTGGCGGCGTACAGAATACCGCGTTCGTCGTTGTAATCGGCCAACAAGACGGCCAGTCGAGCAGCGGCGTTCGCCTCCCAGCCCGCCGAACAGTGTGATTGCTGATCGTACACGTGTGCGAATTGAGGAATGTGTAAGTGAGTAACAGAGAGCAGCGTTAGCTACGGCTCACAAAGATGACGAATGTACTGGCCGACATGGTCGTCCATCCGGCGCTTGTAACCCGCTTGCCGCGCCAGCCGGTCGAGTTCGCGGCTCACGTAACTGCCGTACTGCACCGCCTTTTTATCCGTACTCGACACGGACGCCGGAAGCAACTCGTTCGTTCTCGCGAACCGCCGGAGCGCCACCTTTCGTTCCTCGGTTGTCGCCAACAATTCGGCGGGCAACCGCAACGCCGCGTCGACAACGCGATCCTGCAAAAAGGGCGTCACCGGTTCGACACCCGCCGCGCGCAACCCACAGACGTCGCGTTCGAGTTGGCCCGAAAGCGTCGCGATCGTTTCGCGAACCGCCCCGCGAACCGTGTCGCTGTCGACGCGGTGATCCGCGGCAGGATCGACGACTTTGGCGTAGCCGCCGAACAGTTCGTCCGCGCCCTGGCCCACGGCGAGTCGGCGGTAGCCGTCGGCGGCCGCCCGTTCGGCAACGAGCATGAGCGGCAACGCGATACACACGTCCATCGGGTTCGTCCGGCCGGTGGCGGCGACAACCCGCGGAACCGCCTCACGGAGGCGGTCATGCGTGAGTTCGATAACCCTGAGGGCCCCGCGTCGGCCCATCGCATCGGCCGCCTCGCGTGCGGCCGCGATGTCGTGGCTGCCCTCGAAACCAATCACGTAGAGCGGCGCATGCGGAAAGCCGCGGGCGACGAGCGCCGAGTCGATCCCGCCGGAAAACGCGACGGCAACGTCGGCTGTGGGGTGTGCATCGTCATCGCTGCCGGCGGTGGCCGTGGGGGCGGCGGTGGCGCTGCCGTCAACCACATCCGCAACCGAATCGAGTCCCAGTGCGGCCGCGAGCGCATCGCTCACAGCAGCCATCGCGTCGGCAACCGAATCGGCCGGCAGGTCGGGAAGCGTGAGCACCGGTTCATCGCCGGCGGCGGTTCGGACGGCACCAGGTGGGACGACAACCGGCTTGTCGAGCTCGTTCGGCGAGAACGCCCACTGCCCGTCGGCCGTCGGGTCGGCCGCGTCGCGCTCGCTGTACACCGGCTGGCGACCCAGTACGTCGCGAACAAGACAGTCAGGCCGAGAAACGGAGTCATCCGGCTGCTCGCTTGCGGTGAGTCGGCCACCGAACGCGCCCATCGCTGGCGGGCCACGGCCGGTCGCGCCGGGAAGCGGATCGGCCGCGTCGAGCACGGCGCGAACAACGGTCGGCTCCGCACCGAATAACGAGCGCGGGGAATCCGCATCGGGGCGCGGCGACGACCCGGTCATTCAAACAGCCCTCGAACGGCCCGCTGGGCCCGACGTTTCGCGCCGCCGCCGAACTGCCGGACGCTGATCGACCACGGCGTTCGGTGGCCGATGACGCTCGTGCGACCCATCCGAATCGCCGTGAGAATCGCGTCGGCCGAGCGCTCCTCGGCGCCGACCTCGGTGATCGCCTGGCCGACCATTTCGGAGATGTGCGCGTCGCTACCGGCGGTCATCGGCAGGCCACGCTCGATGGCGAACTGTTCGGCCTGTCGGTTCGACCGGCCCGTAAAGAGCCGCGAGTTGTAGACCTCGATGGCGTCAGCACTGGCGAGTTGGTCGGCAGTGATGTGGGGGGCAACGCCGTGGCGGGATTTCTGGAAGGGGTGGGGAATAACCGCGATGCCACCTTGGTCGTGGATGCGTTCGAGCGTGTCGTCGTACGAGAGCCCCGGCGGAATTGGCTCCGTGATGCCGAGGGCGAGAATGTGGCCGACGGCGCTCGTGACCTCCATGCCGACGATGCCGACGAGGCCGTAGTCGGCGGCGAGTTCGGCGGCCTCGATGCTGGCGTCGATCTCGTCGTGATCGGTGATCGCAATCGCGTCGAGGCCGACGGCGGCAGCCTGTTCGAGCAACAGGTCGACCGGATCACGGCCGTCGTGCGAGAGCGCCGAGTGGGTGTGAAGCTCGACCGTTAACACGACTGTACGTTCGTCGCTGGCGTAATAAACGCTCTCAGTCGGGGAAGCCGACCGTCAGTCGCGCGAGATGAAACTCGGTGCGATGATCGCGATAGTGATGAGCGTCGCGAGGACGACTGCGACGCCGTAGGCGACGTACATCGGTTGACCGGTGGTGAGACCGTACTGGATCTCCGAGGCGATGATCGCCGTGCCGGCGACCGCAAGCAGGATCCCCGCGCCACCCCAGGTGAGATACTCGTTCATAATCGGGATATTTCGACTGTCGCCCAAAGAGCTATCGGATTTCGCCACCGCCCGAGCAACGGGCGGTTGCGGTCGACACGCAGCACGAAACCCAGTGGAGCCACAGCGCCAAACCCAGTAGAGGTCGCACAGTCATGCACATAGAAAGAGATTAAGCCGGCGGTTCTGAACATCTCGGTGAATGAGTCTTCCGGACTCCGACCACCAGTTGATCGTCGCCGAACTCGGTCGCGAGCCCACACCCGCCGAGGCGACGCTCTTCGAGAACCTCTGGAGCGAGCACTGTGCGTACCGATCCTCACGGCCGCTCCTGTCGGCGTTCGACAGCGAGGGCAGCCAGGTCGTCATCGGCCCCGGCGACGACGCCGCCGTGATCGCCGTCCCGCTTCCCGAGGCGGCAACCACGCCCGCAGACGACCGCGCGGGCGACGACTACAGCGAGACGTACATCACGCTGGGTATCGAGAGCCACAACCATCCGAGCTACGTCGATCCCTACGACGGCGCGGCGACGGGCGTCGGCGGCATCGTCCGCGATACGCTCTCAATGGGAGCGTACCCCATCGCGCTGGCCGACAGCCTCTACTTCGGCCCGTTCGACCGCGAACACTCGCAGTACCTCTTCGAGGGCGTCGTCGAAGGGATTTCGAACTACGGTAACTCGATCGGCGTGCCGACCGTCACCGGCAGCGTTGACTTCCACGAGGGATACGTCGGCAACCCGCTCGTCAACGTCGCCTGTATCGGCCTGACGAACGAAGAGCGCCTCGTCACCGCGGAGGCCCAAGCGGCGGGCAACAAACTCGTCCTCGTCGGCAACGCCACCGGTCGCGATGGGCTGGGCGGCGCGTCGTTCGCCAGCGAGGATCTCGCCGAGGACGCCGAAACCGAGGATCGACCCGCCGTCCAGGTCGGCGACCCCTACAGCGAAAAACTCCTGATCGAGGCCAACGAGGCACTGGTCGACGAGAACCTGATTCTGTCGGCCCGCGACCTCGGGGCGGCCGGACTCGGCGGAGCCTCCTCGGAACTCGTCGCCAAGGGCGGATTTGGCGCGGAAATCGATCTCAACGAGGTTCACCAGCGCGAGCCGAACATGAACGCGCTCGAAATCCTCTTGGCCGAGTCCCAAGAGCGGATGTGTTACGAGGTCGCTCCCGCGGACACCGAGCGCGTTGCCGAAATCGCCGACCGCTTCGATCTGGGTTGTTCGGTTATCGGTGAGGTCCGCGAGGGCAACTACGTCTGTACCTTCGATGGCGAGGTCGTCGTCGACGTCGATCCCGCGTTCCTCGCCGAGGGCGCGCCGATGAACGATCTCGATGCGATCGACCCCGAGCAAGATGAGCGCGACCTGCCCGAAACGGCGCTCGCTGCTGCAATCGAAGCCGTTGTGTCGAGTCCGAACACCGCCTCGAAACGGTGGGTGTACCGGCAGTACGACCACGAAGTCGGCGTTCGCACAGCGATGAAACCCGGCGACGACGCCGCGATCATGGCCATCCGCGAAACCAGCGGCGACGCCGACGATACAACCGGCGCAGGCACGGGCCTCTCGTTCTCGGCGGGAGCCAACCCCAACTGGACGACCGCCGCCCCCTACGAGGGAGCCCAGGCGGTCGCGCTCGAAAACGCGACGAACCTCGCGGCGAAAGGGTCGCTCCCGCTGACCGCGGTCAACTGTCTCAACGGTGGCAACCCCGAGAAGCCCGACGTCTACGGCGGCTTCAAAGCGATCGTCGACGGCCTCGCCGACATGTGCGCCACGCTGTCGACCCCGATTGTCGGCGGCAACGTCTCGCTGTACAACGACTCGGTGTCGGGGGCGATTCCGCCGACGCCGACGCTCGCGATGGTCGGCACGAAACAGGGGTACAGCGCCCCACCTGCAGCGCTCTCCGGTGAGGGCGACATCATCGTTGTCGGCAGCGCAGGTGGCGCACTCGGCGGGTCGGAGTATCTCGCCCAGTGCGGCGGCAGCGACGCGTTTCCGACACTCCCCGAGAACCCAACTGACCTCGTGTCGGCGATTGTGACGATCGCCAACGCCGACTCGACGCTGGCAACCCACGACGTGAGTCATGGCGGGCTGGCAGTCACGCTTGCGGAGGTGGTGACGGCCGACGCCGGCTGCGACGTTGTCGTCGACGACATCATGTCGTTGTTCGACGAAACACCCGGCCGGGTCGTTATCGAGACGACCGATGTCGATGGTGTGCGCGACGCATTCGACGGCATCGCGCCGGTCGAGCGGCTTGGCTCGACCGACGAGAGCGGTGTGTTGTCGCTGTCGGTTGACGGCGAGTCCGTCGAGTACGACGCCGAGGAGATTGCCGCGTTGCGAAACACCATTGCGGCGACGCTTGAGTAGCGCCAAAACACGCGTTGTTCAAGAGACGGCGGGTCGGCTGAGTGGTTTGCGGATGTGACCACTGCGTTGGCCGCGGTGTTGTTCGAAGTCGTAGACGTCGAAACGAGCCAGCACGAGGCTGGTGCAGCCGCGTGAGTGCGCGATCAACACGTCGGTTCGCCACGATCCAGCTCCTCGAAGGCAGTCACTGCACAGGCTCCATCTCGTCAGGCCGGATCGTGTCGAGGTCTTCCTCGTCATACTGCTCGTCTGCAGCGTCGTGATAATGGTGGAGCTGGGAGGCATCTTGGAGTCGGTGTCGTCGGTGATCGCCCAGTACGGCCGCTTGTGCCGGACGAGGTCGCGGGTTTTCAGTCCTGAGAGAATTGCACAGACGGCATCGGTCTCCAGGTCGAGCTAGCTGGCGATTGTCGAGGCTTTCCATGCCCGTTCGTCGTGGTCGTCGAGAAAGCCGACGATCCGTTCGGTGTCGGTTCGGTCGTCGAGGTCGTCGACATCGGTATTTTCGAACTCGTCGATACCGATACTTCCGCTTGACATACGCTGTTGGGGCTGTTGGAACATAGCTGTTTGGCGTGTGTGGTGTCGGTGTGTAGAGTAGAGCTGAAGCATCTAAATACCCACTCCAGCGGAGAAACATTGATACACTCGTATACGACATGAGCAAGGCATCGAAAACGATCCGTGTCTCCGAGTCGCTTCACGAGCGGATCACGGCCCACAACCGGGAGGACGAAACGCTCAACGAGACGTTAGAGCGACTCGTCGGTGGGCCATCGCTCCGCGAGCTCGCTGGGACGCTTTCGGACGACGAGGCCGAAACGTTCCGGTCGGCAATCGAGGCGAGCCACCGACAGCACGCTGACGAACTTGCCGAGCAGTTCGACGACGCCGAATGATTCTGGATACGTCGTTTATTATCGATGTGATGAACAGCGACGAGGCTGCCCTGGACACAGTCGACGAGATCGAAGCCGCTGGAGTAATCCAGCACATTCCTGCGATGACGCTTCAAGAGCTGTATATCGGTGTCGGGATGAGCGAGATGCCAGCAGCCGAACGACAACAAATCGAGCGGATCGTCGACGCTCGACCAATCGTCCCGACAACCGAGGAGATCGCCCGGCACGCCGGACGGATCGACGGCGAGTTGCGTGCGGCGGGTCGACCGATTGACGTTGGTGATGCGACGATTGGGGCGACCGCGCTGGTGAACGCCGAGCCAGTGATCACGGGGAGTCCCGATCACTTCGAGCGGATTTCGGGAATCGAGGTTGTGACGTACTGAGGGTTGTCTTATTGTGTGTTGGTGTTTGTCTCGACGCCCGGTTCCCAGTCGTCAGGATCTTCCGGTCCGAACCGGTCGGTTACCGTCTGCGCGGTTGACATGGCTGCGGCTCGCGTGTACGTC
>SL_5KL_010_SEDDRAFT_10002438_pt1 | contig 10316 bp, 7 predicted proteins | sample SodLakKL_010_SED_FD_9118 | JGI IMG/M metagenome (IMG submission 9118)
AGGGCCGCCATTCCCGCCGCCGTGGCGACTGCGTCGACGCCGCCTTCGAGGCTGGCAAGGCGGGCTTCGAGCTGGCGGACGGTTGGATTCGAGACGCGTGAGTATACGTCACCCTCCTCCCGAAGCGCATACAGGTCGGCCGCGCCCTCGGCGTCGTCGAACACGTAGGAGGTAGTCTGATAGATCGGTGGTGCCCGGGCACCCGTCGCAGAGTCCGGCTCGGTCCCGGCGTGCAGACTCCGCGTGTTGAAACCCTCGGTCATGTATACTGTGCATATTCACACAAACATTTATGCACACCAGTTACGGCAAAAGCCGCTGGTGTGAAGCGAGATAACATACCGACAGACAAATGTCCAACTAAGTTAGAATGCTAGTAGTGATACAGACGGTGTCGGGAAAATAGTGTACAAATCTGATTTCGTAACAGTGTCGCTTCACTGGTTTAATCAGAATATTATTATATCACTTTGATACAAATGGTGTGCATGAGTCAGTCTGCCGACATCGCTGCATCGGAACTGCCTTCCAGCCAGTTCAAACTAGCAGATGAGTACGCCGAGATGGGTGCGACCGAAGCCAAAGTTGAACTTCAGGAGCGGACCAAAGAACTCGCCGCCATCTCGCGAGCGAACGAACTGTTTACCGATATCGCAAATACGACGACGGAGCTAGCTAGCACGTACGTCGAGGAACTCCCCCAGTGGTTTCAGTATCCAACAGTGACTGAAGCCCAGATCGCAGTCGACGAGATGGTCGTCGAATCGACTGGCTTCCAGCGCCATGGCAAACCGCTGAGCAAGGAAGTGAGAACGGAAGCCGGCACGCCAATCGTTCTTGAGGTCGTCTACACCGAAGATCGGCCCAAAGAAGACGACGGCCCGTGGCTCTCAGAAGAACACTCCCTGTTGGAGACGATTATCTCGTTTGTTCGCGCGCACAAAAACCAATCCGAGCGACAACACGCAGTCGAACGACAGCTCGAATCGGAGCTCAGCCAGCAGCGGTCAGTCGCCAGAGGCGTGCAAGACGACGTTCGTGAGATCCAAACAGCCTCAAGCGAGATGTCGGAGTCGACCGAGAAAATAAGCGAGCTCGCCTCGGCGTCAGCAGGATCGATGGGCGAAATCTCTAGAGAGGTCTCGGACATGTCCGCAACCGTCGAGGAAATCGCCTCGACCGCCGAGGAGGTCGCCGCCACGAGTGCGAACGCCGAAGACCTCGCAAATGAGGGTCGAGACGCCGCCACCGAAGCCATCGATGTCATGCAGCACGTCGACGACTCTACCCAGGCCGTCTCGACGGATGTCGATACGCTCCAAGAGCGAATCGATGAGATTGACGAGATCGTCGAAGTAATCAACGAGATTGCCGACCAGACCAACATTCTCGCGCTCAACGCCTCGATCGAGGCTGCCCGCGCTGGCGAGGCTGGCTCCGGCTTTGCGGTGGTTGCTGACGAGGTCAAAACGCTGGCAGGTGACTCCCAGGAGCACGCCACCGAGATCGAGCGTATGATCGAGAAAATCAAATCTGACGCCGACGACACGGTCGAAAGCCTCGAAGCGACCACCGAACAGGTCGATCGAGGAATCGAAAAAGTCGAAAACGCGATGGACTCTCTCCAGAATATCGCCCAGGCCGTCCAAGAATCCACACAGGGCATCCAGGAGGTCTCCAGTGCGACCGACGACCAGGCCGTCTCAACTGAGGAGGTCGCCAGCATGGTGACTGAACTCGTCGAAGAAACCCAGACCGTCGCCGACGAGATCGAAGCAGTTGCCGCAGCCAACAAACAGCAGGCTGAAACAGTCGAAGATATCCACCAGCGTGTCGGTCAACTGACCAACTAACCCGACCAGCAGTGCGAACGCTGCTATCTGTCAGCCTCGAAGCGACCAAATCGCCCGTTTCATGCGTCGACGCAGCCGCGTCACCCCAACAAACCCAGCGACGACCCACTCGGTCGGCACTCGATCAGGTAGCCCCAGCGGGCCGACCTTCGAGACGGCGACCGTCCGGCTCTCGGTGTAGCGTCTGATTCCCTCGGGGCCGTGGCGTCGACCGAGTCCTGACTCGCCCATTCCGCCCATCGGCGCATCGGTGGCGCTCCATCCGACGGTAAACCCGTCGTTGACACAGACGGTCCCACAGTTGATCTGGCGGGCAACACGTTCGCCGCGTGCGGTGTCGCCGGTCCAGACGCTGGCGTTGAGGCCGTACGGCGAGTCGTTAGCGCGCTCGATGGCTTCGGCTTCACTGTCGACCGGCGTCACCGACACAACAGGGCCGAACGTCTCCTCGCAGGCAACCTGCGAGTCGGGATTGACGTCGGTCAGAATCGTCGGCGCATAACAGTAGGGCCCCACGTCGGGACGCCCTCGGCCACCCGTTTCGACGCTTGCGCCCGACTCGCGGGCCGACTCAACGTGGGATTCGACCTTTTGAAGCTGTGTCTCGTCGATCAGCGAGCCCAAATCCGCTTCAAACGAGTGCTCTGTGCCGAGCGTCAACTGTTCGGTCTCACGTACAAACGCCGCGAGGAAGTCCTCGAATACCGACGCTTCGACGTACAGCCGCTCGGCCGACAGACACAGCTGTCCCACATTCGAAAAGCAGGCGGTGACCGCCCCACGGGCGGCCTGCTCAATGTCGACATCGTCGAGAACGATCAGTGGGTTGTTGCCGCCCAACTCCATCGAGCAACCAATGAGGTTGCGACCCGCCTGTGCGGCGACCACTCGGCCGGTTTCGGTACCGCCGGTAAACGAGACGTAATCCGCGTTGTCGATTAGCGTGCCGCCAACCGTCTCGCCGTCGCCAGCCACAACCTGAAACAGTCCTTCGGGGAGTCCGGCCTCCTCAAGCAGTTCGGCCAGCAACAGCGCGCCGTACGGCGTCTTTTCGTCCGGTTTGAGGACAACTGCGTTGCCCGCCAGCAGGGCCGGAATCGCATCAACCATGGCGAGGTTCAGCGGGTAGTTCCACGGCGAAATGACGCCGACGACGCCGACCGGCTCGTAGGTGACGGTTGCGGTCGACAACATCGAAATCATCGGCGACCGGGGCTCGTCAGCGATCGCGGCTGGACCGTGGTCGACTGCATAGTCACAGGTCGATTGAATGTCGAGTAGCTCTTCAAGAGCGGTCTGTCGGGATTTGCCGGTTTCGTCTTGGAGGATATCCAAGAACGACTCGCGGTGGTCCAACACACACTCGGCGAACTGCTCGATAATTGCCGCCCGCGTTTCGACCGGCACTTCGGCCCACTTCGCCTGCTTTTCGCGGGCGGTTTCGACCGCCTCAACGACGTCGTCGGGCGTCGACTCCGGTACCGTCCCGAGCGTTTCACCGGTTGCCGGCGCGATAACATCACGCGAGATACTTCCACTCGATATGACCTGTCGGGATAGCTGATCAAACTCCGGACCCATTGGCTCGATGTACGGTCGTCAACCGAAAGTAGCTGTGGGTCAGCCTGCCGTCGAGTCCCTCCTGACTCTGGTCGCAGCCGCGTACTGCTGTTGGCGTGGAGCCGGCCTGAAAGCCGGTCGACAGCTCTAGAAGACTCGGCGCTGACAACAGATACCTTTTGAAACAGCAGACAGTAGCTCCGCTAATGAGCCACGCCGCTGAGACCAACCCCTATCTCCGCGATCCGCCTACCGACTTCAAGCCGGTCGGTTCGCTATCCGCGGACGAGGCCGAACAGCAAGCCGAGTTGCTTCGTGAGGCGATTCGCGAACACGACCATCGCTACTACTTACAGGCCGACCCGGTGATCGCTGATCGAACCTACGACCTGCTGTTTTCCCGCCTCCAGACTCTCGAAGACGCCTTCGAGCTTTCGACCGTCGACAGCCCGACCCAGCGCGTCGGCGGCGAGCCAATCGAGGAACTCGAAACCGTCGAACACACCGCACCAATGCTCTCGATTGACCAGAGCGGCGACGCCGAAGACGTCCGGGAGTTCGACGAGCGTGTCCGTCGTGAGCTCCGTGAGGCAGGATTCGAGGCCGAAGGCTACGTCTGTGAACCCAAATTCGACGGTATTTCGCTTGAAGCCGTCTACGAGGACGGTCGACTCGTCCGGGCAACAACCCGAGGAGATGGTCACGAAGGCGACGATGTGACTGCCCAAGTCCGACGTATCCCCGCGATTCCACTCAAACTTCGTGGCGAGTTCCCCGAATTCCTCGCGGTTCGCGGCGAGGTGTTCATGCCAAAAGACGCCTTTCGAGAGCACAACCGCCAGCGAATCGAAGCCGGCGACGAACCGTTTGCCAACCCCCGGAACGCCACTGCGGGGACAATCCGCCAACTCGATCCCTCGGTAGTGGCTAACCGTCCGCTGGACTGTTTCGTCTACGGGATTATGGCCTTCGAGGACTCCGGCCAAAAGCGGCCAGCCACCCAGTGGGCCGAACTCAAGGCTTTCGGCGAGTGGGGGTTTCACGTTGACGACCGGGCCGAACATGTCGACGATATCGAGCGCGCTATCGAGTACCGCGACGAGTTGGTCGCCGCGCGCGAAGACCTCAACTATGAGGTCGACGGTGTCGTCATCAAAGTAAACGAGATCGCTGCCTGCAAAGCACTGGGCAACACCGCCCGCGCCACCCGGTCGGCGTTTGCGTACAAACTCCCCGCGCGCACCGAGGTAACACGACTTACTGATATCGTCGTTCAGGTCGGCCGTACCGGCCGGATGACTCCGGTCGCCCTTTTAGAGCCCGTCCAGGTCGGCGGCGTCACCGTCTCGCGGGCCACCCTGCACAATCCCGGTGAGATCGAATCGCTGGGCGTCGACGTCGGCGATACGGTTCGTGTCTTACGGGCCGGCGACGTTATTCCGTACATCGATGAGGTCGTTGAGGCCGAAACGGACTCAACGTTCGAGTTTCCCGAGCACTGTCCGGTCTGTGAGTCGCCAATCGAGCGGGACGGCCCGCTGGCGTTTTGTACCGGTGGATTGGCCTGCGAGGCCCAACTCGAACGTGCCATCGAACACTACGTCAGCCGTGGCGGCCTGGATATCGAGGGGCTAGGCCCCGAGCGAATCGGCCAACTCAGGGAGGCCGAACTGGTCGACTCGCTGGCGGATCTCTACCGGCTTACTGCCGAGGAGCTCTCGGATTTAGACGGATGGGGCGACAAAAGTGCTCAGAACCTGCTCGATGCGTTAGACGCCAGCCAAAAGCCGGCGCTTGATTCGTTCCTTACCGCACTCTCGATTCCGGACGTGGGCGGGTCGACCGCGACCGCGCTCGCCCGCGAATTTGGCTCGCTTGAGGCGCTTATAACTGCTGACCGCGAGCAACTAGAGGCCGTCGACGATGTCGGTCCCATCGTTGCGGGCAAGATTCGGGACTTCTTCGAGAGCGACCAGAACCGTGCCGCACTGGACGAACTGCTGGAGGCGGGTGTCGACCCCGAGACGGTCGAGACAGATGCGGGCGGCGACGAACTCGCCGGGCTGACGTTCGTCTTTACGGGATCGCTGTCAGTTGCCCGAAGCGAGGCCCAAGACCTCGTCGAGGCCCACGGCGCGAACGCGACTGGCAGCGTCTCGGGAAATACGGATTACCTAGTCGTCGGTGAGAACGCCGGCCAACGAAAACAGGACGATGCAGCCGAAAATGAGGTGCCCGTTGTCGACGAAGACGAGTTCGGCGAATTTCTCGACAAGCGTGGAATCGCATGGCCGCCGGCGTAGTCGGCTTATAAATCTCGTCGCTCGAAGACGAGCAACCCCACAAGCGGCCCAGCAAGCAGCCAGAACAACAGCATCGACAACGCCGACAACTGCAGGCTGGCCATTTCACCGGTAAAAACTGCGAACGTTAGCTCCGAATATGCCGAAGAGGGGTTGGATAGTGTCAACACGGTGTTGACTGCCTCCGAACTCAGTGGGAGCCACTCCGGCAGCGAGGCTATCGCCCACTGCAACGGGAACTGGATCGCATCCCAAAACGGCACAAAAAGGAAATACAACCCGATTGCTCCTCCAAGCGCGATCCGCTGGGAGGGTGCAGCAGCCGACCAGCCGACTGCGATGCTAACGTACACTGACGCCAGTAGCGCGACCAACAGCGTGTAGCCTAGATAGGCGCCTATCTCAAGCCTAAACGGTCCAATTGCAAAAATGATTGCCGGCAGAACAAAGCCGACAATAATCGCTGTCGACAGTGCAGCCGACCGTCCGGCGACTTTACCGAAGACAACATCAGCCCGCGAGTGTGGCAGCGATAACAGTAGCTTGAGCGAACCTGATTTTCGTTCACCGGAGATTGAATTGTACGCGACGACAAGCGCGATTAGTGGAACCAGCGCTTGGATAAAGAAGTTCCCAGCTGTCTGGAGAACGAGGTTCGCACTCGCTTCTCCGCTTCCCTCGACTCTGACGAAGTAGGCTACAGCGGAAATGAGCAACACGAACAGTGCAGTCAGCCCGATAAGCCACCGCGAGCGGATCGAATCCTCGAAATCCTTTCGTGCAACAACAAGCCAACTCATTGGCCTCCCTCCGGTGTCGGCGGTTCGTGTGGTGTCGTCTCCGTCTTTCCGTCCGTTTTCTCGACGACCCCTTCGCCGTCGGTGTAGGACAAAAAGAGTTCTTCAAGTGAGGTCGACTCGGTTTCGATATCCTGAATTTCAATACCCGCGCCACTCAGCACTGAGATAACCTCGGTTTTCGCGCCGGACTCACAGGAGACGGTGACCATCGACCCGTCAATGGCAGCCCCCGAGACACCCTCAAGGGCACGGACGGCATCCAGGTCGTCGTCGGTCGCATCGTCGACGGTCAAAATAAGCGTCTCTTCGGTGTCGCTGTCGGCTCGCAGCCCTTCGATGCTGTCTTCGGTGACAAGCTCGCCCTTATGCAAAATTCCCACACGATCACAGACGGCCTCGACTTGGCCGAGAACGTGGCTCGAAAAGAAGACCGTCGCCCCCCGGTTGGCTTCTGCCTCGACAATCTCGCGCATCTCTTTGGCCCCACCCGGATCAAGCCCCGAGGAGGGTTCGTCCAAAACTAGCAGTTCGGGTTCGCCAACCAGTGCCATACCCAGCGCAAGCCGTTGGCGCATCCCCTTCGAGTAGCCACCGGCGTTGCGGTCTGCTGCGTCGCTGAGTCCCACGCGATCAAGGATTTCGTCGGGGTTCTCGTCGACAGCCTTCGATTCGATGGCGAACTCGATGTGTTTGCGGCCCGAAAGGCGGTTGTAGACATCGAACCCCTCGGGAAGCACGCCGATTCGCTGTCGGAGGTCTGCGCCGGCCGTGTCGACGGACTCGCCGAGAACGTTGATGGTGCCCTCGGTGGGCCGGACGAAATCCAACAGCATGTTGATCGTCGTCGATTTTCCCGCGCCGTTAGGTCCCAGAAAGCCGTAGATCTCACCCTCCTCAACGGTGAGATCCAGATTGCGGACGGCAACCACGTCACCGAACCGCTTTGTGACCCTGGAGAGCTGTATTGCTGACATCTACAGGGGCTTACGGTGGTTCCCGATAAAGTGTTGCGGCTCTTAGTGGATCGAACGCATCTCACGCGCCGATACGGCTGTCGAAGAGCGCAACCGATTTACTGTGTCGACAGAAGATCTGAAACGTCTCGTGAATACGCTCTTGGTTGTCGCCGCGTGGCTGTTCGTCGCAACCAACCTGGATACACTGCTCGTTGTCAGCGCGTTTTGTGCCGACAACGACTACCGAATCAGGGAGGTGTTTGTCGGCCACTACGTAAGTTTCTGTATAGGGCTTGCGGCGGCAGTGGGCGGCGCGCTCCTCGCCGGCGAACTGCTTGCGGGCTGGACGTTTCTGCTCGGCGTCGTCCCGTTGAGCCTTGGGCTGTGGGGACTGTTTCGTCGACCACCCGAAACGACCATCGAAGAATTACCAGTTGTCCCGAACACGGCTGGCCGGATTGGAGTGGTAGCTGTCACCGGCATCGGCCTCAGCGGTGAGAACATCGCCGTCTACATTCCGTTTTTCGCTGATCTCTCCACCCGAGAACTTGCGGCTGTTGTCGGCCTGTATCTGATTGGTGCCGGCGTCGTGTTCCTGGTCGGCCTGCTGGCGGTGTACCGAATCGCAGCCGACGGCATCTCCGAGCAGCTTGATCGTTGGCTCGTCCCGAGCGTGCTCGTTGTTATCGGTCTTTACGTGATTGTCACTGGCGCGGTCGTGGGTTGAAATACAGAACGTTGCTTGCGTGACTGCTTTAGGGTGCGTAGTAGTACTCGCCCTGCCGTTTTTGACTCTCGTCCTTTTGGCTGCCAGGCTTGTTGATCCGCGGTCGACTCGTCCGCTCGTCACGACGGAACGTGATGTCCAAGTCAGCAAGAAAGTCGTTCATACCGGCGCGCATCTCTTGGGGAACTGCGGCGTGACCGCGCTGGGCGGGTTCGCCATCAAAGACCATGAGACGATCAGCCAGCAGATCGATCATGTAGATGTCGTGGTCGATTACCAACACAGTGGCGTCGTGGTTTTCCGCATACCGCCGGATCGCCGTGGTTGCCTGAACCCGCTGTTCGACATCCAGGTGTGCGGAGGGCTCGTCGAGCACATACAGTTCGGCGTCGTCCGACAGACAGGCTGCAATCGCCACGCGCTGGCGTTCACCACCTGAAAGATCAGTCAACTGCTGTTCCATAATCCGTTCTAACTGCAGCGGTTGGGCGACCTCCGTGTTCCAGTACGACGAGCCAAACTCGTCAGTGATCGATGACAGAAACGTATCGACGCGCATTGGCTGGTCGATCTCAATGTACTGCGGTTTGTACGAGATGTCGAGTGCGAAATCCAGGCTTCCTTCGTCTGGTTCAATCGAGCCTGCAAACATCTTGGCAAGCGTCGACTTGCCGATCCCGTTCGGCCCGACGATGCCGAGTACTTCGCCCTCGTAAATCGTGCCGCTGTCGACCGTCAGCGAAAACTCGCCCTCACCGTAGGATTTCGCCAGATCGGGATACTCGACGAGTGGCATTCCCTTGACCGTCGACCGTGGGGCGTGTTCTTCGAAGGTGATCTTGTCGGGGCGAATCCGCATGTTCTCGTTGGTTAGATAGCCTTCGAGATACTCGTTGATCCCCTTGCGGACCGATTTGGGTGGGGTGATCACACCGAACGCACCTGGCTCACCGTAGCCGACGTGGATTGAATCAGCCAGCAAATCCAGAATTGCCAGGTCGTGTTCGACCACTAACATCGAGCGGTCGGCCTCGTCATCGTCGGCCAACTCACGAATCAATCGCGCGGCGACCATTCGCTGGCCGACATCAAGGTAGGGAGTGATCTCGTCGAGGAAATAAAAATCCGCATCCCGCGCCAGCGTCGCCGCAATGGCGACACGCTGGAGTTCGCCGCCAGAAATCGAATCGATGGGCTGGTCCATCACGGGTTGGATGCTGAGGCGGTCGACCAGATAGTCCAACTCGCCGCGTTCGTCAGTCACTTCAAGCAGATCACGGGTTTTCCCGTCGAACTGTTTGGGGATCTGATCGACGTACTGCGGTTTGCGGGCAATGTCGACGTCGCCGTCGATCTGTCGGCTGAGGAACTGCTGGAGTTCAGAGCCACGGTAGCGTTCGAGCACCGGCTCCCAACTCGGTTCGCTGCTGTAATCGCCGAGGTTCGGCACAATCTCGCCGGCGAGTGCTTTGACCGCGGTCGACTTACCGATCCCATTGGGACCCAGAATGCCGGTTACTTTGCCGGGTTCAGGAACCGGCAGTCCGTACAGCCCGAAGGCGTTTTCGTTGTAGCGATGGGTGGGGTCTTCGGTGAGTTCCTGTGGGAGGTTGATGATCTCAATTGCATCGAAGGGACATTTTTCGACACAGATGCCACAGGTTTCGCCGAGACAGATCTCCTCGGAGATGCGGATCTGGTCGGGCCCACCCACCTCGGCGTCCTCGCCGCGCTGGGTGATACACTCTTTGCCCGTCCGATTAGGTGGACAGAAGTTCGCACATTCGTAGTTACAGCGGTCGGGCTGACAGCGATCAAGGTCGACGACCGCGATGCTGTCATCAGCCATTAGAGCTCCACCGCCGAGGTGAGCAGAATGGCGTAAGTGATAAACCACAGACAGAACGTCATAAACGAAACGAACAGGTTGTCTTTAATGCCAAACTCGCTGATGTCGACGCCGACTGTCTTGAGAATGGGGAACTGCACGAAGATCGCGATCCCCATAATGAGGACCGCCTGGATATCGCCAGCCGCCTCGGGGGTGGTCCCGACGACGGCTGCCGAGGCCAGTGCGGCGAGAATCCCCGCCAGACAGGCAATCGTCGTGACGGTCA
>SL_5KL_010_SEDDRAFT_10002442_pt1 | contig 10307 bp, 7 predicted proteins | sample SodLakKL_010_SED_FD_9118 | JGI IMG/M metagenome (IMG submission 9118)
GCTCGCCCGCCTCTGGGCCACGGCGTTCCCTGGCGAGCGCACGTCAAAGCAGAGGGCCCGGGAACTGGAGGCGGGCAGTGGCCGGTTCGGTGGCCTCAGCACGTGCTGGGTAGGAGAGGAAGGGGGCGAGCCCGTGGGGGCGCTACGAAGCTATTCCCTCTCCCTCTCCCTCTGGGGGGCGGAGTTCCCGACCCAGGGGCTGGCGGCCGTGGCCGTGGCTCCGGAGCATCGGCGCCGCGGCGTCGGCGCCCGGCTCTGTGCCGCGGGCCTGCGGGTGGGTCGGGCCATGGGCAATGAACTGAGCCTCCTCTATCCCTTCCGCGTCGACTTCTACCGGCGTCTCGGCTACACCCTGGCGGGGACTCTGCACCGGTACGTGACCACCCCACGGGAGATCCCCCTCTTCCCTGAAGGGCGACGGGCCCGCGTACTGGATCCGGAGTCGGCGGGTCGCTCCCTCCCACCCTTCTACGAAGCAGTTCGGCCGGACTTCCAGGGGCTCCTCCGCCGGGACCATGGCCTGTGGCGGTTCCTGGAGCCGGAGGGGAAGGAGCCTCCCCTGGTGGTGGCGGTGCCGGAAGGGGAGCCTCCCGCCGGATCACCCGACGCCTCCGGCCCCGGGACACCGGGTGTCTTTCCTCCGGGGGCACCCGGTGCTTCCCGGAACGGATCTTCCCAGGAAGCCCTCATTCGCGGCTACCTGGTGGCCACCCCCGACGCCTCCCCGGTGGCTGAGCGGCGCACCCTCCGGGTCCGGGAACTGGTGGCGGCGGACCTGGAGGCCTATCGGACGCTCCTGGGGTGGATCGCACTGCAGCGGGGAATCTGGGAGCGGGTCATCCTGGACGCTCTCCCGGGAGAGCACCTGGACCAGATCCTGAAGCACCCCAGGCGCGCGGGAAGCCGGACCGCCCGGGACGGCGGTCTCTGGTTCTCCACCGCCACCATCCTCCGGGGGCCCATGCTCCGGATCCTGGCGCTGGACGCCCTTCTGGATCGACTCGGTATTTCGCCGGTGGCTCGCGGCGCGCTCCAGGTAGATGATCCCGATCTCCCCGAGAACAGCACCCAGGGGAGCAGCGAGCCCGGAGCCCTCTCCGTGGCGCTGGCCTCGGAGCTATTCCTGGACGGAGCACTCCCTGGGCAGGCCGAAGCGGTGGAGAGCCGGGGGTGGCGGCCCCGCATGGGGCTCGCCGACTTCCGTCTCCTGGACACTTTCTGACTTACCGGACCTACCCACCCATGCGCGCCCTTACCTTCGACGTGACCGTGCCGGGCTTCATTCGGGCCCGCACCCTGGGGCGGTTCTCCGAGGCGGCCACCTTCGGCCCCTTCTCCAACCTGCGCCTCCGGGACGACGTCCCGTCCCCCGTCTTGAGGGGACCCGAGTGGGTACGCCTCCGGGTGCTGGCGTGCGGCGTCTGTGGGACGGATCTGTCGAACCTGACCTACTCCGCCAGCCCTGCCATGGAGCCCTTCGGGTCCTTCCCGGCGGTGCCCGGCCACGAGGTGGTGGCGGTGGTGGAAGAGGTGGGAGCCCATGTGAGGCGCCTTCGTCCCGGAGACCGGGTGGTGGTGGATCCCATGATCTCGTGCCGGGTGCGGGGGTGGCCGGAAGACAGGATCTGCCTTTCCTGCCGGGAGGGCCGGCACGGAACCTGTGAACTGGCCGGGGAGGAAGGCGCTCCCCTCGAGGGCCACTCTCCCCTCCGCCGGGGCCTCACCATCGGGTACCACGCCGATCTCCCCGGCGGATGGGCCGAGGAGATGGTGGCCCACGAGAGCCAGCTCTTCCCGGTGCCGGAGGGGGTGAGCGACCGGGCCGCCGTCCTGGTGGAGCCCCTCTCCATCGGGATGCACGCCGTGCTGAATGGCGGCCCCGACGACCCGGAGGCCGATGTCCTGGTCATCGGGAGCGGCCCCATCGCCTTCGCCACCATCTGGGCGCTCCGAGCCTCCGGATTCAGGGGGTCCATCGTGGCCCAGACCAAGCGGGAGGGCGAGGCGGAGCTGGCCCGATCCCTGGGGGCCGACGAGGTGGTGAAGCCGGGGGTGGAGGCCCGCCAGGTCCTGGTGGAGACCGGGGCCATGGCCTACCAGCCCATCGTGGGCGAGGAGGTGTTCAGCGGAGGCGGGTTTCCGGTGGTCTTCGACTGCGTTGGGAATCAGGGGAGCCTGACCCAGGCGCTCCGTTTCACCGCCCCCCGGGGGCGGATCGTCATGCTGGGGTGCGCCGCCGAGATCCCGCGCCTGGACCTCACCTTCCTCTGGGCCCGGGAACTGGAGCTGAGGGGGTTCGTGGGGTACGGGACTGAGCGGTGGCGGGGGCGGGAACTCCACACCTTCGAGGTGACGCTGGAGGGGCTCAAAGAGACGGAGCTTCCGGTGGAAGACCTGGTGACCCACACCTTCCCCCTCGCCCAGTACCGGGACGCCCTGACGGCGGCGGCCAATCGGGCCCGGAGCGGGGCCATCAAGGTGGTGCTGGAGCCGGGGTCCTGATCTTCGCTGCTGGCCCTGGAGCCCGGTTTCTGGTCTTCACTGCTGCTGTTGGAGCCTGGTTCCTGACTTTCCCTGCTGCTGCGCTCCTCCGTTGGGAGGGAAGGAGCTCGGGCGGCCAGCGGGGCGAGCGGTCCCTCAGCCCTCTTCCCTGCTCCGGCTCTTCTTCATGGCCTCCTGGAGCGCCTCGAAGCCCAGGAGCGCGCACTTCACCCGCACCGGGAACCTGGACACCCCGGCCAGGGAGCGGAGATTCCCCAGCGCCGGATCCCGGGCCGCCTCCTCATCCCCATGCATCATCCCGGTGAAGCGGCGGGTCACCCCGAAGGCCTCATCCAGCTCCTTCCCCTTCAGAATGGTGGTCATCATGGAGACGGCGGCCTGGGAGATGGAGCACCCGTCGCCCAGGAACTTGATGTCCTGGATCCGGTCTTCCTCCACCCGGAGCTGTAGGCGGATTTCGTCGCCGCAGGTGGGGTTGCGGACGTGGATCTCCACTGTACTGCCATCCTCTTCCAACTCGCCCCGATTCCTGGGATTCCGGTAGTGGTCCAGGATGAGCTGCTGGTATAGCGCCTTCATGGGCGGGGTGGCTCGATCGGTCATCCGAAGATCTCTCGGACCGTCCCCAGTGACTCCACCAGGCGGTCCACCTCAGCCTCGGTGTTGTAGAGATAGAAGGAAGCCCGGGCCGTGGCCGCCACCCCGTAACGCTTCATGACCAGCTGGGCGCAGTGGTGGCCGGCCCGGATCGCCACCCCTTCCGAGTCCAGGATGGTGGCGATGTCGTGAGGATGGGTCCCCTCCATGGTGAAGGAGACGACGCCGGCACGGTGGGCCGGGTCCCCGGGTCCGAAGAGCCGGATCCCGGGCATGGCCTCCAGAGCCTTCATGGTGCGCCTCACCAGCCGCTGCTCGTGGGCCAGGATCCGCTCAGCCCCCACGGCGTTCAGGTAGCGGATGGCCTCGGCGAGCCCGATGGCCCCGGAGATGTTGGGGGTCCCTGCCTCGAATTTGTAGGGCAGCTGGGCCCAGGTAGAGTGGTCCCGGTGGACCTCGTCGATCATGTCGCCCCCACCCTGGAAGGGCTCCATAGCTTCCAGGAGCTCCCGGCGGGCCCAGAGGACCCCGACGCCGGTGGGGCCGCACATCTTGTGGCCGGAGAAGGCGTAGAAATCGATTCCCAGATCGGGGATCCGCACTGGGGCGTGGGCTGCCCCCTGGGCCCCGTCCACCAGGACGAGCCCTCCATGAGCCTTCACCTGCCGGGCGATCTCCGCCACCGGATTCAGCGTTCCAAGGGCGTTGGAGACCTGGCTGATGGCGGCGATGCGAACACGGCCCCCCTCCAGAATCCGGGGGAGGTCGTCCAGGATCAGCTCTCCCTCGTCGTCCAGCTCCAGGTACCGGAGCCGGGCGCCGGTCCGGGCCGCCAGCATCTGCCAGGGGACCAGGTTCGAGTGGTGCTCCAAGTCCGTGAGGAGGATCTCATCTCCCTCCCGGAGGTGGCTGTCGCCCCACGAGCGGGCCACCAGGTTGATGGCCTCGGTGGCGCCCCGGGTCCAGATCACCTCGCCAGGGTCTTCCACCCCGAGCCAGCTCGCTACGACGCCCCGGGCCCCCTCGTACCGTTCCGTGGAGCGCCGGGACAGCTCGTGGAGGCCCCGGTGGACGTTGGCGTTGTCCCGGCGATAGAACCCCTCGATGGCTTCCACCACCACGGCGGGTTTCTGGGAGGTGGCAGCGTTGTCCAGATAGACCAGGGGCCGGCCGTTCACCTCCTGATGGAGGATGGGGAAGTCGGCGCGAATCGCCTCCACATCCAGTTCAGGTCCGGAGCCGCCTGGGCGCGGACCGAGGGACTGGCTCCCGGCGAGGGCCGGCGAATCGGTGGGGGGGTGGGTCGCAGGGGAAGCCATGGCCTTGGGGGCGGGATGAAAAAAAGGGGGCGAAGCCGGACCGCCGCGCCCCGGAGGGCGGGTCCGACTCCGCCCCCCGGGACGGTGGTGGTCAGCCTACGTCCACGAAGATCTCGCCGTCCCGGACCTCCACTGGGAAGGTCCGGACGGACTTGATGGCCGGGAGCTGAACCGCCTTCCCGGTCCGGACATCGAATCTGGCACCGTGGAAGACGCATTCCAACCGACCGTCCTCCACGCCCCCCTCCGAGAGGGGGAAGTCCTGATGGGAGCAGCGGTCTTCCAGGGCGTAGATGCCGTCGTCCAGCCGGACCAACACCACCTCGAGCCCGTTGGCGGTTACGGCGTGCACGCAGCCGGCACCCTGGCACTCCTCCTCATTTGCTACCTTGACCCACTCAGCCATGGAGCCGCTCCCGGATGATCCGGGTGACCTTCTCGGACACGCCGCCCAGGGGGAGGCGCGAGAGGACCTCACCCAGGAAGCCAATGACCACCAGCCGCTCGGCCACGGCACGGGTCATCCCCCGGCTCATGAGGTAGAAGAGGGACTCTTGGTCGAGCTGCCCCACCGTAGCGCCGTGGGAACAGCGTACATCGTCGGCCTCGATCTCCAGGTTCGGGAGCGAGTCGGCCCGGGCCGTCTCCGAGAGGAGGAGGTTCCGGTTCGTCTGGTAGGCGTCGGTCTGCTGAGCGCCCTTGTGGACCTTGATGATCCCCCGGAAGACGGCCCTCGCCTTCTCATCCAGCGACCCCTTGTAGAGGAGGTCGCTCTTGGCGTGGGGCGCCACGTGGTCCTGGGAGGTGTTGTGGTCGAAGTGTTGATCCCCGTCACCGAAGTAGAGCCCCAACATGTCCGAGTTGGCGCCGGACCCGCGGAGCTGGGCGTTCAGATCCAGGCGGGTCACCGAGGCCCCCAGGCTGACGTTCAGGGTGTCCAGTGTGGAGTCCTTCTCCGCCAGCGTCCGCTGCTGGATGAGGCTGAAGGCTCCCCGGCCGAGCCGCTGGAGCGACACGTACTGGACCTGGGCCGCCGGGCGGGCGATGACCTCCACCCCCGACGACACCAACGTCTGCTGGTCCAGATCGTCGGAGAGGACCTCGTCCACGAAGGAGACCTGGCTTGCCTCGTCGGCCACGATGAGGGTGCGGGAGAAGAGGGCCTTCCCCGCCTCCGAGACCCAGCGGCTGACCCGCACCGGATGCTCGAGCCGGACGCCGCGAGGTACGTAGAGGAAGATCCCGTCATTCCAGAGGGCGGCGTTGAGCGCCTGGAACTTCCCCTGCTCCGCCGGGAGCGCCTCGGTGGCCAGGTGCGTCTCAAGGAGCTCGGGGTGGGCCGAGACGGCCTCCCGGAGTGACATGAGGATCACGCCCTTGGCCGCCAGCTCGTCCTGGAGGTCCACATGCACCACAGTGCCATCCACCTCCACCAGGTGCCCGGAGGCCTCCTGGTCTTCCTCCATGGTGGCGCGGAGACGGGCCGGCGCCGAGGCCGGATCGAAGCTCCGAGGTGCCCACTCGAGCCGCTCCAGGCGGTCCAGCTTGAGCTTCCGCCGGAGATCCGTGTAGCGCCACTCTTCCAGGCGGGTGGTGGGCAAGGGGGTGCGCTCGTACACCGACCAGGCGTGACGGCGGCGCTCCGCCAGCCACTGGGGCTCCCCGGCGGCAAGGGCCTCCACGGCCTCTGCGTTCAGGGAATCGGTTACGCCCTCCATCAGCCCTCCGGTGGGCCCGGTGATCGTCTGGGTCTCAGCCATCTATCTCGAAGCTCGGTAAGTCGTGGTTTGGGTTTGCGGCGATCCGGCGGCGTCGCCCCCACGGCGGGGGCGACGCCGGAGCGGTGGGCGTCAGCCCACCGACCCCTCCATCTCCAGCTCGATGAGCCGGTTCAGCTCCACCGCGTACTCCAGCGGGAGGAGCTTGGCGATGGGCTCGATGAAGCCCCGGACGATGAGGGCCATGGCCTCTTCCTCCCCGAGCCCCCGGCTCATGAGGTAGAAGAGCTGCTCGTCTCCCACCTTCGAGACGGTGGCCTCGTGCCCGATGTTGGACTTCTTCTCCTCGATCTCGATGTACGGATACGTGTCCGTCCGCGAGGTCTCGTTGATGAGGAGGGCGTCGCACTCCACGTTGGACTTGGCGTTCACCGAGCCCTCATGCACCTGGCACAGACCCCGGTAGGTGGAGCGCCCCGTCCCCTTGGAGATGGACTTGGAGACGATCTGCGACGAGGTGTTGGGGGCCGCGTGGATCACCTTCCCGCCCGTATCCTGATGCTGGCCGTCGCCGGAGTAGGCGATGGAGAGAACCGATCCATGGGCGCCCTCTCCCATGAGGTAGCAGGAGGGGTACTTCATGGTGAGCTTCGAGCCCAGGTTCCCGTCCAGCCACTCCATGGTGGCCCCTTCGGCCACCAGTGCACGCTGGGTCACCAGGTTGTACATGTTGTTGGACCAGTTCTGGATGGTGGTGTAGCGGAAGTGGGCTCCCTTCTTCACCACGATCTCGATCACCCCCGAGTGGAAGGACTCGGTGGAGTAGACCGGCGCCGTGCACCCTTCGATGTAGTGGGCCTTGGAGCCCTCATCGGCGATGATGAGGGTCCGCTCGAACTGCCCCATCTGCTCCTGGTTCACCCGGAAGTAGGCCTGGAGAGGAGTGTCCAGCTCCACACCCTTGGGGATGTAGACGAAGGAGCCCCCGGACCACACCGCCGAGTTCATGGCGGAGAACTTGTTGTCGGCGGAGGGGATGACGGTCCCGAAGTGCTCCCGGAAGAGCTCCGGGTGGTTCCGCAATCCGTCCTCGATGGAGTCGAAGATCACGCCCTTGGCCTCCCACTCCTCCTTGAGGGAGTGGTAGACCATCTCCGATTCGTACTGGGCGCCCACTCCGGCCAGGATCTTCTGCTCAGCCTCGGGGATCCCAAGCCGCTCGAAGGTCTCCTTGATGTTGGTGGGCACATCGTCCCACGACTTCTCCATCTTGTCCTGGGGACGGACATAGAAGTAGATGTCGTCCAGGACCGAATCTAGCTTGGAGAGGTCGCCGCCCCAGGTAGGCATGGGCTTGGAGTTGTAGATCTCCAGGGCCTTGAGGCGGAAGTCCAGCATCCACTGGGGCTCACCCTTCTGGGCCGAGATCTCCCGCACCACTTTCTCGTTCAGGCCCCGTCCCGACCGGAAGACGGGCTCGTCCTCCGTGATGAAGTGGTACTTGTACTCGTCGAGTCCAAGGTCCTGGATGGTTTCATTCTGTGGCATGGGAAAACCTCCGTGGGACGGGATCGTTGCCCGTCCGCTGTGGATGATCGATTCAACTGCTCGACGATGCCCCGCGTGGGCCCGTCGGTGCTGCAGGCCGCCGCGGCCCGGAGCCCCATGTGGGGGGGCGGGCTGCGGCGGCGTTCCTTCGTCCCGGCTTCAGAACCGTGCGACGTTGCTTCAGAACCGTGCGACGTGGTGGTTCAGAACCGTGGGACGTGGTGGTTCAGCGCCCGGATCAGACCGTGGCGGCCTTGTAGTTCTCGTACCCCTTGGCCTCGAGTTGCTCCGCCACCTCAGGGCCGCCGGACTGGACGATCCGTCCACCCACCATCACATGGACGAAGTCCGGCTGGATGTACCGGAGGAGCCGCTGGTAGTGGGTGATGATGAGGATGGTCATCTCCGGATTCTGCTCCGCGAGGGTGTTCACCCCCTTGGCCACCGTCTGGAGGGCGTCGATGTCCAGCCCCGAGTCCGTCTCGTCCATGATGGCCAGCGAAGGCTTCAGCATGGCCATCTGGAGGATCTCGTTGCGCTTCTTCTCACCGCCGGAGAACCCGTCGTTCACCGAACGCTCGGCGAAGGAGTGGTCCATCTCCAGGAGCTCCATGGCCTCCATGAGCTGATCCTGGAAGTCGAAGAGATCCAGCTCCTCGCCCTCCTCCAGCCGTGCCTGCATGGCGGTCCGGAGGAAGTTGGCGATGGACACGCCCGGAATCTCCACCGGATACTGGAAGGCGAAGAAGACGCCGTTGCGCGAGCGCTCATCCGGCTCCTGCTCCAGGAGATCCTCCCCCTTGTAGAGCACCTCGCCACCTGTCGGCTCGTAGCCGGGATGACCGGCCAGGATCTTGGAGAGGGTGCTCTTTCCGGACCCGTTGGGACCCATGATGGCGTGGATCTCACCCCGGTTCAGGGTAAGGTCTACACCGCGCAGGATATGGATGTCCTCTTCGGCGACCTTCGCCTCGAGGTTCCGGATGCTGAGAATGGGAGAATCGCTCATCCGTCGTCTCGCCCTGTAGGGCAGTGGAAGTGGGAAGAAGTTCTTATCAAGAATGATTCTTGTTTTCGGACTGCTATTGTAGGCCCCCCGGTGGGGAACCGTCAAGGGGGGCTCCAGGGTGGGCCTTTCCCAGTCTTTTCGGGGGCCCAGGGGGAAGATGACGAAGTTTGGGGCAGAGGAGGAGGCTCGGGCGGCCGGACGGTGCATGATCGCCCGAAGAGGGAGCCCACGACCTGCCCGCGTCCGGCCCCAGAACCTTTCAACCGCAACCCTCATCGGAATTCAGTGAAAGGTTTCACCCCGTTTTCGTAGGGTAACCCTTCAGGCTCGATGGGCGGGCGGAGTTCGCTGAAGGGTTTCACCCCGTTTTCGTAGGGTAACCCTTCAGTGAATTGAATTCCTGTCATGACTGAAGCGTTTTGGCCCCTGCACGAAACCCAATCGCCAGTTGGAAGGCCGTCCTTTCCCCCCAGGTCCAACCCATGGCCCCGGTTCAACCAGGACTTTCGGGAAAAAGTCCCGGGGCTCCCGAGGCCATGGCACGCACCACCTCGTCGATGGTATTTCGCACCTGGGAGGCAGGGAGATTCGCCGCATTGGAGAGGACGGCGAAGAGGAGCGGGCGCCCCTGATCCGATACCAGGTATCCCGAGAGGGCGTTCACATGGCTGATGGTGCCCGTCTTGGCGTGAACCCGCCCCTCAAGACCTCCCAGCCGCCCCGCCAGGGTCGTGCCGGACTTTCCCGGCTCCGCCATGGCGTCGTAGAAAGCGATGGCCCAGGGACGGGTGCGGGCGTAGGCCAGCACCTGCACCAGGGAGCGGGGCGAGAGGAGGTTGTACCCGGCCAGCCCGGAGCCGTCCCGGAGGTGGACATCCAGCGAGTCCACGCCCACCGTCTCCACCAGGTGCTCGCGGATCACCCGGAACCCTTCCTCCCAGCTTCCCTCCTCTCCAACCTCCCGGCCCAACGTCCGGACAAGCTGCTCCGTCATCCAGTTCTGGGACGGTTCCAGGATGGCCCGGGCGATCTCGGTGAGGGGTAGGGAGTCCATCCCGGCCACCTCCACGGCGGCGGGGCATCGGGGAACGGAGCCTGAGGCACACCCGCCCACCAGCGCCACCCCGGGGTCCCAGACCTCGGCGACTCCTCCGCGGATCCGGACGCCCCGCTCTTCCAGAACCCGGTGGAGGGCGTGGGCGGCCTGGCGGGCTGGATCCCGCTGAGCCCGGAGGAGGGTTGTGGTTTGCCCGGGGGGGACGGTGCCTTCCACCACCCAGCGCCGGGACTCAGGAAGGTAGGAGGTGCGTACCTCGGCCTCGGCATCCCGGGGTCCGGTGCGGACCCGGTTCTCCACGAAGTCCGGGGTGCCCAGGGGGCTCCAATCCAGCGCTGCGGGCTCTCCGGGGGCCGTTCCGCCCCGGATCCGGAGGCGGAGTTCGCCGGAGTCGATCCCCAGGGTGCTCCCGGTGGCGGCATAGCGGGCATCCAGGTTCCCCACCAGCCATCCCGAGGGGACGGTGGTGGAGTCCCACGCGGCGCCGTCCACCACCAGACGCCCCTCCACCTCCCGAAGACCAGTGGCCAGCAGGGAATCTGCCAGGGCGTGGAGGG
>SL_5KL_010_SEDDRAFT_10002443_pt1 | contig 10305 bp, 8 predicted proteins | sample SodLakKL_010_SED_FD_9118 | JGI IMG/M metagenome (IMG submission 9118)
CTGAGTTTTTAGTGCGAATTTGGGTGTAAAACAAGCGAGCAGAATCAAGGGCACGAAACAAGACAGAATTTGTTCTATCGAATTGAAAAAGTGCTAGATAGACCCGTAATTTCATTTTTTACAAGCTTTAAATTTCCTGTTATGATAGAAGACACAGATGCAGATATGATTGAAGGCCTTTTGCAAAAAATGGATTTATCTAAAGGGTTAGTATTAATTATTAATTCACCTGGAGGTAGTGGATTAGCTGCGGAAAGAATTATTAACGTTTGTAGAAATTACAGTGGTACAGGTGAATATTGGGCTATTGTTCCTAACAAAGCTAAGTCAGCTGCTACAATGATATGTTTTGGGGCTAGTAAAATATATATGGGGGTTACATCAGAGCTAGGTCCTGTAGATCCACAAATGCATATACATAATAGTAGCATTGGTATTATATCAGCTAATATTTTAGTAGAAAGCTATAAAGATCTTTTTAATAGAGCTGTTCAAGAAGATGGTAATCTGGAGCCCTATCTTCAACAATTAGCAAATTATGATGAAAGAGAAATTAAAGTATATGAATCAGCAATAGAACTATCAACCGATATTGCTATTCGAACTTTAACTTCTGGAATGTTAAAGGAATTATCTGAAGAAAAAGAAGATGTAATAAAAGAAAAGTTGAATATGTTTCTGGAACCAAGAGTAAAAAAAATACATGGAAGGCCTATTTATCGAGATGAAGCAGAAACAAGTGGTATAAAAATAGATAGAATGGAAACAAGTGGAAAACTATGGGATTTAGTATTTGAATTGTATATTAGGACAAATAATTATGTCACAACAAAGGTCGCTAAGTGTATAGAAAGCAAAGAACATTCTTTTGCTGCGCGTATATCAGACAAGGAGGAGGAGTAGGATAATGTTGATGGATAAAACAAAAAACAAAAAACAAATGGAAAGGATCAGAAAGGCTAAAAAGAATTATGTGAAAATTGAGAAAGAAATTTCACCTTTTATTAAAAAGCGTAAAGTTGATATGGGATATTCTACAGCTGGAGAGTGGTGTAACAACTCAGAGCTATGTCACAGATAGGGATTATGGAAACAATTGAAAAGAAAAATTAGTTATTGCATAGATAAGTCAGTAACTGCTTTATGGGTAAAGAAATTACTAATTTAATAAACAGAAAGTAGGAAAGGGTTTATTTATGGATGATTATTTTTCTGAAGCTAAGTAATCTTTAAATCGTATAGATATAATTTATTTATGTTAGCCCCCTGAGGATTTTACAGGGGGCTAACTAATAATAACTACATGAGTTGAATACTTTATAGTATTAGTGCAAAGTATATGTGTCCCCCTCCCGACACCAAAACGATGCAGAAAGCCAGGGTANNTTTGCCCTGGTTTTTACTGCTTTAACAGGGTCGTACCCCTAAAGGAATACTTGCGTGATAGAGGTGTTGTTGCTATAGAAAATGGACGGGGAGGTTTTCATTAAGCTTATTGTCCCCGTCCTTTTGCATGTTCCCTTACTGCTCGGAAGCGACTTCTTTACCGGCCCCGGTGATTTCTTCCAGGGCAATTTGCTCATCTGTGCTCAAGATTTTTTCGACATCTAAAATAATTATCATGCGTTGATCAAGCTTGCCTACCCCGGTGATTAAATCAGTGCGTCCACCGGCTACATGGTTTGGAGCTTCCTGGATTTGATCATTGGAGATACGGGCTACTTCGCTGACAGCATCGACAATTAGCCCAATTAAGCGATCTTCTACTTCAACGATAATAATCCGGCTTTCCTTGGTCCGCTCAGCTGTATACATGCCGAAGCGTTTGCGCAGGTCAATTACCGGGATCACTTCACCGCGCAGATTAATTACCCCTTCGATAAAATCCAATGAGCGGGGAAGAGGGGTCACCTTTAGCATTTTAATAACTTCACTGACATCTTTTATGTTGCAGGCAAATTCTTCTTCTCCCATTTTAAAGGCTACCAGTTGAGTTTCGCCTTCTTTCGTCGTAGCATTCATTGCAAAGCCTCCTTGTTAAAGCTTTCCGACTGTCTTTTAATCCCTTGGTTGCTTGTCATGAATTTATGCCTTTACAGATTTTTAACGTCATAACTTAAAGCGAAGACTTCTTATATAAAGTATTACTATTCACTAAAAACGGCGCATTTATTCATAGGTGAACCTGTTCATTTCTCCGGTAAGTTTTTCTGCTGAAGCCCTTAGTTCTTCGGCAGTGGCAGCCATCTCTTCCATGGTAGAAGATTGTTCTTCAATGGAAGCAGCCATTTCTTCACTGCCGGCGCTCAACTCCTGGGCTGCAGATGCTGTTTCCTCAACTTGCTTGGAAATACCATGTACCGCTTCAAGGATATCGTTGAAAGTAGCCCCGGTCCTGGAGACTACTTCTGTCCCCGATTCCACGTCTTTAACTCCTTCATTCATATTTTCCATAGCTTTCTTGCTTTCATCCTGGGTAGAACTAATTAACTCACTAATTTCCTTGGCTGCCTCAGCTGATTGTTCTGCCAACTTGCGAACTTCCTCGGCCACTACGGCAAAACCACGCCCTTGCTCCCCGGCCCGGGCGGCTTCAATAGCTGCATTAAGTGCCAGCAAGTTGGTTTGATCGGCGATATCAGTAATCACATTTAGAATTTTGCCGATATCGTTGGAACGCTGGTCTACTTCGGAAATTACACTTTGCAGTTCGCTAACCCGGTTATTGATTACCTGCATTTGATTAATCGCTTCTTCAATTGCCTTATTCCCTTCTTCAGCTTGATCTAAGATCCTGGAGTTAGCTTCTGCCATTGCCTGGGAGTTACTGCTTAAATTCTGGGCGTTGCTGGAAAATTGGTTAGTAGAGGCAGACACTTCTTCAAGGGAAGAACTCATTTCTTCCGAGGCCGAAGATACCGATTCGCTGCCGCTGTTAACCCCGGTGGCGATTCCTGCTGCGCTGCTGATAATATTTCTTAAGTTGTCGAGGAAATTATTAAAAGCTTTGGCAAGGTCGGCAAGTTCATCCCTGCCTTTTACTTCTAATTTCTGAGTCAGGTCGCCACCCTGTGTAGCCAGCACTTCCATTCTTTCCGACATTAATTTTAAAGGTTTAGAGATGCCCTGGTTGAGGAGAATAACAATTGCAATCGCGAGGATAACAGAACCTCCTATAACAATGAAGATGATCGTGATTGCCAGGTTTTCCTGCCTGTTTGCTTCTGCTAAAAGAGCAGCATTTTCTTCTTCAAGAGCTGTCTGTAAATCCTCAAATAAAACGTGGAGCTCGTCAATGGCGGGTAAGGTTTGCCCTTGGAATATTTCCGAAGCTTGTTCCAGCTGTGCTTCGCCGCCCCTTTGCTGTAAATTAACTATTTCTTCAGCTGAATTATGCAGACGGTAGTGCGGTTCTTCTAATTGATCAAAGGCCTCTCTAAATTCGGGGCTGGCCTCATAATATAGCTCGCTACCTGAAAAGTTATAGTACCATTCTCCGAATTCACATAATGTATGGTCAAGTTCTCCTGTAAACAAATCCTCTGTAAGCAACGAGCTTCCCAGCTCATTAAGCCAGATAAAATGTTGGTTTAAGTTTTCACTGGTTCGATTGATTTGCTCCTGGTTATCCTGGACGGCTTCCATGCTTTCATTGTTGATATTAAAACTATGTAAGGCAAAACCGCCGATTACCACCATCAGAATTAAAACCAATCCAAACCCCAGCAATAGTTTGTTACGAACTGTCATTTTCACTTTCATGGTAACACGCCCTTCCTAATAGTCTGAATTTAGGTTATTTATTAATTGTCATATGTGATTTTAAAGAAAACCTTGTGTTTAGAAGTGCTGCCTGTTTATACCTCCCCACCTCCCAGTAGTTTTCACCTTATTTAAATAATAGCTGCTATAAGTATATATTCTGCAAACTATTTGTATATGGGGATTATCCCCAAAAAGCAATGGGGAATCTCCCCATTTTTCTATGGGAAAATCCCCATTTATCTTACAAAAAAAACTTATAAGTTTGTGGCTATTATTCATTACCTGTTAATTCGGTACATGCTTTGATATTCGCTGAAATACTAGCGAATTTGGCTCAACTTGCAATTAATTTCGGGACACAATGAAATTTTTAAATGTCATAACTGTAGCAGATAGAATCAAAAGTTATAATAATCACGGGAAGCCTGGCTTGTGTTCCCTTGTTTATTTCAGGTTTATTTTTGCAGTTTTAAATTTAAGTCTAACCTTTCCTCACTTGCACTTGCAGCTATGAATACTTCATTTCCCGGAGAACCCCTGCTTCGTACATAGCTGGGCCATGATCTGCAGATATTGCTTGTAATTTTGATTGTTTATAAAAGTAATATAATGCAGTTTCCCATCAATAATTTTCATTGTGTCCCGAAATTTTACCTTACTATTTGCCGAGTTTTGTATTTCTATTGTACCGAAAACGGTAGGTTTAAAAGAAATGCAAAATGAACAGGATTTTAGTATAATTAAATTCATTCTCAAAAAGCTAACTGAAAGGAGATCAAGGATGCAGCTATTAGTCATGATCCAGGGCCATTACGGCCAGCGAATAGCAGACAACATAAAGTCTAAAATGCCAGAACACTGGAAGCTTGAAGTTTGGAAGGCTCCCTTTATTACAGAAAGCATAGTAGATGACCCTGAAGAATATATTCCTGCAGACCTATTAGAAGCAGATTTGATTTTGCATCTCTGCGAGTCGGCGCAGGCTGCCCAACTGCTGCCTGCAGTAACAGAAAAGGTTAAGGCTAAAGGGATAATTGCATCAATAGACAGCACTGCCTGGATACCGATGGGATTAAGAAATCAGCTGAAACGTGAACTTGACAAAAAAGGGGTAACCATTGTTTTTCCTGAACCGCTTTGTTCAATAGATGAAAATACCGTCGGTTTTTACGAAAAGAACAAGCAGCACTATACCAGTGAAATAATTAGCGAATTTGCCCGCNATTTTGGAAAGCCGAAACTGGAGTTGCAGTTTGATGAGAAAAACATTATAAAAGCTGCAAAAGTTTTAAGGGGTGCTCCATGCGGTTCTTCAGAATATACAGCAAAAAGAATTATTGGTCTTGAAGCTGACAAAGCTGTTCCGAAAGCCGGACTGATGTGCCTGCACTATCCATGCCTTGCTTCAATGCAGTTTGAACAAACCGATAACGGTGTTGATACAATCATGCATACTTCCGGCCGGGTATTCAATGAAGCAATGGAAAAGGCGCTCAAGCTATAAACTGCGGCTGACCACCAGTTAAAGGGTTTAGATAACGCTTTTGTGCTGCACTTTAATGGCGTGGATGATCAAGTTGTAAATCGAGCCAATTTTCGAAGAGGTATTGATATGCTTTTTATGAATTATTACGTTTTCGAGGAGTATTTGGTCAAAAGTGCCAAAAAACATGTCGCGAACCCGGTGGAGGTCTATATCTTCCCGAAAAACTCCATTTTCCACCCCGGATTCTAAAATTTTCATTAATTCCCTGCTGTACATCCTAAACAGCTCGTAAGCCTTTGTCTGGTAAAAATTTGGGTTACTGCGGATTTCTTTTAGAAGCACTTTGTAGTACTTGGGATAATTATCGAAGCTGATGGCCTGGTTTAGCAAATACAATTTAAAAGCGTTTTCCGGGGATTCTGTCGCAACTATATCATCTTTAAGTTCAGATAAAAAATTTTCTACGGCCAGTTCAGGGATACTCATCAAAATATCTTCTTTGCTTTTAAAATAATCATAAATGGTCGGTACAGTCAGGTTTGCCCTGGAGGCAATTTTTGCAACGGTGGTCTCTGAATACCCTTTTTCGTTAAACTCGTCAAGTGCAGCCTGCAGGATAGTTCCTTTTTTATTTAAGTCGGCCCAGAGCATATTCTCTTTTTTATCCCTTTTTCTAACTGCTTCAAAGAAAAGAGTCTCCAGGGCATCGCCCTTATCGAGCAGTTGAAAAGGTTTTTGGAGCATGATCAAAGATAGAAGCAGGTGGTTCATGGTCCCCAAGACCATGGAACAAAAAGTGGAGATATCGAAATCATCGCGAAATACATCTTCCTTGATTCCCTCGCAAACGATATCATGTAATATCTGGTAATATTCAGTAAGCGATTTGTTTTTTCCGCTTTCGTAATAATTCGGGTTACTCCATATTTCAAAAATAAAAAACCTGGCAAACTCTTCCCTTTCCTGTATATAAGAAAGGTAATGCCAGATAAACTTCCTGAATTGATTTTCCGGGCCCTTAACCCCCAGCAAGTGCCTGTCCAAACTTTTAAGCATATTTGAAAATGTTATCTCTGGTATTGTAAAAAGGAGGTCTTCTTTATTTTTAAACTGCTCGTAAATGGAGGCTTCTGAAATGTTGGCGCCTTTAGCTATTTCTTGAATGGTTGTATTTTGAAAACCCTTATTTGCGAATAAGGTTGACGCTTTAGCCATTATCAGGTCTCTTCTGGTAATATCTTTCATTTTATTTTCCCTTTTCTGATAGATAGTTAAATTTTTATATAGAAGCACATAATTTGAATCAAAAATATAACAGCGTTAGGTTAAGCCCGGAGAAATGATATTATCCTCACTAAACTTTTATAATAAATTTTTGTTTTTGTCAAGTAACATAATACAATTAAAATACTATGCTTAAACTGAATTGAATTTTTTATGGAGATAAAAATAATATAATGGTAATATAGTTATATTATGGTTATTATATGACACAATATGGCATAAAAAAGGCACATATTGTCTGAACTATTGTCTCAACAAAGCATAATTAACAATTAATGTCACATAAAAATTTTTAAAACACTTGACATTGTGATTAATCTGTAATATAAATATAATAACATTAAGATTATAAGACAAACTTATATGTTATTTTTTTAATCGCTCCGAAATAGTTAACCTGAATATTTGGCCCCGCCGGGATGGTTCGCTGTTTGGATTTAAGAGTGGGCGAAAGTTTAGTTTCTAAGGAGGTTTGGCATGCTAAAACCAGCTGTATCGATTGCTTCGTATAACCACCCTGTAAACACCCTGCGAGAGACGCTTGATTTATGTGAGGGGCTCAAACAATTTAACAACCAGGATAAAATTCTGATTAAGCCAAATCTTGTGGGTTGGGATTTTGATTACCCTGTGCCGCCCTATGGAATGCTCGTTACTACCTCATTAATTTTTGGCCTGGTGAGTATACTTGCCGAAAAAGGTTTTAATCAAATTACCATAGGCGAAGGTCCCTTAATGGTTCCTAAAACGATGGGCATGGCTATGTTCAAGCTTTTAGGCTACGAGCCTTTAAGAGAAAAGTACGGAGTTAGGTTAGTTGATTTTAATGAAGGTAAATTTGAAAAGGTGGATTTCGGTGATTTTTCTTTATCCGTCTCTGAAGAAGTGCTTGGTGCAGATAAAATTATCAATGTTCCGGTATTAAAAACCCATAACCAGACTAAAGTTTCTTTAGGCTTAAAAAATCTAAAAGGTTGCCTGAATAAACAATCAAAAATGTTTTGTCACGGTGAATCCAGTGCAGATCTGGACTGGTATTTCCCTCATTTAGTAGAAAAACTACCGATAGCATTAACAATTACAGATGGAATTTATGCTTTGCAGCGGGGCCCGAGCTATACCGGAGAAGCCATTCGCAAGAACCTGGTGATAGCTTCCCCCGATCCCCTGGCCTGCGATATTGTCAGTGCGGAGATCATGGATTACAGGGCCGAAGAAGTTCCCCATCTTTATAATGCTGCTAAATTTGCCGGTCGTAACTGTTCGCTTGAAAGTATTGAGCTCCGGGGTGAAGACATAGAGAAGCACAGGCAATTTTTAGACTATGATTTTCAATGGACTGCTGATAATACCGGTCCCCTGGCTTTTGAAAAGAAGGGGATCAGCGGGCTGGCTATTAGAAAGTATGATAATACGCTCTGCACCGGCTGTTCGATTACATTTACCCCGATTGTTGTTTTGGCCATGTCTGCTTATTCGGGGGAACCTTTCCCCGGGATCGAACTGGTCACGGGTAAGGTCCAGGAAGCTGCGCCCGGTTTTGAAAAAACTGTCCTCTATGGCAAATGCGCCTGTCAAAACAACAAAGATAACCCCAATATAAAAAATAAAATAGAAATAAAAGGGTGCCCTCCCGATTTAGAAGAGTATATAGAAAAAATGAAAGCAGAGGGTATTCCCTTAAGTAAGAAGGCTTATGCAGGATATCGCCAGCATCTTTATGACCGTTATAAACCGGAAGATGGTTTTGACCCGGAACACTTTAAGGAACAGGATTTTAAGATGTTTAACGGTTTTTAAACCGTTTAAACAATAATTGTTTAAGGGGGAATTATGTTGGATGTTTCATATCTTTCTTTAGAAGGCAAAGTAGCATTGGTGACCGGTGGCTGTCGCGGTATCGGCAAGGCAACAGCGATGGCATTTGCTGATGCAGGGGCCGACGTGGCCATAAGCTGTCGGAATCAACCGCACCTGGATGAAGTTGCCAAAGAAATTAGCGAAACAGGACGGCAGGCATTGCCCGTGGAGGCGCACAGCAGGAAAACCGATGAGCTGAAAAATCTATTTGATGCTGTAATGGATAAGTACGGCAAAATTGATATTTTAGTGAACAATGCTGCTGCAAATCCGGCTATGGGGCCCTTGGTTGACATGGAAGAAAAAGTATATGATTTAATTATGCTCACTAATTTAAAATCATATACTTACCTCAGTCAACTCGTGGGCAAACAAATGGCTTCACAGGGTAGCGGCAATATTGTCAATATCTCTTCAGTCGGTGGAATCAGTCCGGACCAGGGGCTTGGTATTTATTGTATGAGTAAAGCCGGCATTATAATGCTGACTAAATCAATGGCTGCAGAGATGGGCGGCCATAATATCCGGGTTAATTGTATTGCGCCGGGCGTGGTAAAAACCAAGTTTAGTGAAGCATTATGGTCTAACGAAGAATTAATGAAGGGTGAAATGGCTCAAATGGCTTTAAAACGGATCGCCGAGCCGGAAGAGGTTGCGCGGGTAGCCCTATTTTTTGCTTCAGAGGCAACCCCATATATTACCGGTCAAGTATTAGTGATGGACGGCGGAAGTTCTCTTTAAGGAGAATTCGCTTTACCTGTGATAGGTTTTACTTAGCTGAAAAGTTTGAAAATATTACCAGGGAGGTAAACAATGAGCTCTAAGTATGATGTTGTTGTAGTTGGTTCCGGAGTAGGCGGGTTGGGAGCGGCAGCTCTGCTGGCCAAGGATTTTGGTAAAAAAGTGCTGGTTGTAGAAAAGAATCCATTTATAGGAGGGCGCTTGGCTTCGTTTGTGGGTAAAGGAGACAAAGCCACCATTGATGGCCTGGAAATGGATGTAGATGGGTTTAAACAGGTTATCGGGCAGTCCAAAGCCTGGGTGGGCAGCTGTAGTCCTGACATTGAAACAATTTTTAAAGAAAAGCTTATGGATGGTTATACAATTGATAACGGAGGGCACGGGCTTTTTTGGGGTAATAAAGGAAGGGTGCGTTTCCTGCTGGACTACCTTGCTAAGCCTGTTGATATACCGGTAAATACCGGATTGGGCTACATTGATTATGACAAAGGCAATAAGTTTTACCAGGTTGAGAAAGGTAAACCTTACGGCTGGATGAGTGAAGAAGGGTTTATGGCCACCTATAAAATTCTAAGGGAAATGGGCAGGGCCGATTATCATTATGCAAAGGCAAACATGCATATCTCCTTAAAAGAGTGGATGGACGCGCAGGGGATGCACCCCGAAGGATATGACTACTTAAAACACCTTGCCGCAGCGCAAACAGCTATGGCCGAACCTGATATGACTCCGGCGGGAGACTATATCGGGATCATGGCTATGGCCGGCGATATCAAAATGAACCTGGTAACCGGTTCGGTAGGAACAGTGGCAAATCCGGGAATTATCTCCATAGCTCATGCCATGGAAGAGGCTATAGTTGAAAAGGGGGGCAAAGTAATGCGGGATTGCCCCGCGGAACATATTATTGTTTCCAAAGGAAAGGCCAGAGCAGTGGTTATCCGGACCAGTGACGGGGTTGATGTAGTTGATGCCGATGTGGTTATCTGCAACCTGCCTCCCAAAGAGATTTTTAATGTCATTCATCCGAGGCATTTGCCGGCCGAATTTGTTTCTTTAGTTCAGAAAGAATTTTGGTCGCCCGGCCTGCTGACCCTTACCTGCGGAATGAGCGGGGATGTATGGGAAGACACCCCGATTGGCGAGGAAAGCTTTACCTTTATGCCCGG
>SL_5KL_010_SEDDRAFT_10002445_pt1 | contig 10302 bp, 8 predicted proteins | sample SodLakKL_010_SED_FD_9118 | JGI IMG/M metagenome (IMG submission 9118)
GGATGTTGGCGGATTTCCGATGGGGATGGGGTCTGGGTATGTTGCGAGAATGGCCCGAAATGCTATGACCCAATGGGAACCGGAGAGGAAACGTCAGCTTATCGACGCTGCGGCTAATCAAGGCTGGGATGAACAGCAGATTATGGAGGTTCTTAGTCAATCTGGGATAGATATTCCAACGATTGAAGCTACGTTGGTGGAGCACGGTGTCTCTCCAGGGACCATTAACTACGCTAAGAAGCNGCTTGGAATTGGAAGGGGTCAATCTTCGGCTCAGTCTCCAGGGGATCGAGTAGCTTACGAAGGAGAGCCCAATGTCATCTGATCTTCGACCGGATATGGACGACATGCGACCGACTCTTCGAGGGGGCGGGGAACCACTCCGCCCTTCGGGGATTGGAGACTCTGATGGTGCTGGATTCTTTCAGTCGGCTATTGAATCGGCTACTCAGGAATTCATTGGTCGAGATGCTAGCCGGGATGTGGAGCAGTATCGAGCGGAGAATCCCGTTCGAGGCGTGCTGTCTCAGATAGCAGGGCAGGTTCCATACTTTGCGGCTCCGTATGCTCCTGTTACCGGGCCGGTGATCCAAGGGGCTTTGCGGTCTACTCCGGTGATTGGACGGGGATTGCAGACTGCGGAGCAGGTGCGGAGAACGCGCCCAGGGCTTGGCGAGGCTATGAGAGAGGTTGCGATCTTCACGCCGATGGAGACTGGTCGAACGGCTCTCACAGCGGCCACAGGCGGGGATGCTGGACAAGTTTTCAATGAGGCTCTTTGGAACGTAGGCATCGGCGCTGTAGCAGGTGGAGCTATTGGCTCCATGCAACGGACTATTCCTCCCCGAGAAGAGGAAGTCGGGAGAATTGCCCAATATCAAAAGCATTTCGATCCGGATATTGACCTGAATGCTCCTCCACAGGTCCTTCGATCTAATCTCCGGAATATTCGTCAGCGAGAGGATTTGTCGGAGGAATGGGCGCACCAGATTGATGATGATATTCGGATTTTGGGGCAGAAGATTCGTAGGGAAGACATCCCTAATCGGAGCTTACCTGGGTTCCAGGGGTTTGACCGGGAGCGCCGGGGTCGGGCTGCGTCAAGGCTTTGGGAACGAAGACTCCAGCCCCGAGATAGCCGGGATATCTCTGTTAAAAAGTTGATGGCCGGTCGAGGAAATAAAATCCTTGATACCACGGAAGAAATCGAGGATTATGCCCGCAGGGCTGGATTCCCAGATGATTGGGAATCCCATGTTCAATTCCCCAGGTTGATCCAGGCTAAAAATCGCCGGACTGCTCAGGAATTTCAGAAGCAAGTTGAGGATATGTTTGGAGATCCTTCTCATATTGATGATATGGGAAGGCCGACTTGGGTTCAACGAGAAGCGGACGATCAGGGATACTGGATGACTCGGAAGGTGACTGGCAGCAGGCAGCCAGATCAACATGACGAGTTCATCACTTTCCGAACAGATGATCCTCGTGCATTTGGAGACCGTTTCCGGCATTTCGGGAACGCCCAAGCACGGCAAGTCTTCGCTTTGAATCTGTATGATCCGCAGCGGCGGACTCGGGAGAAGATTCCTTTTGCGGAGACTGCGGATAAATTAGGGGTTAGTATTTCTCCGACCGCAAAACTGCAAGGAAAGTTGCGGGAGGCGAAGGGAAGCCGGCAGAAAGTAGAAAAAGTCGTCGAAGAGATGCTTTCTGAAGAGCAGCTTGGAAAGATTCGTCATGCTGCGGATGCTGCCGGAAGAACTTTCAACCCGGTTAAGAAGATTGCCGAGAAGTATCTCCTGGGGAGTATGAATCGGTATTCTGGATCGCCCAGAGCGGCTCGGATGAGCCAGATGGCGAAGATGCTCCATGATGCAGCCCGAGGGCAAGCTAATCGAATTCTCACCGGGACGGTTACTCGGGGGAGTGGAGAAGAGACTTTGGATATGCTGGGCATGACAGCCCAGAGTCAGCTTAAACAAATCTTTTCCCCGCAGTTGAGCAGGGAAGGGATTTTCCAGCAGGTTGAAAGACTGCGGGATGTGGATATTGAGCATGTGCAGATTGCCAAGCTCCGTAGTCTTTCTCCTGAAGAAGCAGCAGAACAGGGAGCGACAGAGCAGGCGGTAGAATTCCTGAAATCTCTTCGGGAGATTGATAACTACCAGATTCCAGGGGTTCAGGCTGCGGCTGAATTACAGGGGCATAGCTTCACGCCGAAGGATAATCATTATCTCCTGTCAAACATCTGGCAGGGGCGGTTGAGAGGGTTGATGAAGGATGCCGATGGGAGAGTCCGTGCGATTGCTTCGGGAGATACGGACAAAACTCTCCGAGAAAACCGACAGGCTCTTTATGAGCACTATCGGGATAATGTCGGGATTGAATTACCTGGATGGGAAGTTCGGCAGGCTGGAGACTGGTCTGATTTGGACGCTGCGCTGACCATGTGGGACCGGGATGTTGTTCATAACTTGGATGCTTTTACCGCACGGGCTCCAGGAAGGTTTCATCCCCGATCTGGCATGGGAGGGTTTGAGGGGCATATTGAGCCTTTAACCCGGAAACAGCTTCGAGAGCAAATCGGCCGGAATGTTCGAGACTCCCATCGGTATATGTCGGAGGCTCTTCTTCGGCATGACATGCAGGATGAGTTGAAACATTTGGTCATGGAGAATCCGCACTACGCGGATGTTCTGCAAGATGAGTTGAAACAGCTTTTTGGCCGGGGGCGAGGGCCTTGGGAACCGCTGGAGGATATGTGGAATAAGCGGATTAGTCCTTTGGTGGGTGTAGATGCTCAGAGATTATCCGAAGTTACCAATGCTGCGGTTTTTCACCTGACTCTCGGCTTCGGTAACGTGGGTTTTGCGGCTTTGAACGCCTTGACTCCTATTCAAACAGCCATGCCGGAGGCTGCTTGGGTTTTAACGGCTCCGCCAAGGCATTTGCAAGAGTATTATGCTCCGGCTCTAATAGCCCAGCATGGTAGAGTCCGAGAAATGCGGACTTTGGACCCCTTGAAGCTGATGATGAAGGGTATGAATGATCTCCGAAACCCTAGCAGAGAGCTTCAAGATATCATGGCTCGGGCTAGGGAAGAAGGGATTGTCTCTCCTCAACTTGCGGAGAATGTTTTTGGAGCGGATTCTAACCTAGTCCGACATTTCCGAAGCTTTGCCGAAGGAAAGAGAGATATCATTGAGTTTACCAATGAACTCTCAGGGTATATGCCGGCGAAGACTGAGGAAATGGCCCGTGTCATGGCTATGAACATGGGAGTCCGAATTGGCAAGGACTTTTTCCGACTCTCTGACGAGCCGTTGTACCAATTCGCCCGACAGTTTGTGAATAACAGTCAATTTCGGTATGATGCTGGGGATAGGCCCAGGATGATTACCGGGGCTTTTGGGTCTTTGGCTGGTTTGTTCAAAAACTGGATGCTGCATTACATCGGGAATACTATGCGGTTTGCCGGAGAGGGGTTTATGAGAGGGAATTGGAAGCCTCTTCTCTGGCAACAAGCTGGGGCTTTGAGTGTGGCTGGTACTAGCGGTTCTATGGCCTATCCGGTGGCCGATGGATTCTCCCGTTGGCTCTCCGAGGATGATGAAAGCCTGTTTGAGAATCTATACAATATGTTCGGGTACTCGGATCAGGTGGATGCTTTCCTCGGGGAAGATGGAAGGTTGGGAATGGCGGATTCTATCTACTTCGGGCTTCCGGCTTTCCTAAATGTCGGGTTGAGTCACCGGGCGGCGGTTCCTGGCGCAGATATCCCCAATGACATTGAACAGCTATTCACCGTGGCTGCTTGGGACCGGGCTGTGGCTTTCGGAGACTTAATGATGGATTCTGTTGAAGCCTATAATGCCACTGGAAAGCATCCAGCAACGTCCCGGCAAGTCATGGACTCCTTTGCTCGGTTTGCTATGCCTCGAACTATCCAGGCTGGATTTGTCCAAACAGAAGAGAATGCTCTGCGGAGCCTTAACACGGGCAATACCATCATGTCCGATATGACGTTCCAAGATCGGACTCTTCATGCTCTCGGTTTTCAACCCAGGGAGCTTGCCCGGACCTATGAGGCCAGCAGTCAGCTATTCAAGGAGCAGGATCGGAAGAGACAACTCATCGCTCAATATGGGGAGGCTCTGCGACAAGCTAGGGAAGAGAATGACAGCCGGGCAATTCACAATATCTACATGAGAGCCAGGGAAGACGGAGTTACAGACTTCTCTGCGATCATGCGGAGTGCGGATTCTCGGGAGTCGAAAGCGAATGAGGATATGCTAGAACGGATGTTCGACGACTACCGGGTGCAAGGACTTCGGAGAATGACGGGGCTAGATTAACTAGCCCCGCTGAGTTAATAGGATTTTCCATGCCTGTACGGGCGCTGGCGATTGTGAGCGAGCTTGGCTCGGATGGCGGGCTCCAGAGGAATATCCATACCTCCGGCAAAGTCCATAATCCGGATCATCGCATCCGCCAGTTCTTCCGTTAGCCCGGAGTATCCTTCGATTTTCTCGGACTGGAGGCCCTTCCGATGGGCCTCCAGAGCTTCCGAGATTTCCGAATGGATCAAGGCCAAGGCTTCGCCCACGTTCCTCTCCTTGTCCCAAAATCCCTTCTGCACATTGTCGAAGTGAATTTCGTCAATCAGCGCTCGCAGCATATCCTCAGATGCATCGTTCATTAGACATTCCTCCATTCCTGCGGAATGAATCTCCGCATATTCCTTCCGAATTGCTTGTCAGGGGAGATTATATCGGCTCGAAGCATTATGTCTATGACATGCTCAATCCTCCATGTCGCCACCCGGCTAGAGAGAAACTTGATAACCTCGGTTTCATCCACACTCGGTGGGTCGGTCTTCTGAACCTTTCTCTTGAAATACTCTGTCGAGATAAAAGAGTGGGTTTCTCGGATGATATCGGAGTCTTCCGTTGTGGACATTTCCTTGAAGATATCATCCATCCGCAATTCTGCGTCTAGGAGGATAGATTCAGCGACCCAATAGTCTTCTTCGCGGATGACCGGAGCTTTGTTTTCTAAGGCTCCGATAATCATAGCGAGTTTGAGGATATGGACTGTCCTCCGGGTGTTGTAGTGGACTAACTTGATATTATCTGGCTCGGGAGAAAAGTTTTCCTTGTATCTCCGTTCAATAGTAGCCTTAGCTTCGTCGGATACATCCACCTCCCCGTGCATTTCTGCCAGATCGGAGATAGTCTCTTCCAGCTTGTTCCAGGCGGAGTCATTTCGACCGGGTTGGCTAAAGAGACTGTTAATTTCCTCCCCCTCAGAGGCGTAGATCATAATGATTCGGCTGGTCAGTCCCATGCCGAATGCGTGTTCAGGTAGAATCCGGGCCAGATACTTCGGCTGGGTCCCGGCAATGAGGCTAATATGAGGGTTGTCGATCTCAATAAGCCCTCCGCCTCTAGTCCTTTCGGAGTATTTCTTCGGGCAATCATACAATTCGTTGAGAATTGAGATTTGCTGATTGTCGTAGTCTGACATGAAGGTGCCAAGTTCCGGCACTGCCAGGAGAATAGACTGGAATTGAATCCAGTCTCCGTTTATGACGTATGACTGGCAAGCCTGCTCGGTGGAGAGTTGATCCACCATGGCCTTAGCTGTCATGCTCTTCGGAGCCACGTTGAAATTTCCTACCTTGCTCCAAAGTTCGATAGCATCATCCAACGTGGCATTCTTCCCCACGCCCGGAGGGGAGATTAAAAGGGCAAAAAGATTGGGGAAGAGATATCGCCCGGTTGTCATTAACCAAATTCTCCGCTCCAATGCCCCGGAAGCAGCAGCTAGACCAGACCAAAGCCGGAAGACTTCTGGAGAGCCAGTATGCTTTCCATATTCCAGCCACTTTTGAAGAAACTCCGGCAATCGGCTTGTGTCAAAGGACAGTTTCGAGGAAATCTTTTTCTCTTGGCCGTTTTCTATCGTCGTGTCCAACATATTCTCTCATCCCATGCTCCGGTGCGTGTGCCCAAGTCCAACCACATTCCGCCTCAGCAGGGATTATCATAGTTTTATCCCGAATTTTGATAGCCGGTTCCATGCATTTCATTAACTGAGGCAGGATTTCGTCTTCTTGGTCTTCCGGATATTGGACTAATACGGCATCGTGGACTTGCGCCAGAAGTTGAACCTGGGGAAAGTTCCACCAAATCCGGAAGAGGCCGATGTTGATGTAGTCTCCGACGAGCGATTGGGGTCTTTGAGCGATTCCAGAGCGGATGGTGGAATCATCGTTGGGCCGTCCGAAGAATGTTCTCTTCCGACCAACTGGAGTTATTAGCATTCTTTCTACTTGGATTTCCTTGATTGTTTCATCATGCCAATTTTCAATGCCTGAGAAGGCTGTGAAATATCGGTCTTGGAAGTCTTCCATGATTTCCTTTTCAACATGGAGATGCTTGGCCATAGTAGCTGGCTTGCCGTAGTAATTGGAGCCATGCTGACCACGCTTCGCCAAGTCTCGATAGGTGAAGAATCGGTAGTATGGTTGCTCTGCGATTTTCTTGTCTTTTTTCAGGTCGCCAGCCCAGTCAAGTTCCGGCCATACCATCTTGGCAACCATTGTGTGAACGTCTCCTATTTCACACGCTTGGATATACTCTTCATCCGGAGCAAGATATGCGACAGCACGGGATTCTGCTTGGGAGCCGTCGATATAGGCTAGCTTCATCCCTGGGTCAGCAATATACATATCCTTGACCCGCTCCGTTTGGTTCTGGAGATTAGACCCCCGACCATACGGATCTTTGGAGGATGCCCACCGTCCGGTCTTCGTTCCAGCAACCTTAAAGGTTGCGTGGAATCGGTAGTCTTTGATCTTCCTGGCTTGCAGGGCTTGGAGGAGCTTTTCCCGATCCCGATACTCCAAGATCAACCGTGCCATGAAGCCTTCATGCAGGTACGGATGAAAACTCTCCAAGCTATCTCGATCCGTAGACTGAATTTTATGCCCCATAGCTTGAAAAGCTTGGAGGATCTTTGTCGGAGAGGAAATTAAAATTTGTTCTCCCCACAGAGCCTCGGAGCAAAGAGTGAAAATAGTCTTGATTTTCTCCATTTCCTCTTGGATAATCCGAGTTTTCTCCGGGATGAGAGTTTCATCCAAGCGGATGCCTCGGAGAGTCATTTCCAAGCTGGGTTGTTGGAGAGCACGCATGAAATTGTAGACATAATTAACCGGCGGCTTGAGTTCCGGTAGCCGGCGTTGAAGAATCTCTACAGTGATGCAACAATCCAAGCCATTGTAGACTTGTTGATTTTGATTTTCTTCTTCCGGTAATTCATCTGCGGTTTTAACCCAGGGCATTCTTCCCCCTCAAAAGTGACTCCCCAGAATATCCTCGTTTTATCCTGCGATACAGAGTGTGATAAGAAACCCCATATTTTGCAGAGATTTCTCTAAGGGTCAAGTATTCTCCACGGACTTTATACTTCTGCGCCCAGCGATTCTGCTTGTTATTTGGAAAAAGCCCTGGAGATTATTCCTTCGGATGTAGTATGTTACATCCCAAGGTTTGACCCCAAGTTCATCTGCGACTTCCCGAATGCTTAGAGAGGAAAGTGCCTTTTTTCTTAAATAATTCTTCGGAGAAATATTCTCTCTTTTTGCAATAGCACTTTCTAGCTTGGTAGGCATCCCAGATAACCCTCGCAATTTCGATAATCCCCTGGATGATGAGCAGAAATGCCATTAAGGTTCCCAGGAAGATAATGAGATAAAGCAATTCGACCATTATTCTAGCTCCTTAGCAGATTTCTTCTTTCGCATGAGTTTCCATGCTGGTTCGTTAGTAAACATGGAGCCTTGAGTGCCTAGATCCGCTGGGAGTTCTGGTTGCAACGACCTGGAGAGGATTAGCGTGTCATGGACGTTTCCTCGGGTGGTGATTCCGAATTGCTCCCAGAGCCAGAATAGATCGTAGAGGCCGTTTTGCAGGACTTTCTCCACGGCTGCTTCCTGGCAGAATGTCTTGACCCATTCCCAGGCTTGGCGCTCCGTTTCTGGCGTGGTCCAGTAGGAGCCGTCTGGTTGCCGGGAGTCTGCAAACGGCACCACAACAGCATGAGTCTCGTCTGCGGAGAATCCAACCATTGTGATAATCTGCCGGTGAGGGATTGTTTCAATATCCAACCCACAGTATTTCGCCTTTTTGAAATAGGTATGGTAGAAGTCCTCGATTTCTTCCAGTGTGGGGTCAATGAGAATGTGCCGCTCCGGACGATAGAATCCCGGCTCATGGGATTCCTTCTCTGCTTTCTGCGTATGGAGAAGGCAAATAGGCCGGTCAGAATAATTCCGCAAGACAGCCATAGGATGGGTGATTGGCAGAGCTTTATAGCCTTCTGGATTTTCCGTCCATGTGACTGTTCCTCGGATTTTGGAGATACCTGTCTGGCCGATTGTTCCCCAGCAGGCAGCATTCCCCATCGGGATGACTAGATTCGGATTCACTCGGAGTATTTCGTCCCGGAGTTCCGGGAGGCGATAAAGATACTTCGGATGGAGATACGCTCCAGCTTGGCCGATATGCTTCCAGGTATACTTCTCCGGCCACGGGAAGTCGGGGTATTGTTCGCGGAGGCTGGGCAGATACTCTTGATAAGCTTCTTCGGCCTCTCGCTTCTTGACGCAAAAGTCTACGATCTTGTTCCGGGGGCTTCTCCACGGCAGAAGATTGGTGATGTAGATATCCTGCCGCCGAAGACCAGCATGTTCCAGCCAGGAATTCAACTCTTTCCCGGCTCCGCCTTGGAACGGGATCATCTTGTCAACCTCCGCCCGAGCGGGGGCTTCTCCGACAATGACAATCTTGGCATTCTTCGGGCCGATTGGCGGGACTGGCTTCTTGTTGACTGGCTCAAACATAGGAGTCTCCTAGACGGCGACGGGAGCGGGAAGAGCCGGATGGGGATTATAGTTCTCGACAGCTACAACCTCTTCGGCTGGATAATGGCAAAGAGTCAATGGGTTGGTTTCTTTTGTCTTCCATTGCAATTTGGGAAGCCCTCGGGATTCTCGGGCAATTTGGGCCTTGGCCTGATCCAGATGATTAGTGTACAGATGGCAGTCTCCGCCGACCCAATAGAGAGTTCCCGGCTCCAAGCCAACATGCCGAGCGAACATTTGCGTTAGAAGAGCATAGCTGGCGATGTTGAAAGGGACTCCCAGGAAAATATCCGCGCTCCGTTGGTAGACTTGGCAAGAGAGCTTCCGATTGGAGACATAGAATTGAAACAGAATATGGCATGGTGCCAGATGCATCATCGGAAGGTCTTGCGGGTTCCAAGCGGAGACTATGATCCGGCGACTATCCGGATTGGTTTGAAGAGTCTCCAAGGCATCTTTGATTTGGTCAACTTCCGGACGATAATGATATCCGTTTCCCCAATGTCTCCATTGGAGTCCGTAGATTGGCCCCAGGCCGCCGTCTTCTCCTGCCCATTCATCCCAGATATGCACACCGCGATCATGGAGAGACTGGACCATCGTTTCCCCCGGAGGAACCAGAAGAGTTCTTCCACAATCCCGCGAAAAAATACTTTCTTAGTAGTTAGGAGAGGGAAGCCTTCATAGAGGGGAGCGGCCAAGCGGCCGGCAAAGATGGAGTATGTCCCAACTCCGGTGCGGTCGAGTTTCTTTTCCCCGCGATAAAGAATCTCTTGGGCCAATCCTTTATACTGCTGCTCGATGGTGTTCATGTTAGTCTCCTATAACCACTAGATAAATCTCGGACGGCACTCTCGGAGCCAGTATCGAAGCTTGGATTCCTTGGGAATATGGAGACGGTAGTTGCATGTCTCGCACCCTTCCCGGCCTGGGTATTCCAAGTGGGATACATAGGCTCCGCAGCGATCCGAAACAGACCAGTATGGAAGTTTCCTGTTTTTGATAATGTCGCTATGGCAGCCTGGCCGGCGCTGCTCGCCCATGGCGAATTGCGGGCACTGAGGGTCAGGCATTCGGCAATCAGTAGGCCCTACCCATCCATGCAGTCGGATTCCGCAGCGTTCGCATTTCCCCTCGGAAGCCTTTGCCATTTGGACTTTCTGGGCGGGGCGATTCCCATAATCTTCTCCGGTCCCGCATTCGCAGGACGAAAAAGGCTCATCTATATGGTGTTTTGGCGTAGTAAAACAATCCGGGCATCCGCCTAGAACGATGATGAATTTTCGCAGCCTCTCCATCTCGTCGGCTGCCTCTCTGGCTACCGACAAATCATCGTGCTGGCCCTGCGCGATTTGGCGCAGGCGGTTGGGCAG
>SL_5KL_010_SEDDRAFT_10002446_pt1 | contig 10298 bp, 12 predicted proteins | sample SodLakKL_010_SED_FD_9118 | JGI IMG/M metagenome (IMG submission 9118)
GGTGCATTCACCCATTGCTGATCAAGAAGGGCTTTCTGAATCTGTGGCCGCGCTTGGTTCTGTTCGTCATTTAATCGCACCGAACTGGATACATTATGCTTGGGTTCCATCTTGGCAGCTTCGTTTTCAAGCAGCACTTACATGGGCTAGTCCCGGAGTAGTCAAGCGTGCCGAGAGTAAAGGGATGCAGTTGCACTTTGATCGTGAACTTAGCAATGATGCTCCGATCGAGTGGGCGGCAGAAATTGACCAACGACTTGCTGACTCGGGCTATCATCGGGAGGTGATTTTCTTGCATCGTGTGAGTAGGACGCTCATATTGACTGACCTAATTGAGAATTTTGAGAGAGACAAAATGCCTTGGTGGACAAGACCGTTACTTAGACTGGGTGGTGTCTGCGCTCCTAATGGAGGGATGCCACGCGAGATGGCTGCCAGTTTTCGGCGACATCCACAGCACTTAAGGAATTTAGTTGATACTATGATTGCGTGGAATCCGGAGCGAGTGATTTTGGCTCATGGTCGTTGGTATCCAACAAATGGTTCTGCCGAGCTGAGCCGCGCTTTTTGTTGGGTTGAATGACTTTTAGTTTCTCTGATCAGCGGGATATTGGGGTTGTGCGATCGAGTGAGTCCAGTCAGCATCCTATACCCTAGCCCTTAAATCGTCCGCATCAGCTCTGTGGTGACTGTATCAGTCGGGAAGAGACTTTCGATGCGTAGCTCTTGCAGGGTAATGTCCCGGGGGGTGCCCAGGGTGGAGATGATGGTAAAAAAACTCAGGCGCTGACTTGCTTTGACAAAGGTGACGGGCAGTACTGGCAACGCACTGCCAACGGGTAGGCTAGCGGTGGCTGGTGTTGGGGCTGGTAGGTCTGCCTCTAGCGATCGCAGCAGTTGAGCTGTCGGGCTGTCTACCGCTTCTCCTTGGGCCTCTTGCTGTAGACGTTGGACCAGGGAACCGGCAATGATCTCCCAATCCTCCACGTAAGGCCGCAAGCCCTGGGGATGGAGCATCAGCCGCATCATATTTAGGGGCTGCTCAAAGTAGCGGAATGATTTGGAAAATATTCCGATGTTTTTGCTGGTGGCACTAGGCTATGGGCTGTTGGGGGGTAGCGCCGGTTGGGGAGCGGTTTATTTGGGGATGTTTGCGATCGCACGGACAGCCCATACGCTGTTTTACCTGGCGGGGCTACAGCCCTGGCGGTTTTTAGCCTATCTGGGTGGGGTGGGGGCGACAGGAGCAGTAGCGGTTCACTGTCTTGCTCTGATCCTCAGACCATAATGGGCTGGAGTTAACTCCGATGTCGAATCAACAACGCTTCGATGAGCTGCTGGGCAGTTTCCAGTCGTTGCGGATCCTCTGACTGGGCTACCCAGGCCGCTAGTTCATTCAGCGCCCCATTCACCAAATGGGCAAAGCCTTCCGCATCAACCACCTTGAGATCCCCCTCTGCTACCACCAGCTGAATCGACTCTTGCAACAAGCCAAACCCATACTGATCGATTTCGATCAGGCTATCTGCCGCCAAAACAGCGGGGGCTTCGATAAACACCAGCCGCCGCAGCTCCTCCTGTTGAGCCACCTCTAAAAAGGCTTGACAGCCGACCACCAGTTGCTCCCAGTTGGTCTTCAGCGGCTCAATGCGGGTGCGGATGTGGACAGTGATTTCGCCGTAGGCTTCCACCACCACCGCTTTAAATACCCCCAGTTTGTCGCTGAACTGGTGATACAGCGCCCCTCGGGTGATCCCCAGGTCGCTGATGATGGCCTCGGTGCCGGTGGCAGCATAGCCCTGGGTGGCAAACAGATGCCGCGCTCGATTCAAAATGGCGCGGCGGGTACGGCGGGTTTGCTCGGCTTTAGTCAACTTGGGAGACATGGCGATCGCACAAAGACATTCAAACAGTCTGTATCTTGACAGCGCAAGATGGAGGCTTTACCTTTAGATACATACAGATTGTATCTTTTATGAGGGGTTCCTCAAAGGGAAGCTATGTCTACGTCGCTGACGACTCGAAAAGCTACGATCGCCGATATTCCCTTTCTCACCCAAATTGAATACGAAGCGTCGTTACCGCCCCTCGATCACTGTTTTTGGGAAGACCTGCTAGAGGGCACGGGCACTACGGCCCTGGAGTTTATTGAGGCAGAGTTACGGACGGATGCCTCGAACTGGGGCAATGTTAATGACTTTATCGTTCTGGAAGAACAGGGCCAGCCTATGGCAGCGGCGGCGGGGTATGCCCCTAACCCAGAGGATTACTGTCCGCTGCGGTTATCCCGGTTAGATGCGATCGCCGAAGCTCTAAACTGGTCAAGCACCACGGCTTCTGGGTTTTGCGATCGCTACGTGGGGCTGTTTGGCGGGGATGTGACACCCTTTTTCCTCACCCCTTACGTACCTTGGATGATCGAGAATGTGGCTGTCCTGCCTACCGCCCGAGGCCGGGGGCTAGGGAAGGCATTGCTGAAAGCGGTGTTGGAGGAGGGGCGATCCCAGGGGCACTCTCACGCCGGAATCATGGTGATCAACGGTAATGACCGTGCCCGTCACACCTATGAATCTGTCGGGTTCAAGCCTTACCAAGGCTTCTATGTCGACTACTTTCTAGATCAGTTCAACCTCGAATTTCCAGGGGTGACCAAGTTTGGCCTTTGCCTCAATTGAATCTCAGATGACTATAGGAGAATTCTGAGGTCCTGGGGAACCATTCTAGTCGCTGGTGCCAGTCACGGCATCGGGTTAGCTGTAGCCCCAGCGACCACAGCACTGGCGCTGGCTGTCTTCCCTACGCTGCGGGATTAGGGCATTCAGTCTCCTGGGCCTGTAATCGGCGGCCTACCCACGTTGCCAGATCAGGCCGTCCAGCGTCAATCAGCGCTTTGTCGCGAATTCGGCAAGAATCGCACCGTCCGCAGGGTTCTTGGCCTCCCTCGTAGCAGGACCAGGTTTCTGCGATCGGCACGCCCAGGCGCAGAGCCCGGTGGACGATATCCACCTTGGAATCCATCACCAGGGGGGCGACCAGTTGGGGGGCGTTGCCCGCTAGCCCAGCCTTAGAAGAAAGCTGAGTCAGCTGCTGAAAGGCGGCCAAATACTCGGGTCGACAGTCGGGGTAGCCGGAGTAGTCCACGGCGTTGATGCCCAGGTAGATGGCTTCTGCCTGCTTGGCCTCGGCTAGGGATAGGGCAATGGCGATAAACACCGTGTTGCGTCCCGGCACATAGGTGGACGGAATCGCCCCGGCCTGCACCCCATCCTGGGGCAGGCTCTGGTTCAGGTCGGTGAGGGACGAGCCACCCCACTGGGCCAGGTTCACATCCATCACATGGTGCTCTACGATGCCCAGATGGGCGGCGAGTTGGCGGGCCGCCTCCAGCTCTCGTTCGTGGCGTTGGCCGTAGCGGAAAGAGAGGGCAATGGGGACGTAGCCGTCGGCCATGGCCTGTGCCGCTGCCGTGGCCGAGTCTAGCCCTCCCGATAGCAAAACGATGGCTTTGGGTTGCGTCATCGCTATTGGACTCCCAAGAATTTATGCGTTTGCAGGCTAACCCGCCACTCCGGATGTTTCAAGATGTAGTTGAACACAATCTGCTGACTACCTGAGGTTTCCCACTCGGGCTGGAGTCGTTTGTCTACGGTTGAGGACAGTTGGTCTGCCTGCTGCTCGGCCCATTCCAGATCAGCCTCGTTGGCGACCACCACTTTCAGTTCGCTGGCCTGGGGATAGATGCTGGGATGGGGTGGCTTGAACCGTTTGGGGGAAAAGGTGACCCAGTCGAAGCTGCCACTGAAGGGGTGGGCACCGGAGGTTTCCAGGTGAACCTGGAGGTCAGCAGCTTTGAGCTGCCGGGTGAGCAGGGTTAGGTCATGCATCAGCGGCTCTCCGCCAGTGATCACCACAATCTGGGGATTGGCGGCTTTGGCGGCGGCCACCAATTCCCCGATGGTCTGTTGAGGGTGACGCTTTGGGTTCCAGGACTGCTTGGTGTCACACCAGGGGCAGCCGACATCGCACCCCCCCAGTCGGATGAAGAAGGCGTTGGTACCGACCCAGGCACCCTCCCCCTGAATGGAGTGAAACATCTCCACAATGGGCAGGGTTTGGGCCAGCTCTGGGGACAAGTCAGCCGTTGGGGCGGTTGTGGTCGGGACGCTGATCTTAGTCGTCTTCATACTCGGCCCAGGAATTGGGGGTTTCAGAGACGCAGACCTTGAGCTTCACCCCCTCCGGCAGCTCTTTTTTGGTTTTGTCATAGATGTACTGGGCGATCATCTCGGCGGTGGTTTCGTAGCCCTCGGGCAGCACCTCGTTCAGCACGCAGTGGTCGAGCCCGCCTTTAAGCAGGTCGCGTTTGGCCCAGCGTAGGGTGCGAAAGTCAGCCACCATCACCGGGTGGGGGCAGTACTGGGAGGAGTGGAGCTGGTGGGAGGTGGCCTCAAGGCGAACCCGGTAGGTGTGACCGTGCATGCGCCCGCAGGGGCCATCGTAGTCGCGGATGGAGTGGGCGGCGTCAAAGGTGAATTCGGTTGAGAGTTTCCATTTGGGCATGGCGATTATGGAAGAGAATCTGGCCGCTTGAACGCTAAATATAGGTTATTAACTCGGGGCTGTCTACCGGCGGTCAGCCGGTGGTGCAGCTGACTGAGGCTAGTGCCACCGCGGCCCGGATTGGCATTTCGATGGCGGTGGCTGACAGTATTGCTGGACTGGGATGGAGTTACCGACCCATGAGGCGATGGTAAGCCAGGGCGAGGGCAGCATCATCACCGACATTGCCAGGGAACAGGACCACTGGCAACTGCGGAAACTGGGCATGGTCAGCGGGGGTGCGGACCACAGACACACCGGGCAGAATCTGCCCCAGCAGTCGAGCCGTCCGTAGGGCTAGCCCCTGACTGAGGGTGTCATTGGAGGTAATCCCCCCCTTACTAATCAGAAAGCCAATGTCAGAGGGCAGCCCTTGCTCCACGTCCATCAGCAGAGACGACACCTCAACTCCAAAGTCGAGGCGGGCTTGGATGCTATCGAAGGTGAGTTCTTCGCGGCTGGTGTAGACCACAGGCACCTGGCCCTGGTTATGGGCTGTCACCGCCTGGTGCAGAATTTTGGCTAATAGGGAGGCGTGGGCCGCCGTGCCTTGATCGCGCAGTTGGGACACATCCACTTCGATCCCCGTTACCCCTGGCTCTTGCAGTAACCGCTGGAGTTGCTGGGTGGTTTTTTTGACATGGGACCCGACAATAATCGCCCCTGGTTTACCCTGTGGCACATAGCGGCTCATGTGGTCGGCATCGATGGGTTGGGGCGGTAGGGCCGCCAAGGCAGTCAGAATACTGGCGGCGCTGCGAAACAAGAAGCGTTTTCCCTGGGCCGCCGCCGTTAGCAACTCCTGGGCAAACTGGTTCAGATCGGCTTGGGTTTCGCCATCAACCGCACAGCACACATTGCCAGTCAGGCCGATCAGCCGTTCTAGGGAGCCCCCCCGAATATCGTCGAGGGTAAACCGTTCTACAGCCTGGGCTGGAATGCGGCCAGCGGTTTTTTCAGCCACATAGTCGGGCAGGTAGCTGGTGCTGTAACCAAACACGGAATCTTTGGCAAATTCAGTCTCATGCACGGGGGTAGGCACCCCATCCACCATCAGGTAGTGGCGGCTGTCGCGGGTGATGCGCCCCCCTTCAAAAAAGGCCGGGACCAGAAAGTGGGCATCGAAGGGACCCAGGATGTCGGCAATGGCGTCGGTTTCAATCGGGTAGTGGCCCCGTAAGGTGGAGTCTGAACGACTGACAACCAGAAAATCTTGGATGCCGGCTTGGGCGATCGCCTGCTTCAAGTTTTCACACACCTGGCGGGTCACCTGTTCGGCCTGTTCTGGGCTGAGGGCGCGGGTGTTGGTCAGCACAAAAAAGATCGGCGACTCGTCTTGCAGCCCCTGCCGTAGGGTATCTACGTCCCATTGCATCAGTAACAGGCAACTATGCACCGTTTGGGAACCGGTGGGATCGTCATCTAACACAATAATTTTGGGCTGAGCCGTCATCACGAGTCTCAATAGGTTCTCAATAGGTCTGACAGAGACCACTATCGCCCATATTGGATCGCAGGGAAAGGGGATGATGCCATCAGGCCGATTGCTCAGTATCGAGGGAATTCATAGATAGCGACAGTCTCCTCTTTAGGTTGCCTCAACAGGTTGCCTCAGCGGGCAACCTAAAGAGGGCTAACTGGAGTCGGCTCTACACTAGACGGCGCATTCTCCAGTTCTTCTTCTAGTAGGTTCTGATAAATGCGGGGCAGGCGACTGGTCATACTATTGGACTCAATGCCGTAGCCCAGGCTGGTCCAGGTGCCCGACAGACGGCGCAGGACATCATCTAAGCGTCCTTCTCGCAAGGCGGCTGGAATATCGAATCCCCAGGCAGACGTATCCCGTAACCAGTGATACACCACTAAATCCTGGGATTCAGGATCAAAACTGTATTCCCCCCAGACCTCAAACCAAGCGGGAGGGTTGGGGTGATATTGCTCCGCTTTTTCTTTCCAGGTTTGGGTTAAAAACTGGTAGCGCCCGGCGGCGGTGGTGCAGTTGCCCCGGTTGGGGCCAGCCACAATCTCCACGCAAATATCAGGATGACGGCTGAGTTCAGGGATAGCCTCCCCCCCGTACAAAATGCCGTAGGGCTCGCTGGTGTTAGACTCTGCCGCTGAAATGGTACGCATCAAAGCCCGAATGTAGGGATCTCCCCCTTCCATGGCTAAGGGTTTAGGGTGACTGACCCAGACAGTTTCCTGAATTTGCCGCAAGGACCCACTGGGCAAGGTCTGTACTGTGAGCCAGGTGGCCCCGAACAGGAGCAACAGGGTCAAGGGGATCGACCCCCCTCTGCTGCGCTTAATGCGCCGCCGCTTAAGCCGCTTTTTCGGCTGCTGGGATGACGACTCGGAGGGAAGTGAAGTCACGAGGTTAGGGGAACGAACAATGCCATGGCTCATGGTAGCGCATTATTCTCTGACAGTATTCCACATCCCCACTGGGTAGGGGTGTCCAATGGACAGGATAGGTCAACAAGGGGACTAGACGGGGTTGCACTTGCCAGCGCGGATCAGCCCGACTCGACGGGCGATCGCGTCTTCTTGGGTGGCATAAGGTCCCCACATCGGCAACTTAGCTTGCAGCTGCTCTCGGCTGATTTTGACAGCGGGTAAGACCTGGCAGGTACCCTCTTCGGCCTGAACGATATACCAGCCTTCAGCTCCATCAGCCATGGTTTCTTTTTGTCCTACATGAAAACTAATACGTCCAATCTATTAAACTCTGTATCTGTCTCAAGTCAAGCCTCTAATGGCCAGTTTGCCAGCGGATTGGTACGCTGAGCTGTGCCTGGCGGCGTAGGGTAGGCCAAGCTAGCGTGCCCATCAACCCTTAATAGCAATAACGTTTGCCGTTTGGGCTTTTGTGTCCCTGCCCTTTACGCAACGCCCCCAGCACCGTGGACACCACCACACAACGATGGGTGAGTTGGTTCGCTGATGGCACCGTTAGGGTGATGGTACCCTGTCGCCCAAACCACTTGCCCCTGAGGTTGCCATACATATCGAACTGGACGTAATGAATTCCCTTAGATTCTCTGAGAGTGTTGTCAATGTCAGCTAAGATCACCCCCTCCATCAACGGATTCCAGAGACTCACCTGCGCTGGATCAATCGAGCGAGGATGATTGGCCCACTCCACAAGGTCATGCCGCTGCCGAATGCTAAACTGCTGCTCTTGCCGCTTTTGCATGGCTTCAGCTTGGGTGGCCCGGATCGCCTGATACACCATGTCCCGACTGGCATTGATTTTGCGCTGATTCAAAAACCCTAAAAAACCAGGCACCGCGATCGCGGCAATAATCCCCACAATCGCAGCCACAATTAAAGCTTCCAATAAAGTAAATCCAGCGGCATGGGAATGCGATCGCGGACCAGACGTTCCCCGAGAAAACTGTGTCATTTCGTATGATGCTGAACCCTGACTGGGTTAACTTGCCCTTGTTTTCCCCTGGGTTATTGGCCCCTTAGACCCTAATCCGCAATCTGGCGTAATAGCCATGGTCCAACGACCTGTCCGTTGGCGTCCTACTGTAAGGTCAACACCCAGTGCCCTGCGGCATAAATCGGCCAACCATACCTGACACCCAACACCTGACACCCTCAGAAAAATAGCGCTATTCATCTATAGACCCTAAGAAAATCCAAGGAAATCCCAGAGACATGACTTGATCGCCTACACTCGGCACAGTTAATCGTTGACCTTGCCGGTCAGCCGCTGCCAGGAGACAGAGCCTATGGATGTTAAAGCCGCTGTTGCCCATGCCGCTGGGCAACCCCTCACCATCGAGACTATTCAACTGGATGGCCCCAGGGCAGGGGAGGTGCTGGTGGAAATTAAGGCCACTGGCATTTGTCATACGGATGCCTACACCCTGTCAGGCCAAGATCCTGAAGGGCTGTTCCCAGCGGTGCTGGGCCATGAAGGGGCTGGAGTAGTGGCCGAAGTCGGGCCAGGGGTAACCAGCCTCAAGCCTGGGGATCATGTGATTCCGCTCTATGTGCCGGAGTGTCGCCAGTGCGAGTACTGCTTGAGCTTTAAGACCAACCTCTGCCAGGCGATTCGGGTCACCCAGGGCCAGGGGCTGATGCCCGACGGCAGCAGCCGATTGTCCCTAGGGGGCGAATCTTTGTTCCACTACATGGGCACCTCCACCTTTGCCAATTACACCGTGGTGCCCGAAATTTCCCTGGCCAAAATTCGATCAGACGCCCCCTTCGAGAAAGTTTGCTATATCGGCTGCGGCGTCACCACTGGCATTGGGGCCGTGATCAACACGGCCAAGGTAGAACCGGGGGCCAACGTGGTGGTGTTTGGCCTGGGCGGCATTGGCCTGAATGTGATTCAGGGCTGCCGGATGGTGGGGGCCGACAAAATCATCGGGGTTGACATTAACCCCAGCAAGCGGGCGATCGCCGAGAAGTTTGGCATGACCCACTTTGTTAACCCCAAAGAGGTGGACGGGGACCTGGTGCCCTACCTGGTGGACTTGACCGGAGGCGGGGCCGACTACAGCTTTGAATGCGTCGGCAATGTCAACCTGATGCGCCAGGCCCTGGAATGCTGCCATAAAGGCTGGGGCATGAGCGTGATTGTGGGGGTGGCGGCGGCCGGGAAAGAAATCAGTACTCGCCCCTTTCAGTTGGTGACCGGGCGGGTGTGGAAGGGTACAGCCTTTGGCGGGGCCAGGGGCCGCACCGATGTACCCAAAATTGTCGACTGGTACATGGATGGCAAAATCAATATCGATGACCTGATTACCAACGTGATGCCGCTGGAGCAGATCAATACCGCCTTTGACCTGATGCATGAGGGGGTGGGCATCCGCAGCGTAGTGACCTTTTAGGAATAACCTTAGGGATGACTTCTGGTTTAAATTTGCGAAAACAGCACACCTGCTTTGGCGGTACCGTGGGCTACTATAGCCACCCCTCTAGGGAATGCCGTTGCGACATGGCGTTCGCCGTCTACGTCCCCCCCCAGGCCCAGTCCGGCCCGGTGCCGGTGCTGTACTACCTGTCTGGGCTGACTTGCACAGAAGATAACTTCACGGTCAAAGCTGGGGCGCAGCGGTATGCGGCTGAACACGGCCTGATGTTAGTGGCCCCCGACACTAGCCCCCGGGGGGCTGATGTTCCTGACGACCCTGACGCCTGGGATTTTGGCATGGGGGCCGGGTTTTATCTGGATGCCACCGAGCCTCCCTGGAGCCAGCATTACCGGATGTACAGCTATGTGGTGTCCGAGTTGCCCCAGCTGATTGCTGAACATTTTGCCGTGCAGCCCGATCGCCAGGGAATTTTTGGCCACTCCATGGGGGGGCATGGGGCGCTGGTGTGTGGCCTGCGCCATCCCGAGGTGTTTAAGTCGATTTCTGCCTTTGCGCCGATCGCAGCCCCTAGTCAGTGTCCCTGGGGGCAAAAGGCCTTTACCGGCTATTTGGGCGCTGATCCTAGTGCCTGGGCCGCCTATGATGCCACGGTATTGGTCAAAGACCACGGGCGGCGCGATCGCCCCATCCTGATCGACCAGGGCACGGCCGATTCTTTCTTAGCCCAGCAGCAGCTACGGCCCGACCTGTTTGAGGCCGCTTGCCAGCAGGTAGGACAACCCCTAACCTTACGGATGCAGCCGCAGTACGACCACAGCTATTTCTTTATGGCTTCGTTTATGGCTGACCACATCCGGCACCATG
>SL_5KL_010_SEDDRAFT_10002448_pt1 | contig 10293 bp, 10 predicted proteins | sample SodLakKL_010_SED_FD_9118 | JGI IMG/M metagenome (IMG submission 9118)
CTCCTGATTGTCAAAACGCCGCCAGCACCGAAGCACCACACGAACCAACTCTGAGTGCATATCCCTGCACAGCCATTAATGTGCTGCGGGCAGCGTCGTCACCAGACAAGCGAGAGCATTGATAATGACAGCCGTGAAGGGTTGACCATGTGACCCTTGGAGAGTCCTGGCTTCGTTAATGGTGGGCAGTACTGGATTTGAACCAGTGACCTCCTGTGTGTAAGACAGGCGCTCTAACCGCTGAGCTAACCGCCCATGGTACGCCTGGTGGGATTTGAACCCACGACCTCAGCCTCCGCAGGGCTGCGCTCTATCCAGCTGAGCTACAGGCGCATACAGACCTTACAAAGGTGGTGCCGAAGGAGGGATTTGAACCCTCACGCCCGTAAGGACACTACGCCCTGAACGTAGCGCGTCTGCCATTCCGCCACTTCGGCGTCTAATAACCGGCCTCGAACTCTCCCCTTCCCAGGGAGACGAATATCAGAGCCAGGATCCCGAAGATAACCGACGGGAGCGTGCATATGGCCCCGGCCAGCGCCAGGCCGAAGCTCTTCCTTCTGATCGCCGACACGCCGCCTGCTATCGCGAATATGCCCAGGACCATAAGCAGTACCCCCAAGATGGTCATCCAGAACGGGGTAACAGCACAGAACCCGAGCGATGTCACCTCCGGGTTCAAAGAAGTCTCGAAGCCGGGAGGCGCACAATACGGCAGAGCCAGTGGCCAGCGACCTATCGTCGTGACAGCTACCAGCAGTCCCCCGGCGATGATCTGCAATGCTCCGACGATTATGCTTAGAACCCCGCCCGCACTAAGCAGGCCTCCTCGATCTCCGTTCATCTGCTCACTCTCTACTCGCGTCTGCATGGTGGGCAGTACTGGATTTGAACCAGTGACCTCTTGCGTGTGAAGCAAGCGCTCTAACCGCTGAGCTAACCGCCCCGGACTCCGTCTATTTTAGCGATAACAGACCGACATGTAAACACGGCCCACGGGTACGATTAGAGATCGCCTGACTGCTGCAGATCGCTACGTGGCTGTCTTCGGTGTTCGCATCTGGTTCGCGCTTCAGCAGGACACGAGTCAGTCGACGAGAACAGCAAAGTCAGACGATCATGTGTGGCAGGTACTGCAGCTTGTGGCGGAGCATGTCCCGCAGGAAGACCCTCCCGCAATCGGTACGGACGACCCTTCGCTGCCCTTTGAGAACGATGCGAAAGAGGAGAAGACCCTCCCCGCGCTATTGCCGCAACGAGAGCAAGAGACCTCGTCGTTGGCCTGACTCTGCTGACGAAGCAGTTCGAATTTGAGGCCGCAGTGGGGACAGCAGTATTCGTATATTGGCATTTCCGTCTAGCCTGTCACTCGTCAAAGGCCCTCAGGAACACATCCGGCACCTCAGGTGCCTGGCCATCCATCCATGTCCTCAGGCACGTAAAGCAGCAGAAGCTGTGATGCTCGACCTCTCCCGGGGCTGTCCACTGAGAAACCATGATCCAGCCGCTGAGGAGTTCGCACGGCAACTGATCAGCATCATGCGTGACCTGACTGCCGCAAGCATGGCATACGAAACACCTACGGGACATGGTCCTCCTGCCTGGCGTTTCCCTATCGCCTTCCGGAATCCGGTCCGAGCGTTAGACTGCCACCACCTCCTTAACCTCCGGCACCTGCTCCTTCAATACACGCTCGATGCCCCCCTTGAGGGTCATACTGGCCATCGGGCAGCCACTACAGGCTCCGGTCAGCCGAACCGTCACCACCCCTTCCTTGACGTCTACCAGTTGCACGTCGCCTCCGTCGGCGGCCAGCGCCGGTCTCACCTTCGCAAGGGCTGCTTCTACCTTCTCTCGCATTGTCTCTCCTTATCCTGTTAGTTTGAGCGTTGCTCCGCTCATCGGAAATCCGCCCCTAAATATAGGGTGAAAGCCCACGATTGTCAAACGGCACAGAAGATGCAGCGTACCATCAACTTGGTCTCCACAAACCCGATACTCTATAATACAACTCCACGGGCAAAGAGAATGATCTCTGTTGATGAAGCTCTCGAGAAGATCCTGAGCCATTTCCGAACGCTTGAGCCGGAGCAGAAGCCCATCCTGGACTGCCTGGGACAGGTGCTCGCCGAGGATATCCACTCGGCTATAGATGTGCCTCCCCTGGATAACTCGGCCATGGATGGATATGCACTGCGGGCTGCGGACATCCAGGGTGCAACCGAATCGGCACCGAGATATCTCCGCGTTATGGGAGAGGTTGCTGCCGGTTCTGTATCCGAAACCGGGGTGACGCCCGGCACAGCCATACGGATTATGACCGGCGCGCCTGTGCCCCGGGGTGCGGATACCGTGGTTCGGTTCGAGGACACCGACGAGGTCAGCCGCCGGTCATCCGATGGAGACCTGTCGCAGATAGGGGTGCTGCGTGAGGTGGAAGAGGGGCGAAATATCCGCCGCCGTGGCGAGGACATCGCCAGCGGAGACCTGGTCCTCACCCATGGGAGGACCATGCGTCCCCAGGAGATAGGGCTGCTGGCCTCTCTGGGGCGGGCTACGGCACTCGTCATTCGACGTCCGGTCGTTGCCATCCTGGCAACCGGAGACGAACTGACAGGCGTTGATCAACCGCTGTCCCCGGGCAAGATATATGACAGCAACAACTATACCATCGCTGCAGAGGTCTCTCGTTACCGAGGTATCCCGAGAATCCTGGGCATCGGACGCGACACGGTTGAGTCGTTGAGCGAGAAGCTCGACCGGGGTATGGATGCCGACATGCTTATCACCTCGGGAGGCGTCTCTAAGGGTGACTACGACATGGTCAAGGATATCCTGGCAGAGCGTGGAGAGATAGGCTTCTGGACGGTCCGCATGAAGCCGGGGAAACCGCTCGCCTTCGGCACCATGACAGGGAAGGGAGGCTCCCGGGAGAAGGCTGTGCCTCTCCTGGGACTCCCGGGCAACCCGGTCAGCTCCATGATTACATTCGAGCAGTTTGCCCGGCCGGCGATTCTCAAGATGATGGGGTACACAAGTCTGGCAAAGCCCACGATCCGCGCGATCATAGACAGCGACATCCCTAACAGAGACGGCCGTCGCATATTCGTTAGAGTCATTGTCAGCAAGGGTAACGACAAGTACCATGCTTCGTTGACCGGTCCCCAGGGTTCAGGGATCCTTACCTCGATGGCCAGGGCGAACGGACTGGCCGTTATACCTGAGAGCAACAGCCAGGTCAGGGCCGGAGACACTGTGGATGTCCAGATGCTAGACTGGAGACAGGAGTAAGGCCGGGTGACGAAGGTCCCTATTGTCTCCATAGTAGGCAAGTCCCAATCCGGCAAGACGTTGCTCATGGAACAGCTCATCGCGGAGTTCAAGAGAAGAGGATACAGGGTGGCAGCACTCAAACACAGTCGGGGCGGCATGGAGGTGGACTATCCGGGTAAAGACAGCTGGAGGTTTACCCGGGCGGGGAGCGATGCTGTCCTTGTGAGCTCACCGGGCAAGCTCGCCTTCATCAAGAGCGTTGATCATGAACCGGAGATCGAGGAGATCATGCGCATCATCGGGCCCGACTTCGATATCGTACTCGCTGAAGGGTTCAAGAAGAGCAGACTGCCCAAGATCGAGGTACACAGAGAGGAGTTCGGCGATGAACTGGTGTGTCCACGCAAGGAGCTTTCGGCCGTCATCACCGACCGGCCGCTCGACATCGGAGTCCCACTGCTTGCCCGGGATGATACCGGGTTGATAGCAGATTTCATAGAGCAGACCTTTGTACGGACTTCTTCGGGCAGTGGTGCTCCCAACTCACATACGAAGGAAGGGGGTGGGGAGCAACCATGATCACGGTAGGCATACTGACGGTGAGTGACAAAGGGGCGAAAGGGGAGAGAGAGGACTTGAGCAGCAGAGCGATTCGCGAATCGCTGTCCGCACTGGATGCTCGAATAGCCAACTACGAGATCGTCGCCGACGAGAGGGAACTTGTCGCGAACCGGCTGGTCAGCTGGGCGGACGAGGAGGCTATGGACGTGATCCTTACGACAGGCGGAACGGGACTTACGCCAAGAGACGTCACCCCCGAGGCCACCCTTTCGGTAGTCGACAGGGTCGTGCCCGGCTTCGCCGAGGCCATGAGGGCGGAGAGCCTGAAGAAGACACCGATGGCCATGCTCAGTCGCGCGGTTGTCGGCACACGAGGTAGATGCCTCATCATCAACCTGCCGGGAAGTCCAAAGGCAGCGCGCGAGTGCCTGGAGGTGATACTGCCGGCTCTGCCTCATGCTTTGGAGACGCTCAAAGGGGAAGCCGGGGACTGCGCAGGTCATGCCTGAAGATGCGCTGGCGGTGCTTCATGCCGGTCGTCTGCTTGGGGCACTGTGATCGATCCTGGTGGCGGCGGCAGCGAATATTTCCCCGACTCATTCCGCCTATCGTGCTTTTGCTTCTCAAAGATGATATACTCAGACTGTCGTGAGCCACTCTTACGTCGGCCAACTGATGCGCGGTATCGTGGAGCCGCTTCTGCTCTTCATCATCGCGGATCTGCCCGTGCACGGCTATGAGATCGCGAGGGAACTGGAGAGGCGGAGCGAAGGCTATTTCGACCTGACAGCAAGCACCCTCTACTCGGCTCTACGCCGTCTCGAGAGTCGAGGGCTTGTCCAGAGTACCTGGGAACAGGTGTCCAGGCAGAGGCGGCGGTGCTATCAAGTCACGGAAAAGGGTCGCGAGCTTCTATCCGAGCAACTGGCTCAGTGGCAGCAATTCATCGGCGCCACCGACAGGGTAATAGACAACTAGCCCGGTGGACATCAGGATCCTTGGGGCCCATTCCTCCGAACTGCGAGGGTCTCGACTCGCATCCCTCCTTATCGACGACACACTGCTTATAGACGCCGGTGGAGTGACCTCGGCCCTTTCTATCCCGGAGCAGGAGAAGATCAGAACCGTTCTGCTGACGCACCATCACTTCGACCACACCCGTGATCTGATCACCCTGGCCGCGAATGCCGCTAACTACTGGCAAGGACAGCTCGTCGTGTGCGGCCTGAACCATACCCTTGACATCGTGACCAGATACCTTCTTGATGGCGTTCTGTACATCAACTTCCTTGAACACCCCAGTAAGGAGAGCCCCTCTGTGATACTCGAGGCCATCGATCCGTATACGGCGAAGCGCATCGGCGACCATCAGGTCCTCGCTCTGCCTGTGAGGCATTCGGTCCCCGCGGTCGGTTATCAGGTTACCTCTCCAGACGGTGCGGGCGTGTTCTACACGGGAGATACCTCGGGCCGGCTATCTGAGTGCTGGGAGCATGTTTCACCTCAGCTGCTCATCACCGAGGTCGCCGGCCCCGACGATCGTGCAGACTGGCTGAAGAGCGTCGGGCATCTCTGCCCGGCAGCTCTCAGGGAGGAACTCCAGGAGTTCCGCAGGCTGAAGGGCTACCTGCCCCGCGTCGTGGTTGTCCATATCGGCAACTCCTACGAGCGCGAGATCGAAAACGAGATAGCCCGGGTTGCCGAGGAACTGGGGGCCGACATAAGCCTGGGGTATGAGGACATGCGGGTGACCCTTTAGCCGGCCTGCTGGTCACCACCGACTCGCTCCCCGAACCGTGATCTACAAGGTGGTTGTCAGGGCCGGCGCCACGGCAGGAGTTTTCGCAGCGCCGGCCGTCTGGCGTTACTCGACCTGCGGCAGGTCGGCCAGTGCCGCCAACACCTTCTCCTTCGGGTATTCATAGTCCTGCAGCCTGCCGGACAGGTACTCATCGTAGGCCCCCAGGTCGAAGTGGCCATGCCCGCTGAGAGCTATAAGGATCGTCTTCGACTCCCCCGCCTCCCTGCATCTCAGCGCCTCATCGATGGCCACCCTGATGTTGTGGCATGACTCAGGCGCGGGGATGATACCCTCTGCTCGGGCGAACCTGACACCTGCCTCGAAGGTGACGGTCTGATGCACAGCCTGTGCCTCAACGAAACCCAGCTTGTGGAGATGGCAGATGATGGGTGCCATGCCGTGGTAACGCAGTCCGCCGGCATGGACCGGTGCCGGTATGAAGCCATGCCCCAGCGTATGCATCTTGAGAATGGGGGCAAGCCCGGCTGCGTCCCCAAAGTCCCAGGTGTACGGACCCTTGGTCATGGTAGGACATGCCTCGGGCTCAACGCATATGATGCGCATGTCGGGCTTCTTGCCGCTGATCTTGTCCCTTATCCAGGGGATGAACTGACCCGCGAAGTTGGAGCCTCCGCCGACGTTGCCCACAATGATGTCGGGATAGGCATCGGCCATCTCCATCTGCTTCCGCGTCTCCTCACCGATAATGGTCTGGTGCAGCAGAACGTGGTTGGCAACGCTCCCTATAGAGTACTTGGTATCATCGTGAACGAAGGCGTCCTCCAGTGCCTCGCTGATCGCAATACCCAGGCTTCCCGGACACTCAGGGTCGTCCTTCAGTAGCTTCCTTCCCACCTCGGTGTCGGGGCTGGGACTGGGCACTACCTTCGCACCCCATGTCTCCATCAGGCTGCGGCGATACGGCTTCTGGTGATAGCTGGCCCTAACCATATAGACCTTGCACTCGAGGCCGAAGAATACGCACCCCATGGAAAGGGCGCTGCCCCATTGTCCGGCACCGGTCTCGGTGGCCAGCCGTCTGACACCCTCCTTCTTGCTGTAGTAGGCCTGGGCCACAGCCGTGTTCGGCTTGTGACTGCCGGCCTGGCTGGTACCCTCGTACTTGTAGAAGATCCTCGCCGGTGTATCAAGCTCCTGCTCCAGCCTGTACGCCCGGTGCAGCATGGTCGGCCTCCACGTACGGTAGACGTCCTGCACCTCCTCGGGGATATCTATCCACCTCTCCGTGCTGAACTCCTGCCTGTTTATGGCGTCGGGAAACAGGGGAGGAGGCAGGGGCGACTCCATGGGGCAGGGTTCCTTTGTTACCGGATGACGCTCCGGTGGTAGCGGCTCGGGAAGATCGGGCAGAACATTGTACCAGCGGGTGGGCATCTCTTTTTCAGACAACATGAACTTCGTGTGTTTCATCCTTCTCTCCTTTCGATTTGCTGCGCAACCTGTACCGTTAGTCAAGCTCGTCTACATAGCAACCTCCATTGCGGCTGGTGACCATGAGCCATCTGTCATCGCAAAAAGAAAACCTCTCGCCCCAGGGGCGAGAGGTCTGACCTTCGCGGTGCCACCCTGTTTCGGCCTGTACGGCCATCTCTATTCAGGTACGGCCCGATTGACGGCGATACCCTGGACTGTGATAACGCTGTCCCTGCGGCAAAGCCTACTCGGTGTTGTCCTTTCGGTTTGCGGCTCCCAGGTCCATTCCAGCCTCGCGCAAGTATCGGCTCACACCTTGCCCGACTCTCTGAACTCCGCCTTAAGCTGTACTAGTCCTGTTCCCAGCCTTTCCGATATTCAGTTGCATGCAATATATACGGTTGCCATCCGGTATGTCAATAGGTGTAATGGTTTCCTGTGTCTGTTGAATGGGTCAACCCCTGTTTGAGGCTGAATCGCAGGCAGTGCTAGAATGGGCGGCAGCGATTCAGGAACGATTGACAGCGTATGACTGAGACCAAACCCAAGACTTTCAGACGCCCGGGCATAATCCGCCCCCCCAGTGAGTGGAGGAGCTACTTCCTCCCCCTGACCGCCGGTTGCTCGAACAACACCTGCACCTTCTGCGGCTACTATGGATCGAAGCTCGAGATGCGGGACCCGGAGGAGGCCAGGAACGAGATAGACGCCGTGGCTCTGTTTCTGAGGCGTGGCATTCGCCTGTCAGCGGTTCCCGACGTCGTGTATGCGGTAGCGCAGGGTTGGGACGGCAAGAGGGTGTTTCTTCAGGATGGCGATGCGCTCGTCTACCCTTTCCCCAGGCTTGTGGACGTGCTCGTCTATCTGAATGAGAAGCTGCCGCATGTCGAAAGGGTCGGTGCATATGCTACACCTCAGGATATCCTTCGCAGGAGTGTTGCCGAACTGCAGGAACTGAGACGACTCAAGCTGGGAATACTCTACACGGGACTGGAGACCGGCGATGATGAACGGTTGGAGAAGGTGGGCAAGGGCGTAAGTTCAGATCAGTTGATCGAGGCCGGCCGTAAGGTGAAGGATGCCGGGATACCATTCTCCGTCACGGTGATCCTGGGACTCGGTGGTGTCGAGCGGAGCAAGGAGCATGTAGCCGGGACAGCCAGGGTCCTTACCGCCATCGACCCCGACTATGCCGGAGCCCTCACTCTGACCCTCGTTCCCGGCACACCGCTCTACGATGAATGGCAGCGGGGTGAGTTTTCTCCCCTCTCCCCTCTGCAGTCGCTTCAGGAACTGAAGGCAATGATGGAGAACTCCGACTTCACCGACTGCTTCTTCAGTTCGATGCATGCCTCGAACTACCTTTCTGTGCGGGGAAGGCTGCCTCAGGACAGGGCGAAGATGCTCAGCCAGGTGGAGAGAGTCCTGGCGTCAGGAGACCCCTCCCTACTCAGACCCGAACACCTCAGGGGCCTGTGAACTCAGGCCGTTCAACCTGTGGTGACAGGGCAGGCATTCATAACATATACTAACGCCCCAAAGTTTGGGACAGGACCATGACCGATGGAGCAAGGATACTTGTGGTGATAGAACATTTGAGAGTGCAGATAGTCACGGATTCCGGGCAAGCCGCACTTGACGCGGTCAGCCGGGCAGGCGACTAAAGGGGGACACCGATGCAGTACAAGGCTTATTCGCTACAAAATTTGAGAACGTTGCCCCAGTTGACACACCTGTCGGAGGAGCAGATCCGCGATATCGAGATCGTCGGTTCGGTGCTGCCCTTCAGGGTTAACGATTACGTTGCCGGAGAGTTGATAGACTGGTCGAGCATTCCCGACGATCCCGTGTTCGTGGCCACTTTCCCCCGCAGGGAGATGCTGCCGGCGCAGGATTACAGCAGGCTTCGGTCTCTACACGACTCCGGGGCCGATGCCGAGACCATCAAGAAAACCGTGAATGAGATCAGAATGGGCCTGAATCCCCACCCCGCCGGGCAGATCGACTACAACGCACCCGTGTTCAAAGGCGAAAGGCTACCCGGCATCCAGCACAAGTACCGCGAGACCGTCCTCGTCTTCCCCGAGCAAGGACAGATCTGCCATGCCTTCTGCACATTCTGCTTCCGCTGGCCTCAGTTCACAGGCATTGATGAACTCAAGATGTCATCCCGTGGCGCCGGGACCCTTCTCGAATATCTGGCAGCCCATCCGGAGGTTACGGATGTACTTATAACGGGTGGAGACCCCCTGGTGATGAAGACCGACATCCTGGCGGGCTACATCGAACCGCTGCTGGCAGCCGATGCGCCAAATCTGCAAACGATCCGCATCGGAACCAAGGCACTGAGTTACTGGCCCTACAGGTTCACGACCGACCGGGATGCTGATAGCCTGCTGGAGCTTTTCAGAAAGGTCGGGCACTCAGGTAAGCATCTTGCCTTCATGGCCCAGTTCAACCATCCCGTGGAACTGGAGACCGAGGTCGTCAAGCAGGCGATCGAAAGAATCCGGGAGACCGGTGCGGTAATACGAACCCAGTCACCTCTCCTCAGGCATATCAACGCCTCGCCTGAGATATGGGCCGACATGTGGCAGAAGCAGGTCGCCCTCAACTGTATTCCCTACTACATGTTCGTCGCGCGGGACACCGGGGCACAGCGCTACTTCTCGATACCCCTCACCGAAGCCTGGCAGATATTCTATGAGGCCTACAGGTCGGTCAGCGGCCTCTGCCGCACTGTCAGAGGCCCCATCATGTCGTGCCTGCCGGGCAAGGTTCAGATAGCGGGCGCCGGCAGGCTCAGTGGAGAAGACGTGCTGATGCTTGAGATGATCCAGGGCAGGAGTCCCGACTGGGTAGGCCGTCCCTTCTTCGCAGCACACGATGACAAAGCGGCCTGGCTCAGCGACCTGAAACCCGCCTACGGAGAGGAGAAGTTCTTCTTCCAGGATGAACTCGACGGCATGCTCCAGCCCGGAGAAGCTGACTCTGCTGGTGGATGGTGATTGCTGGCTGGTGACCAGCACCTTCGCCTGTTCTCTCCCAATGGCATGTCCCAGCAGGTCTGGCAGATGTTGATCCACCCCTCCTCATCACCAGCACGACCACCGGTGAAACGCGTGCTACTTCATCATGCCCAGGGTCTTCAGCCGCCGCTCTTCCCACTCCTCGAAACTGGCAGGGACATCAAACCATTCGTCCTTTGATACCGGCTCCAGCTC
>SL_5KL_010_SEDDRAFT_10002449_pt1 | contig 10292 bp, 10 predicted proteins | sample SodLakKL_010_SED_FD_9118 | JGI IMG/M metagenome (IMG submission 9118)
ATAGCGACAACAGGTCCGGTCATCTTGTCAGTCCTCAGGGGTTCGACCCCATGAGCGAGGCCAGCAGGGCCTTCTGCAGGTGAAGCCTGTTCTCCGCCTGGTCGAAGACTACCGACCGGGGGTCATCCAGCAACCCGTCGGCGATCTCCTCGCCGGGGTGGGCGGGCAGGGGATGCATGAACAGGACGTCGCCTCTGGCCACGCCGAGCAGGCCCCCGTTTACCTGATAGCCGGCAAAAGCGCGGCGGCGTTTCTCCGCTTCAGTCTCCTGGCCCATGCTGGTCCACACATCGGTATATATAACATCGGCATCCCTGGCTGCCTCTGGAGCGTCATCGGTCAGGTGTATCCGGCTGCCGCTGAGGGCCGCGAATTCTCTGCCGCGGTTCAGCATCTCATCCTCGATGCCGTAGCCCGGCGGTGAGGCGAAATGAAAATTGACCCCCGCCAGGCAGGCGGCGAGCAGCACGCTGTTGGCCACATTGTTGCCGTCGCCGATGTATGCCAGCGTCAGGCCCGACAACGTGCCCTTCTTCTCATAGATAGTGAGAAGGTCCGCCAGGGCCTGGCACGGATGCTCCAGGTCGGAAAGCGCGTTGATGACCGGCACAGAAGAGCGCTCGGCCAGTATACGCAAAGTCTCCTGGGAGAAGGTGCGGGCGGTGATGCCGTCGACGTAACGGCTCAGCACCCGGGCTACATCGGCCACCGGCTCCCGTTTGCCCAGGCCGACCTCTTCCGGAGACAGATAGATGCTGTGCCCTCCCAGCTGATGCATTGCCAGCTGGAAGCTGACCTTGGTGCGCAGGGAAGGCTTTTCGAACAGCAGCGCCAGGGTCTTGCCTGCCAGCCGCGGTGGCGTACCCTCCTTCTTCATCCGCAGGGCCTCCTCTATCAGCTGCTCGGTCTCCTGGCGCGTAATGTCTGATACTGAAAGCATATCCTTCTTCATTGTTCACCTCCCTCTTGATACTATCCCAGCACCTTACCTTTGTCAACGCATCCATTACGAGAGCGGGCCCCACCGACGATGCAGCCCGGCACGGGACAGGGTTTGAGATGACGAACCCGGGTCGAAGGTGGCACCGACCCGGTATCCAGGCACAGCCTGGGATGTGGGCGATGGTACGGTCCGGCTTTCGGGCTGCTCTCAGCCTTCTCTGCCCGGCAGTACTCGCCGTAGCTCCTCACGAAGGATCCTGCGCCGCGTGGCCGCTGTCATCCCCGAGAAGGCGATGCCTTCTTCCGCCGGTCGGCCCTGAACAGAAGCACCCTGGCTGCTGTGAGAGCCAGCAAGCCCGAGATCAGAAGAACCCGCCGGCTGGTGGGCATGGGCGTCCAGAGTTGCTGTCGCCAGGAGCCCATTATCCGGCGCAGGTCTATCTCAGGAACCCGGAACCGTCTTGTACCGGTTTCAGGGTCGTGCTGGTAAAACGTGACCTGGGCGTTCTCAATAGCGCTCCCAGGCTTGCCCTCATAGTCGGCCCATACGTGCATGGGCGATGAGGTCACCTGGGAGCGGATACCCTTAGCCTGCAGGACTGAGACCACGACCAGAGCCCGTGCTTTGCAGTCTCCCCGTCCGCGTTCCAGCACTTCCTCAACCGTGGGGAAGTACCAGGGCATGCCATAGAGCTCCCAGTCCAGGCCGTAGGGGATCCGCGCCAGGACCGCCTTCTCTATGTCCACGGCGTTGTCGGGGAAGGTATCCAGCATGAACTCGACCGCGCCGGGATCGACGGCCGGGTTCAGGAACCTGTGGATACTGATGACCAGATTGACAGGATTGGGATACGACACCAAGAGTATCCACAGCGCCAGGAACAGGGGGAAGAAGCGTCGAAACGTCCTCTTTCCTTTGGCCTTCCATGCCGGCCCGTCACTATACTGCATTCTTCTCCCTCAATAGCTGATCTTGCGTCTCTGCCCGTCGAGCGGGGGCTGCCGGCCTCGATTTCACCTGCCGGCGGCCGCTCGTGTGTTTCCGCCGAAGTCGCCCGTGACAGAATATAGGCCATGGCACAGGACTTGTCAATTTGTGGGGTTAGAGGACGTAGACGGGAAAGCCGGACGCGTGGCGTGCTCTTCCGCGGCCTTCAATCAGGTCGGGGTGATTATCCCGCGCCACACGACCGGCGTTTACTTCGTCTCCGGCGACTCGTGGGATAGTATGTTCCCGGAGAGAGCTATGCGGACTCTGGGCGGTCCTTTCGACTCGTCGCCATTTTCGGCATCCGCGTGGCTAGCTACCTCCTCGATATGGGCCACGAAAGGTATTTCGCTCAAGGCGTCGATGAAATTCATCTCTTCGCGCAGGAAGACCAGGATCGAGGGGGTGTCCATTCGGGGTATGATCTCCGTGTTCGCCACCTCGGGTAGCTGATCGAGGTGGGCGACCAGTTCCATGATCCTGGTCATGTCGACCGGCGGCAGGATTTCAACCTCGAATTGGGGCTCGCCGGATTCCTTCGGCTCGTCGGTCTGGAACAGCTGGGAGAGGTCGAAGCTTCCTTCGGTCAGGTCGATGGGCTGTGTCAAATCCGGCGCCTGGTCCTGCACCTTGTCCCTGTCCCCCGTTACCGCGGCGGCCTCGCCTTCGGACTGCAGCATTGCAGCATCGGGCTCCTCATCGCTGTCGCCCGAGAGAGGGGTGTCCTCCTGTTCAGAGCCGCAGACGGGTGCGGGCGTGCTCTCCTGCTCAGCTTCCGCGGTCACGGTGCGACTCTGCACCGGGGGTTGGGATGCCCTGTTCTCAAAGTCGGCCTGTGCCGCTGCCGCCTGCTGCTTGAGGGCGTCCAGTTCCTGTAGCAGCCGGCCGAAATGCTGGTTCACAGCACCGCGTAGCTCCTGCCAGATCCTTTTCTGCTCACTCTCCACCAGCGCAGCCGCTTCCTTCTCGGCTTCGGCCCGGATGGCATCGGCCTTCCCCCTGGCGCTCCCCAGGATTTCAGCCTCTTTCTGTTCCGCCATCTGCTGCGCCTGCTCCCTGGCCTTCTCTACCACTGCGTCAGCCTCGGCTCTGGCCTTTTCGGTGGCGTCCGCCTTGATCTGTTCGGCCAGCCTGTCGGCTTCCTTGATGGTGTTCTCTGCAAGTTTTGTTAGAGACGTCACATGGTGCTGGGACTTGGTCAGTTCATCTCGCTCTCTGATAAGATCATCGATGTAGCCCCCTACCTCGGCCTCGTCCACGCCGTTCTTGACTCGCTTGAACTCGCGCTCTCCCAGAGTAACAGCGCCATCCTTGTTATTCATGACTATTTCACTCCTCTTTCGTTAGAACTCGGCAACGGTAAGCATAGCAGCGAAACGTTTCGCTCCTCCCCGGCGTCATATGCTCCGTCGTCCGTCTATGTGGTCGCATCGCCCTTGAATATCTTCCACATTCTCTCCGAGTTGCCCTTGGTGTCTTCCCAGGCGTTCTCCACCGTCTCCTTGCGCACTCTGAGTGCTTCACTCACGGCGGCATTATGAGCTTCTTTTGCCCTCTGCCTGGCTTTCCTGTACTCCTGCTCGGCCTCCTGTTCAGCTTTCTCCAGTCCTTGCGCGGCCTTTTCTATCGCTTCGGCACAGGCGGCGGACGCTTGTTCCCGGACTTCTTCATAGGCCTCTTCGGCCTGGCGTTGTCGCTCCTGGTACGCGGCCGCTACCTTGTTCTGAGCCTGCAGATATGACGAATAGGCGGCTTGAGCCTGGCTCATCAGCTGGGCCAGAGCATCGCTGGCGTCCCCGGCCACCTCCGGAGCCAGCTCCAGCATCTGTTCCTCCTCTTTGCTTACTGTCTTCTTGGCCTGGTGATTCTTCGTCATGGTTGTCGCCATAACGCACCTCCTTTGGGTTGATTCAGTAGTCATTTCACAGGCGATGCCATGCTCGCTGCTTCAGCCACATGGTTCCGCTGGATCTTGCTCGTCTCTTCCGTAATACTGCGCAGTTCATCCTCCGTGAACAGCCTCCACCCCTTCCTGTCCCTGTGTTCCGCTTCTTTGATGATGTTCTGTCTTATCCAGCGGAACAACGTGCTCTTTCCTATACCCACTATCCGGCAAACCTCGGCAGTCCTGTAATAGGTTTCTCCGTTTATCTCTACTGGCATATGCAACCGCCTTGAAACTATTTGAATATAGCTTAAGACCTGTGCCGTTTCCTGTAAATCACCCGTTGGTAACTGTACTTTCGTCTCTGAGTGGTGTTGCTCTCGCGCGAGGCTAAAGACCCGCACTGCATTGTTGGATACCGAACAGCAGCCGCCGGGCATTGCCTTTGGGAGGTCAGCAGAGGACATTTCTAAAGAGTCTTGACAAGGTGAGCGCCACAGGTGGACAATGCCGCGAAAATGTGTTAGGTTTGGAGACTTGTGTGCGGCGCGGGCCCGCCGGTGCCGCAGGAAAGGTTTTTCAGGAGTATTGTCCGAGAAAGTCCTGCCCTCTCTGTACAGAGTCGGAGTTCCCCTCCCCGGGAGTCCCCTTAAGGCTACCAACTCCTACGTGGTAATAGGGGAAGAGCGGTCGCTGGTCATCGATACCGGGTGGAACCGGGACGACTGCCTGGCGGCGCTGACCTCCGGTTTGAGAGAGTGCGGTGTGGACCTGGAGCACACGGATTTCCTCATCACGCATCTGCACGCAGACCATTCCGGCCTGGTGGCGGCCCTGGCCGCAGATGAAGCGAAGATGTACCTGAGCCGGGGCGATGCTGCGGTCATCGAGTCCGCCAGCGGGCCCGGCTACTGGGAGGGATTAGGCGAGTCTGCCCGCAGGCACGGTTTTTCGCTGGCAGAACTCGAGAGAGTCATGGGCAGCCATCCCGGACGTATGTACAGCACAAGCGCCCGCCGGGACTTCTCGATCCTCAAGGACGGCGACACGATAGACGTCGGGGACTACCGGTTTGAGTGCATCGAAACCCCCGGACACACAGAGGGACACATCTGCCTCTACGAGCGCGGTAAGAAGATTCTCGTCTCCGGAGACCACATATTGGTTGACATAACCCCCAACATTTCGCTCTGGTCGGACGGGCACAATCCACTGCATGAGTACCTCACGAGCCTGGACAGGGTCTACGGCCTGGACGTGGAGCTGGTACTGCCCGGACATCGCAGCCTATTTCACGATCATAGAAGAAGGATCGACGAGCTGAAGCAGCACCACCGGGCCAGGCTCGAGGAGGTCGTCTTAATCCTTCAGCAGGGCAGACAAAACGTCTTCCAGGTAGCATCGCAGATGACCTGGGATATAGACTGCAGTTCGTGGGAGGCGTTCCCCGCGGCACAGAAATGGTTTGCCTTCGGCGAGGCCCTCGCCCACCTGAAGTACCTGGAGGAGGAGGGGAGGGTGGCAAGGGATATGGCCGGGCCGGAGACGGTGTTCTTCCCCTGCTAGTGGCCAAGGCGCGCACGAAACCCTATGGCATCCCTACAATATAATATGTAGTTGCCCTCTTCCTCGGGGCTGCGGACAATAGCGATCTTCAAGCATACCCGCCGAGTTTGAGGAGGATAACCGGAATGACAAATGACAAAGCTCAAATGCCAAACAAAGCTCAAAATCCAGACTGCAAGAGTGCCGGGAGAGAGCCGATCCAGCCAGTTCCCCTCTTATATTAGGGGGGTTAGGGATATGAACACGGTAGAGCAATGTCCCGAACCCCTCTCTCAAGATAGAATGGGTGAGGAGAGCAATCCCCAGCCCCTTTTCTTGAGAAAGGGAGGGTGAGGGGAGTGCCAAATACCCCTCTTAAGATAAGAGGGGTTAGGGGAGTTATGAACACATGAACGAGCACCTCTATAACGATCCTGCCAGGAAAACGAATCGGCGCCGTTTGAGGAAGGAAGCGACCGACGCTGAACGAAGAATTTGGAGCCTGTTGCGGGCCAGAAGAATGGCCGGTCTCAAGTTCTTCCGGCAATATGGCGTCGGCCCGTATGTTCTGGACTTCTACTGCCCGGAGCGCAGACTGGCCATTGAAGTTGATGGCGACCAACACGCGGACGCCAGCGGCCGGGAACACGATTGCGACCGCGCTAGCTATCTCAGGCAGTTAGGAATTCGTGTTGTGAGGTTCTGGAATAACGACGTGTTGAAGAATACAGAGGGGGTGGTGGAGAGGATCAGGTATGAGATTGGAAGTCGTAACCCCCTTAATCCCCCTTATCCTAAGGGGGAGATCTAGTGGAGAATAGGGCGTAGGTCTGGCATTGGGGCATTCGTCTTTTGACATTTGGCCCCTGTTCAGGCTAACTATAGGGCCGCGGCAAAGGAGGTAACAAATGGCTGATCCCTATGCAGTCCTGACTGAGAAACTGGGCCACCCGGGCTCGGAAAGGCTTACCGGGGTGCTGAAACGGCTCATGGACCCTGAGGAGGCCGAGATCGCGGCATCGCTACCCTGCCCTGCGGACGAGCTCGCCCGCAGGACGGGCACAGATGAGCAGACGGTCGAGACGAAGCTCAACGGTCTCTTCAGCAAGGGAGTCGTGTTCATGACTTCGAAGGGGTACCGGTTCGCCAGGGACATAATGCAACTCCACGACGCCACCGCGGCCGACGTGAGGCGGGATGATGTCTGGGGGCGTGAACTACTGGACCTGTGGGAGGACTTCTGCCAGGCCGAATGGTACCGCGACTGGGCGAACATGATTCAGACCCTGAACGTGCCCGCCTGGCGCATAATCCCGGCCAGAAAGGCCGTTCCGGAAGGGGCAGAGCTACTCCCGACGGAGGACTGGGAGGTCATCCTCGACCGGGCCACCAGGTTTGCGGTAACCCACTGTCCCTGCCGGAGAAAGGCTCAGCGCTGTGATGCGCCGGTCGAGGTCTGCCTTCAGCTCAACCGGGCGGCGGAGTACGCCATGGCGAGGGGGACGGGCCGGGAGCTGACCCGCGAGGAGGCGATGGAGGTCCTGGACCGCTCGGCCGAGGCAGGGCTCATCCACAGCGCGGCCAACGCTGCCGAGGTCGCCGGCGCAGTCTGCAACTGCTGCCCCGACTGCTGCATCTTCTTCTACCCCCTCACCAGGTATGGCGGGCTGCAGCAGGGCGTCGCCGCCACCAGGTTCCGGGCCCGGGTGGACATGGCAGCCTGCACCGGGTGCCAGACGTGTATCGAGAGGTGTCCGTTTGAGGCGCTGGACATGGTGAAGGTCCCGGGGGAGAAGAAGCTCAAGGCCGAGGTGGCGCCGGAGAAGTGCTTCGGCTGCGGGGTCTGTGTCGTGGGCTGTGAATCGGGAGCCATCCGGCTGGTGGAAGTCGTGCCCCCCGAACACATTCCCGCCTGAAAGAGCGGGCAGCGAACGCCGACCGGTCCCCGCTCAGAACGGCAGGTAGGGGATGAGGCGGTCCGGGTACATGATGAGCAGAGTGACCAGGATCACCGGCCACTGGGCGACGTATAGCTCCAGCGGATGCTTTCCCGGCAGAGTCAGCAGCCTGGTAACCGGGCCATCGAATTCACGGATGCTGAATATCCTCTTTCCCTCCGGGTACAGCATCTTACCGCAGAAGATCCCCACGAGCAGAAAGCCGAACCACGGCACCATCGGGACGTAGTCCATCATTGAAACACCCTGCGGTCTCAGCCCCAGCCACAGCAGCCAGGGGAAATCGAAAGAAGTGCCTCGCAGGTAGACGAAGCCTACCGCCAACAAGGCCAGCCCCAGCGCCAGGTTCAGGAACCGGAACCGGACGAAGAAATGCCCGATCATGAACGCGAGTCCGAAGAAGTGGAGTATGCCGAACCGCACGTATCCGTCCGGAGAAACCAGCCAGGTGAGAAAGGTGATCGCCATACCCAGTCCCAGTATCTTCAGGCCCCTGCGCACGAAGCTGGACACGGTCTTTGCCCTGGTCTGGCTGATGGGAAGCGAAAGCCCCGCCAGGAAGATGAAGAGGGCGGGCGTCACCATGGATATCCACCACCAGAACGCACCGCGCGAGAAATCGCCTGTGCCTGCGATTCCCAGGTAGTAGGGCACGTAGACCGCATGGAAGCTCACCATCATCACGATGGCGACCGTACGCAGGATGTCTATCTCCCAGAAACGGCTCCCCATGACGATGCTAACTATAACGGGCGGACACGATTTGTCAAGTTCCCCGGTCGGGGACAAGCCCCGCCTCAGCCGGGCCCGATAAATCGGGCAACCACACTACAACCAGACACGCCCCGCGGGCCTGGTAGATCAGGCAACTGCGTTTTTTCATCTGGGTTTTGAGCTTTGTTTGTCATTGGGGCTTTGTCATTTGACATTCAGATACAAAGGCGGAGGATTACTGTCCAGTGCCGGAGCGCTATCAGATGCTGCCGACGGGAGCGGTAGCCGCGTATGCATCGCGTCTACCTTAGGGGAGCTTCTCCGGGAACTCTTGTATTTCGGCGTTTTCCCTGAGTTCCTCGATGTGCTTAGAGAGGGCTTGCTGCCGCAATCGTATGACCGCCCATTGGACGTCCGGAAGCCCCGCCTGCGGGTTCCGTTCTATAAAATCCCTGTAGTACTCCTCGATTTCCTCCGGTGTTGGCTCGGGCACGGGAACTACATCGTCGATGTATCTGTCGATGGCCAGACTCTTCTGAAGCTCCTGCAGGTGCTCCTCGTAACAAAGGCTCCTATGCTCCAGTTCAGCCTGAAGATCCTCTATGGTATGACCCCGTGACGCCAACTCTGCTGCCAATTCCTGCTCTACTTCCGCTTCGTCCGGTATATACCCTCTCGCTACTGCGTCCTGGTACAGCAGCTTCTCCATTATAAGCACGTCCAACAGCTGTAGCTTCTGGTCTTCCGTTAGTGGCCTACCATGCCCGAAATGTACCGTCCGCTGTTCCTCGAATTCTTCCAGCGTTATCGCTTCACCATTTACCCTCGCCAAAACAGCCGAGCCGGGCACCCCAACGCTGGCAAGAGCGAGTGCCACAACCAAACCGGCCACGGCCACCATTCCCGCTACTCCTGCTATAATCTTACGTCGACGGTTCCATGTCATGCTGTCCGGCCTCCCTGACGAGCTCGAGAAGAGAGCTCATCGAAATGCTCAATCTTCATGTGTAGTATAGCACCCGAAAAACATCAAGGCTAACACAAAAATGTTAAAATCCTGTTAATCCCCGCCTGCAGAACAAAAATCCTCACATGCCGCCTCTTCCACCTCTGGCAGCAGAGGGCTTATCCCGGCCTGCCTGATAAATCAGGCAACACACTATTATATGGTATAGGGTTGCCATAGCTCGCTTGCCGCCCGTATGTGGGACGTTCATTCTTGAAGGGCGCATTTCTCTCTGTCCTTCGGATTTCGGGCCTTGCTTGCGTCTGCGTCCTATCATCTGGCACTGCCTCGAACAAAGCGACACATGTAGTGCGACCCTTCAGGGTCGCGCCGTCCTGTCGTGCGGCATTCCTATAGTCCCCCTTGAGATAAGGGGGGCCACAGGGGGTTATGCGTGCCGGATCATCCCTCGCGGAGCAGGCAGCCTTGCCTTTATAACTCCCCTAACCCCTCTTATCTTAAGAGGGGCACTCACCACTCCTTCGACCCCTCCCTATCTTAAGCGGGGGCTGGGGGTTGCTCTCCTTACCCATTCTATCCTAAAGGGGCTTTGGGGGGTTGCTCTCTCAGTTCCTCTTATTCTTATGACGGGGATTTAGGACAGCTTTCCCGCTCACATCTTTGTCCTTTGGATTTTGGGCTTTGTTTGACATTTGAGCTTTGTCATCTGGCATTCTAGCAGGGTGCTGAAAAAGTCGGTGTACAGGCTGACTGTGTCGCGCGATTAAGGTAGAATTGGGCATGTACCTGTCGGAGGTTAAGAAATGCGCGGCATAGTAGAGAATCAGATGACCATGCTCAGTTCCCTGACCACAGACCAACTGGTACCCCGAAACCACCCGATCCGGCACATCAAACCCCTTGTGGACCAAGCTCTGAAAGAGCTCTCCCCCGTTTTGCGGCGAATGTACGCTGATATAGGGCGACCGTCAGTACCTCCCGAGCACCTGCTCAAAGCGTGTCTCCTGATTGCGCTCTACTCAATACGCAGTGAGCGCCAGTTCTGTGAGCGGCTTCAGTACGACCTCTTGTTCAAGTGGTTCTTGGACCTCAATATCACGGACTCGGCCTTCGACGCTTCGAGCTTCTCCAAGAATAAGGAAAGACTTCTGGAACACCGGGTAGCTCGTGAGTTTCTGACAGCAGTGATTGTAGAGGCCCGTCGCCGGAAGATGTTATCGGATGACCATTTCACGGTGGACGGCACTCTGCTGGAGGCGTGGGCTTCTCTGAAGAGCATTCATCCCAAGGATG
>SL_5KL_010_SEDDRAFT_10002452_pt1 | contig 10282 bp, 7 predicted proteins | sample SodLakKL_010_SED_FD_9118 | JGI IMG/M metagenome (IMG submission 9118)
CAGCAGCAGCCCAAAAATAAACCAGTCCCACCGGTAAAACTGGAACAGGAGGATCATGGGGATGCTTAAGGCGGCGCCGCCGAAAGCAGCGTTGGTGTCACGCAGGATAACGGTCAGGATAATGGCGCATATTATGGCATAAATTATGCTGCCCGGTGAAAGAACAGCAAAAACACCGAGGGTGGTGGCCAGCCCTTTTCCCCCTTTGAAGCGTAAAAACAGGTTGTAATTATGGCCCAGGACAACCAGAACACCGCAGGCGAATACTGTCAAGGAATAACCGCTTAAAGTAATGGCCAGGTAAACAGCCAGGGCCCCCTTGCCGGTATCAATCAGGATGGTTAAAAGGCCGGGTAGAAACCCGGCAATGCGGTATATATTGATTCCCCCGACATTACCGGAGCCGGTGGTGCGGATATCACCTTTTTTTAGCAGCCGCCCAAACAGGTAGGCGGTGGGAAACGAACCGATTGCATAGGCCAAGACAGGCAGTAAAATACTGGTCATGTTGTGTTTGCCTCCGGTAAAAATGACTTTTGGTTCTTTTGTTAAATTCTCTCATACCGGTTATACTCCTGCCGGCTGCCTTGGGTTAGGCCCCCTAAATGCAGTATTATGTCAGGGTGAGCCAAGGATAGTGTAACCCCCGGCTTTAAACCGTGAACCATGGCTCCGGTGTTTAAGAACAACCGGTAGTGTAAACTTTAAGAAGGTTTCGAGCAAGTGGCAATGAGGGATTGGGAATAGAAGGAGGCCTCAGCTTTGCTTACCCGCTTATTGACTTTTTATATGCCGTGCATTAAAATAACTAGTGAATTGAAGAAAATCATACCTGACATAATGGTAATCGGGGCGTGGCGCAGTTTGGTAGCGCGCTTGACTGGGGGTCAAGAGGTCGCTGGTTCAAATCCAGTCGCTCCGACCATTTTTTTAAGGAGGTGGGCATGCCGGCGAGACAAATAAATAGCTGGGATTTAAAACGAAAGGATGTGCTTGACGGTATGAAAAAACGGGTTATTATAACCGTTGTCTTGCTACTTTTGGGACTTTTCATAGTATCGATACCCGCCCTGGCTCATGAATACAATTTTACCGCTACCAGCTTCAGGTACGTCGGTGACTTCTTCCACCATAAAGAGATCGACATGTTCGGTGGAGACGAAGGAGAGTTTCACGTCCAGGGTTTCGGTGAAGTGAGGGGCAGCCACGATGTCCACGCCGTTGATTACAAAGACGGCGGCCGGAAAAGCAATATTACCATGGATTTTTCCGGGACAACCGATCCGAATTATGCCGCGGGGGTCATGAGGTTAAGAGAAGAAATGCTGGCCCACCTGGAAGCGCAGCGTCAACAGGCAGTTGCCGCCCTCAACGAAGAATACAAGGCCTCACCGGCGATGACTGCCGAAGAATATGCCGCCCGCCTGAGAAGCATCCACAATGACTATGACAACAGGCGCAGGCAGGCGATTGACAGCTACAACGACGCTCAGAAAAACGTGCGAATTATCAGTTCTGTTGAAATAAGTGATGATGCCCTGGTTAGAGTCGGCGTGAGCATGAACCCAGGCGAAACCGGTTCGATTAAAAAAGATGTCGCCCACACCAATCATCCTGACGGCGAATACCTCAGGATAAGCAACCGGTTCAGCAATACCGGGGGCACCACCAAACGAGAAATTAATGTAGACGGATTTTTTGAGGAAAGAATGCGGGTAGACGGTTACGCCGAGGTTTGGGAGCGCACGACAAAGCAAAAAGGCGATGCAAGAACCGGCTGGTATGATACCAGGCCTTAACCGTTACCCAAAAGGTTCATTACCAGTATCTTTTAAAATAAGATCAAATGGAGGCTTACGGGCAAAAGTGACCTGGGCCTCCATTTTTTTGACAACGATCCGGGTTAAATATATACTATATTCAGCTTAAAAATGAATAGAAAACCTGGAGGGATTTTGCAGTAATGTCAGTGGAAAAAATATCGAATGAAAAGCAGGAGATTTCACAAAAGAGGGCGGAAGAACTAAAAAATACCGTGTCCGATTACCGGGAGGCCTCACAAAAGATACCCACCGGTTTTAATCGCTGGACACAAATACTGGAAAACCAGAAAAGAATAAAAGATTTTTTCAAAGCTTCCGACGAGGACTGGAACAACTGGCGCTGGCAGTTAAAAAACCGTATTACCGGAACGAAAATTTTAAAAGAGCTCCTGCCTGTTGATAAAACGGAACTTGATGAAATAGAAACAACCGGCTCAAAGTACCGCTGGGCGGTGTCACCCTACTATTTGAGCCTGATCGATCCGGACAACCCCGATGATCCGGTCAAGCGGCAGTGTGTCCCCTCTATAAACGAATATATTGACGAGGGCGGCTACGACGATCCGATGGGTGAAGAATTCACCTCCCCGGTTACTGCGGTAACCCGCCGCTACGCAGACCGCCTGATCATCAAGGTTACCAACCAGTGCGCCATGTACTGCCGGCACTGCCAGAGGCGGCGGGGCATTGGTGAAAAAGACCTGGCCACACCCCATGAACAACTGGAAGAAGCAATAGAATATGTCCGCAATAACGAAGAAATCCGCGACGTCCTGATGACCGGCGGAGACGGCTTCATGCTGGACAACCAGACTATCGCCTGGCTGCTTGATGAACTTGACAGCATACCGCACGTGGAAATTAAACGCTTCGGCTCAAGAACTTTGGTTACAATGCCCCAGCGTATTGACGATGAACTCTGCCGGATCCTGTCAGAGCACCTGCCGCTTTACGTCAATACACACTATAACCATCCCCTCGAAGTTACCCCAAGGGCCCAGGAAGCCTGTTTTAAACTGGCCCGGGCCGGTGTCGGCCTGGGCAACCAGATGGTCCTGCTGAAAGGAGTAAACAACGATCCTTTCGTGGTCCGCAGGCTTAACCAGGATTTGCTGAAGATCATGGTTCGCCCCTACTACATTTTCCATGCCAAGGCGGTCAAGGGTACTTCCCATTTCCGCACCAAGGTGGAAGAAGGTATTGAAATAATGGAAAACCTGCGCGGATATACTTCAGGCATGGCAGTACCGTACTTCGTTGTCAACGCGCCTTTTGGTATGGGTAAAATCCCAATGCTTCCCGAATACCTGGTCAGCAGCGGCAAAGATTACCTGATGATCAGGACCTGGGAAAACAAGATTGTCCGTTATGAAAATTAATAGGGCTAATTCTTAATTTCCGGAAAGGATATCCGGATTTTACGTTGAAATATTCTTATAATCAGGCTTGGAAAACAGCACAAACCCTTGACAAATCTATAGTTAACAAATATACAGTTTATTAAAATTAATTCAGAACGATAAGAGGAGGTGAGAGCAAAAAAGCAGACCAATTCTCAACTCAGGCTTTAAATCTATTAATAAGATGAGGAGGTCATATTATTATGAAGAAGAGTTTTATTACTGTAATTAGTTTGCTGTTGGTTTTTTCGCTGGTTTTCGTCGCTTTCGGATGTGAAGCTCCGGAAGAACCTGTAGACCCGGAAGATCCGGATGAGCCGGTTGATGAGGAAGAATTTGTTGTCGTGGCTGCCGGCAGTCCGGGCGGGGTTTACTTCCCCCTCGGCGCGGGTATCGCCTACGTGCTGGAGCGCCGTATCCCCGGCATGACCGCAATGTCTGAAACAACCGGGGCATCCGTGGAAAACTGCCGCCTGGTGGCAACCGGAGAATCGGAAATGGGTATGGCCATGGCCAATGTGGCCTGGGACGCCTATGTCGGTGAAGAAGCCTTCGAAGAAGACGGTGAACTGCCTGTCAGGACCCTTTTCTCGATGTATCCGGCCCAACAGCACCTGCTTGTCCCGGAAGGTTCGGACATCGAATCCATGTATGATCTGGCCGGCAAGCGGGTAAGCGTAGACGCCCCGGGCAGCGGATGCGAAGTCACTTCCTACATTATCCTTGAGGCCGCGGGCATCAGGGATGAAGTTGACGCGGTCAACTACTCGCAGCCCGAAGCGAGAGACGCACTTGTAGACGGTGAAGTGGACGCTGTCTTTTACAACTTTGCTTCCCCGGCGGCGGTAGTCGATGAAATTCAAGCGGCACGGGATATCCGCTTCGTTCCCATGGACGATGAGCTTTTTGATGCAATTATCGCGGACTACCCCTATTTCTCCAGGGGGGCCATTCCGGAAGGCCATTACGGGCTGGACGAAGATGTTCCCGCCCTTACCGTGGGCAACCTGATGCTGGTCCATGAAGATATGGACCCACAGCTGGTCTACGATATGCTGGATGCGATTTTCCACGAGGAATCGCTGGATGAGCTGATCGGGATCCATCCCATTGCTCAAAACTTCACCGTGGAACTGGCGGCTGAGGCACCGGTGCCCTTCCATGAGGGAGCCGAGCTCTGGTTCGAGGAACATGGCCAATAAGCTTAACGGCTGTATGGGAGGAAGCTGATTTGCCTGTTTTTCTGCGAAAAGAGTTGCTTAAGACAAAATGGTTTCTTCCCGGATTGCTGATTGCTTTGCTTGCAGCGGGTGCCTTCTTTATTACTTGGGGGCACCCGCCTGTTTATTATCTGTCAATTTATGAAGGAAGATCAGGAAAAATCGTTGAACAAATAATGGTGAAACCCGGAGACAGGGTGGAACTGAGTTATGTTCATTCTGCCGACGGTACTCCGGTTAAAGCCGTTTTTTTAATCGAAGAAAAAGGCCTGCGCCTGCTTGAAGAAAAGTATTCGTGGTACGGTGCCGGCCTGGAGTCGGGATCCGGGCGCGATTTTATGTTTGAAAATGATCAAGTAACCGTCAGCGGTTACAATAAAGTATTTAAAGAGCTGCCTGTACGGATAGCCCGTACGATACCACAAGAACTACACCTGGAGGAGAGAACAATTTCACTAAACAACCTGGCGCAGGGAGGATCTTTACTGGTAATCAGGGTGAATGAAGAATGAGTTATTAATTTGTTGCCCGGGTTCATAAAAGGAGCTGCAGAATATGCCTGTCGGAAGATTTATGGACAAACAGAAAGATGCTCTTGTCGAAGAAGCACTTAAGGGCAAATACCGTGATCTGTCAGGCTACTGGTATTACTTTGCCGCGGCCTTTGCCGTCGGCACCGCCCTCTACCATATTTATACCGCCTATTTTGGCGCTCCGTTTGCCCTGCTATTCCGCAACATTCACTGGATGCTTGCAGCTACATTGATTTTTTTATACTTTCCCGCCTGGAAAAACTCACCGCGGGACAAACCGACGGCTGTTGATTTATTATTTATCCTGGCCAGCCTCGTAGTCGGAATGTATGTTGTTTTAAACTTTCAAGCGATAGCCGGGCGAGCCGGAGCCCCAATCATGACCGATATTATTCTTGGGGCCATCCTGGTCCTGCTCGTAATGGAAGCGGGAAGACGCACTGTTGGCTGGCCGATCGTTATTATTGCCCTTTTATTTTTAGCTTACGCTTACTTTGGCCGGGAAATGCCGGGAATCCTCATGCACCGCGGTTATTCAGTTGCCCGCATTTTCCCGTTTCTTTACCTGACCGATGCCGGGATTTTTGGCATTCCCCTGGGGGTGTCTTCCCGCTTTATCCTGCTCTTCATAGTTTTTGGTGCTTTCCTGGAAAAAGCGGGGGCCGGCTTGTTTTTCCGTGACCTATCCCTGGCCCTAACCGGCCGACATATTGGCGGACCGGGCAAGGCTTCCATTTTATTTAGCGGTTTTATCGGTTCGATTACCGGCAGTTCAACCGCCAACGTGGTTACCACCGGGACTTTTACCATCCCCCTGATGAAAAAACTTGGCTACAAGCCGGCCTTTGCCGGGGGGGTGGAAGCGGATGCTTCCACCGGTGGGCAGATTTTGCCCCCGGTAATGGGCGCCGCCGCTTTTGTGATGGCCGAATATGTCGGGGTGCCTTATGTAACGGTGATGGTGGCGGCGATCGTTCCGGCCCTGCTTTATTTTATCACTACTTATTTCATGGTCCACTATCGGGCCTTGAAAGAAAACCTTCTGCCGGTGCCAAAAGAAGAACTGCCCAACTTGTTGGAAGTGTTGAAAAACGGCTTTTATTATTTCACCCCCTTGATTGTCTTGATTATTCTCCTGGTCCTGCGCTATTCACCTTCACGCGCCGTTTTTTGGGCCCTTCTTTCGACAGTTGCCATTAGTTGGCTTAAGTCAGAGACGCGCATGGGACCGAGAGAAATATTCGATGCCCTGTTTAACGGGGTTCAGAAAGCCCTGGAGGTAATTGCCGCCTGTGCCGTGGCCGGGATTATTATCGGCATGGTAACCATGACCGGCCTGGGCCTCAAGTTTTCGACCCTGATAGAAGTGCTTGCCGGCGGCAACCTTTTTGCCGGTCTTTTTTATACCTTGATAGCTTCGCTTATTTTAGGTATCGGTGTGCCGACTACGGCCAAGTACATTATCCTGGCCACCCTGGTCGCACCGGCCCTGGTTACCCTGGGTGCGCCGTTACTGGCCTCCCACCTTTTTATTCTCTATTTCGGCACTGATGCCGATATAACCCCACCGGTAGGGCTGGCCGCCTATGCCGCTGCAGGACTGGCCGGGGCCCATCCATTGACAACCGGTATCGAAGCCTTCAAAATGGGTATAACCGCCTATATTGTACCGTTCTGCTTTATCCTGGGGCCGGCTCTTTTGCTGGATGCGCCNCTGGCTGAAATTGTACTGGCCTGTGCCACAGCATTTTTAGCCTGTGCCGGNCTGGGGGCGGCAATGCAGGGATATTTTGTCCGCAAAATGCCCATCTGGCACCGGCCGCTGCTTTTTGCCGGCTCGGTTATGCTGATGGAAACCACCTGGCAGTGGGACCTGGTCGGGCTGGTCGTGGTTGGCGGCATATTCTTGATTGAATATCTCGCGGAGCGAGTGCTGAAAGATAAACCGGCTTCATAAAACATTAAGAAAGGAGAGCTGTCAATATCATGAAGATTTTACTGGCTACAGACGGTTCTGAGTTTTCACTGCACAGCCTGAAAAAAGTTGTGCCCATGACCAAGGCTTTGCAGGCCAAGCTGACCATCCTTTCGGTAGCGGATGAAGTGCCTTCCCTGCGCGGGACCGACGGCCTGTCCAAAAACGAGATTGAAGCGCTTGTCAACTCGATTAACCGGGAGGTCGAACAGGGGCTCGAGAGGGCGCGCAAAATATTTGAGACCGAAAACGTCAAGGTGGAAACCATGAAAAGGGTGGGCAAACCATCCGAGGTGATTTGCGATGTTGCCGAATCTGGCGGATATGACCTGGTTATCCTGGGAGACACCGGAAGAGGCGGATTAAAAGGGCTTTTCCTGGGCAGTGTCAGCAACAAGGTGGTCCACCAGGCAAAGACTGATGTGATGATTGTAAAAAGAAAACGGTAGTGCCCTGTCAACATATTAAGAGCGTAATTTGACAATTATTACAGCAACTCTTTATCTACAGCAGCTATTGCAAGCCGGAAGCGTACATAAAGTGAGCTGTGACAATTTCGGGCGAACGATCAGTAAGTGCAGGCTTGCAACAGCTGCAAATAAGAACCTGGACAAATTTTATTGAAATGATAAAAATGATCTTGAGCTAAGGCTCCAGGTTTGAAGCTGCTTAAACACTAAAGGACGGCCGGGAGGCCGTCCTTTAGTCATAAAATGGAGGAAAAAGCTCAGCTGTTTAAATAGTCGAGGATTTTATTCCAATCCAGGTATTTCCTGGCATTTTCTTCGATAATTTTAATTGCTTCTTTATTTTCCGGGTGGATACTGCGGTATATGCTTTGCAGATTTTCTATGGTAGTATAAGTATCCGTGTGGACGAGGATTACCGGTACTCCTTTTTCTTCGGCCCGTGAAAGAACCCGGACATCAGGATAAAGGCCCCCGGTGAAAATAATTACCGAAGTGCTGGTTTCCAGGGCCGTTAAAGCCATGTCACTGCGGTCTCCGCCGGTTATCAGGGCCTTGTTCGGTGCGCGGCGCAGGTAGCTTAAAGCGCTTTCAATGGTCATTGTTCCCACGACCACTTCCTCGACAAGGCGGTTCATGTTGTCGGGAGCAGCCAGGACTTCACCCTGCAGGATGTTTTGAAATTCTGTGACGGTGGGGGCCGATATTTCCAGCTGGCGGGGCAAAATTCCAAGAACCTTAAAACCTTTTTCTTCTACCACAGGTTTGTATACACTGCTGCACTTGTTCCACTGGGCGGGGGATACGTTGTTGAATATACAGCCCACAACCGGAATATCCTGCTTCAGCCATAGATCCAGATACATGAGGTTTAAGTCGAACTGAAAATCGTTGTCGGCTTTAATTACAGGCAGTACTGCAGATTTTAAAAAAGCGGCCAGACTGAAATCGTCGAGGCCATGGCAGTAACCGACATAGGGTTCGCTGCTACCGTCAATTAGCAGGACGTCATATCCGTCAGCGCACTTGTGGTATGCTTCTTCGATACGGGGATAGAGGTTGTCGATTTGCTTGATAAAGCGGGCCGTCAGGTAGTTTTCATTAACGGTTATCGGGGATATCGTGTCGCAGGAAAAAGGCAGTTCCAGCACTTCTCGCATTAAAACAGCGTCATCGTCGTCTCGTTTAACCGTACCGGTGCGAAAACCGAGCGGTTTAAAATATGAAACCTTAATGCCCTCATCGCGAAGTTTTGTGCCGATGCCCAGGGCAGTTGCCGTTACTCCGCCACCTATTTTACCGGATAAATAAATTTTTTTCACTAAGATCACCTCGTTAAAATACTTATTCTTTCTCCTCAACCGTTATTTTGACATCAAGCGCGGTTGAGCCCCGGGTGTGGACCCTGACCGGGTTTATGTCCATTTCGGTGATTTCTGCAAAGTCGGTTACCAGGCGGGCAGTCCTGAGCAGGGAATCAACAAGAGCTTCCATATCGGCCGGTTTCTTGCCCCGGTAACCTTTCAGCATGGTATAGGCTTTAGTTTCGGATACCATCCGCCTTGCTTCCTCAGGGCAGGTGACTGCGGAAGCCAGGCGGAAAGATACATCTTCGATCAAGTTGACATAGATACCACCTAAACCAAAAACCAGCAGGGGGCCGAATTGAACATCCCTCGACATGCCTATGATAACCTCGACGCCTTCATCAACCATATCCTGGATTTCAATGCCATATATAGGTGCGTCGGGCAGAAAGCTGCTCACGTTTTCCATGATCCGGTTAAATGCCTTTCTAGCTTCATTTTCACTGTGCAGGCCGATTTCTACCCCTCCAACATCAGTTTTGTGGGCGATACGGGGAGAAGAGATCTTCATGACCACGGGATAGCCAATCTCTTCGCTTATCCGGCAGGCATCTTCTTCAGTTTCAGCCAGGTAGGTTTTGCTGGCCGGAATACCGTAAGCGTCCATTACTTTGTAAGACTCGTGGCCGAGGAGGACCACCCGGCGATCGGCAAAAACGTCATCTAAAACACTGCGTACGGACTTCCGGTCTATTCCGGGCAGTTCGGCGAATTCTTCGGACCGGCTGTCCTGCAGAAAACCGGCATACCTGACCATCCCTTCAAGTGATTGGACTGAAGGCTCAGGGAAAGTAAAGGTAGGTACGGAGTTTTCAACCAGGAATTTCTTTCCCTCAACCAGGGATTTGCCACCCATGTAAACAGCAAGCACCGGCTTGGAGTTATATTTTTCTTTCATTTCGACGATAGTTTTGGCCGTTTTTTCCGGTTCTGTTACAGCAGCAGGACATAACAGGACTAAAGCACAGTCGACATTTTGGTCTTCCAGAACAGTTTGTAAGGCAAAACGGTAGCGATCGTTCCTGGCATCGCCGATAATGTCAACCGGGTTGTAAACATTTGCTTCCGCGGGCAGGTTGTCTCTCAGCCTGTCGGTGGTTTCCTTGGCAAAACGGGCCATTTTAAGCCCGTATTTTTCAACCGCGTCGGTGGCAACAATCCCCGGCCCGCCGGCATTGGTGACAATAGCCACCCTGGAATCTTCCGGCACCGGTTGGGTGGAAAAGGCCCTGGCCAGGTCAAAGAGTTCGTTCATACTTTCAGCATGTAAAATCCCGCTCTGCCTGAATGCCGCCTCGTAAGCACGCATACTGCCGGCCAGAGCTCCCGTGTGAGAGCTGGCGGCCTGGGCCCCGGCTTTGCTGGTCCCCGATTTTAAAACAATGATCGGCTTTTTCCTGCTTGCTTCCGTACAGACCTCCACAAAGCGATTACCGTCGGTTATATCTTCAATGTAGCAGAGAATCACGCTGGTCTGGGGATCGGCTGCAGAACTTT
>SL_5KL_010_SEDDRAFT_10002453_pt1 | contig 10279 bp, 10 predicted proteins | sample SodLakKL_010_SED_FD_9118 | JGI IMG/M metagenome (IMG submission 9118)
ACGACAAGACACTTTTTTCCACTTCCGATGACGTACGAACACTGGGCGATTCCCGGAGTGTATATTTGGGCAAAATGCATAAGATACTTCCTCCTTTAATAATTAAAGATTTTACTTGTTACTGCCACAGGGCAGTTATAACCACGGCTGCCGCTAAAATGCAGAGCATGCTTAACACCAGGCCGAAACGCATGAATGAACTGATCGAAAATGGGGCCCTGCTCATTACCATCAGGGCGGCCTGGTGAGTGGGGATCAGCAGGGTCAGGTTTGATCCGGCTGCTGCAGCCATCAGGGCCGCAGCCGTGCCCAGGCTGCTTTCAGCTGCTATCCCCACGGCCAGCGGGGCCATAAATACGGCTGCAGCCGAGTTGTTGATGGCATTGGAAAGGATCGATGCCACCAGGATCAAAATCAATACCAGCCAGAAAGGATCAAACCCTTCCGTAAAACCGGCCAGGGCAGATGACAGCATCTCAAGGGCCCCGCTGTACTCCAGGGTCCGGCCGATACCAAGCATGGAACCCAGGAAAAAAACAATCTTTAAGTCGATACTTTTATAGGCAACCGACGGCTTCAATACTCCGCTGATAATTAAGAGCAGGGCCGCTGCACCAAAGCCAAAGGCAGGGTGCAGCAAACCAAAACTGACTGTTAGCACGGCTGCCAGCAGAATAGCCAGCACAACCAGCTTTTCGCGGGTGGCAAAAGGTGAAAAGATATATTTTTCCTCCAGATCCTCCTCTTGCCTTTCCGCAGGGGTGTCGTTTTCTGCACTGTCGTCAACCCGGCTTTTGTCCTCTTTACGACCAGTTTTCGAATTTTGGTCGGGCGGTTTTTGCAACTTGCTTTGATTCTCAGCCCTCTGGTCCCCATTAGCCCCGGGGTCAATCCCGCAGGATTTGCAAAAATACCAGAAGGCAAAAGCTATGCCCAGCATGCTCAGCCCGTGGGGAGCGTAATCAAACATTTTAAAAGATTGGCCGGTTGTTGAAAACATGTAGGAAGCGATGATTATATTGGGAGCGCTCCCTACCAGGGTTGCTGTGCCGCCTAAAATCGAAGCCATGGCCAGGGGCAGCCCAAAACTGCCCGGGTCGCTGCCGTAGCGCCGGGCCATCCTGACAGCTGTCGGCAGCAGCAGGCCGACGGCCCCGACATTGTTCATGAACGCAGATAAGATTGATCCGACTGCGGCGATGCTCAAAGTCTGGCCGCGCAGGCTTTTCAGGCGCCTGGCTACGGCCTGGCCCAGTCCCCGCAGCAGGCCTGATTCAACAATGCCCTGGCTGACCAGGAATACAGATATGATTGTGGCCAGGGCCGGGTGGCCGAATCCTGAAAAAATCACTTCAGGCGGGGCGGTGCCGGTTAATCCCAGTATAAGCAGGCCGGATAATGCCACCAGGTCCATCCGGACCTTACCGGAAGCGATCAGGGCCAGGACTACAATTAATATGCTCCAGGCTAATACTGTCTCTATTCCGACTGACAACCCCTTATATGAGAGTCAATCTTAATATTGCATATATTATTATATCTTAAAATCATCTATAAAAAAACCATTCATATCCACAGGCTTTTTCGCAGAGTTATTTTGTTTTAGAATTTCCAGGTACGGCCGGGTGCGCCGTTTCTTTTAAATCATGGAAAATGGTGATTTAGTAGTTTTTCTTTCTGGGAAGGATTTTTTTATGTTAGTGAGAAATTATTAATAATGCAGTAGAATTATTTAAGTAACCGAAAATTTTTTTATCTCTGAAGCTTCTTAGCAAGTACCATTTTAATTGCATAAGAAGCCGGCTACTCATTGTTTCAAAAATAACACTTACTTACCATGGAGGTTTAATGATGGGAAATTACTCAGTCCTCTTCGAACCACTTGATATTGCAGATATCCGGTTGCCCAACCGGATCATGATGGCTCCCATAGGGACCAATTACTGTACCTCTGAAGGAGAAGTTACCGGACGCCTTACAGCTTATTTAAAGGCAAGGGCCCGGGGAGGCGCCGGCCTGATCATTACCGAAGGTGCCTATGTTTGCCGGAATGGGAGAGAGTCTTCAAACCAGCTGGGACTTTATGATGACCGCGTGATCCCGGGATTGAGCGAACTGGCCGGGGTTATCGGTGATGCAGGCAGCAGGCTCTTTGTCCAGCTTAACCATGCCGGCCGGCAGACCTTGCCGGAGGTGACCGGTTCTGAACTTGTTGCTCCATCCCCGATCCCCTGTAAAATCATGGATAAAGAACCCCGGGCTTTAGAAACAGGAGAAATCGAAGAAATAGCAGAAGCTTTTGGCGAAGCAGCCCGGCGGGCTAAGGAAGCAGGTGTTGACGGGGTGCAGGTCTTAGCCGGTCACGGCCACCTCTTAAACCAGTTTCTTTCTCCCTATTCCAACCACAGGAAGGATCATTACGGAGGCAGCCCGGAAAACAGGATGCGCTTTCCCCTGGAAGTACTTTCAAAAATCAAGGCCATAGCCGGAAGAGACTATCCCGTATCATTTCGCATCAGCATTGAAGAGTTCATAGAAGGTGGCCTTACAATCCAGGACAGTATTGCTTTTTCTTTCCGCCTGGTTGAAGAAGGTGTTGACATGCTTGATGTTTCAGGCGGTATTTATGAAACAGGGCCGGTGATCGTGCAGCCAATGTTACTACCCCGCAGTTTTTTCGTGGAAAAGGCAGCCCGGTTGAAGAATGCAATTGGAGGTAAAGTCCCCGTTGCGGTGGCCGGGCGGATCCACGATCCGGCTGAAGCGGACAGGCACCTCTCACAGGGCAAAGTGGATTTAATCGCCATGGGCAGGCCTCTATTAGCGGATCCGGAACTACCCCTCAAGGCGCGCGTGAGCAGGGAAAGTGAAATCAGGTGGTGTATCAGCTGCAACCAGGGCTGCATGGACCGCATGCTGATGCAGAAGGATATTACCTGCCTCGGTAACCCGCTATGCGGTAATGAAGATGATTATGAGCTAACCCCGGTCCAGGACCAGAAAAAAGTACTGGTTATCGGAGGCGGTCCGGCCGGGCTGCAGGCGGCGATAACGGCGGCGCAGCGCGGCCATGCAGTCACTTTATATGAAAAGAGCGATAACCTCGGAGGGCTGCTAAATATCGCCTCTATGTCTCCAGGTAAAGATGTGCTTAAAGATCTAAAAGGGTTCCTGGTTAACCAGGTTAAGCTCCACGGGGTTGAGGTAAAGACCGGAGTGACAGCGGACTTGTCTATAATTGAAGAAAACAATCCCGATAAGGTGATCCTTGCTGCCGGTAGCATCCCCTCTGTGCCGGGGGTTTCAGGGATCGATAATGAAAAGGTTGTTTTAGCAGAAGAGATTCTTGCCGGAAACAGGGAGCCTGGAGATAAAACCCTGGTTGTCGGCGGAGGCATGGTTGGCTGTGAAACTGCTATGTTTGCAGCAGAGCAGGGCAAAAAAGTAATCCTGGTAGAAATGCTCGAAGATGTTGCCTTTGATTTAGGGCCTTTTTACAAGGCAATGGTGATGAGGAAAATGGAGCAGCTGGGAATTAAAATTCATGCATCCAGTCAGCTGATAGAGGTAAAGGATGGCAAGGCAATTCTGCAGTCGGGAGAAGAAAACACAGAAATTGGAGACATCGATACGCTCATTATTGCCTGCGGTTATGAACCCGATAACAGGCTGGAGGAGGTTCTTGCCGGCAAAGGCATCGAGTACGATGTTATCGGTGACAGCAAGGAAGTGCGAAAAATGCTTGATGCCATTCATGAGGGGTTTGAGTGCTTTAGTTAATTTTTTTAAGCCGGGCAGGTTCTATTGCAGCCTCTACCATTGTTTTTTGAAGAAATTAACCTCATCCTGGTAGGGTTCCACCAGTACTTCGAGGCGCTGCAGCTCTTCCGGTGTGAGCTGCGCAAATTCCCTGGCCAGGCGGGCATTTTCAGCCAGTTCATCAAGGCTGGACATGCCTACTATGGCTGTGCTTACCGGGAAACTGAGGGCATAGTTTAGCGCTTTTTCCATGCTGTTAAGGCCGTTATCCTTAAAGATGCGGCCGTAGGCGGCAACTTTCATGGCAATGATACCCATGTTTTTCTCCCGGGCCCGGGGTAGCACCGCTTCCTGCAGGGGCTGGTAGTACCGGTCTGCCGGGTTTAATGCCAGCAAAACGCAGTCAAAATCATATTTTTCGATGGCTTCAAGCAGTACTGCGGGATCCCTGTGCCCGGTAACGCCGGTAAAACGGATTAACCCTTCCCCTTTTAATTCTTCCAGCGCCTCTAAGGCGCCGCCTGCTGCCATGACTTGCGAAAGGTCCTCTTCACTGTGCAGTCCGTGAATCTGCAGCAGGTCGAGGTGATCAGTTTGCAGACGCTGCAAACTTTGCTCAAATAGCCGCATGGTTCCGTCATAGGTGCGATCCAGGGTTTTACTGGCCAGGAAAGCCTCTTTCCGGCGCTCGCCCATCACTCGCCCGATATTTTCCTCGCTGCTTCCGTATGAGGGGGCGGTATCAATGTAGTTTATGCCCAGGTTGAGGGCCCGGTGCACTATTTCTTCCGCTTCTTCCGGCCTGTCTGCTGCAGAAACCAAAAAGGAACCGCCCAGTCCCAGGATGCTGACCATAGAGCCGGTTTTACCCAGCTCTCTGAGCGGCATTCCGGCCCGGCCTTTTTCTTTTTCCGGTTCAGCTTCTTCTTTATCTATTTTTTTCGCTTTTTCTTGATCTCTTTCCTTAACTTTTAACTCTTCTTCCTGGTCTTTTTCCCTTTCGCCTTTATCCTTTTTCCCCTGGTCATCTGCTTCTTTCTCATCTAAATCCAGAAAAGCGCTGCAGCCGCTAAGCCCCAGCACTGCCGCTGCAGTCAGTCCCAGCCGGACAAAAAGGCGCCTGCTGAGGCGGTGATGAAGCTTGTTCTCATCAAGAATTTTTTCTATCATAGAACCATACCTTTTTCCAGTTTCTTAGTAATATTCATCTTAGGCACCTTAAACCAGGTTTCGTTTATTTAGCCGGTTATCCTTTTTGATCATACCAGCTTTAATATAATTATGCGTTATGAAACAGTTTGGGGCAATAATAAAATGTTTCAAAATGACCAACCCGGCAGTGTCATTTTTGTTTTCAGCTAAAGTAGTTTTAATCATTTGCTCCAGGGCCCGCTGTGACAACAGCTGGCTTTACTTTTATTGATTGTGGCCGGGTAATTTCACTTAAAAACACCGGTGTATCCAAAAAACCAATTTACCTGCAGCATAATTATGGATATACTATATAGTCAAGATATGCTGTTTAGTTAAGGAGCGAAGCTGCTATCAAAAAAACCTTTAAATCAAAACCGGTTAAGATCATTATGATAATAGCGGCTTTAGTAATAGTGGCCCTGGCTGCTTTTTACGGGTTTGTCCTGCTGCGGACTTACCCGGCCGAGGAAGCCTACCTGTCAGAGGTAATGGCAAAAGAAAGCCTCGAGATCAGGGAAGAAAGCAGGGAGTTTGTAATCACCCCCGAGCCTGTCAACCCGGACAAACCTGCAATTATTTTTTACCCGGGCGGGCTGGTTGACCCGCAGGCTTATCTTTACAAGCTCTGGCACCTGGCAGGGTGCCTGCAGGCGCCTGTATATCTCGTAAAAGCGCCTTTTAATGCCGCTATCTTTGATGTGAGCGCGGCTGCTAGGCTCATGGATAATTACAATATCGAACAAGCCTGGGTGGGCGGCCATTCCCTGGGCGGTATATCTGCTGCCCGCTTTACAGCAGGAGCAATGGAGAAAGTTGAAGGCCTGTTTTTATTCGGCTCCTATAGCGATCAGGATTTAAGCAGTTTCAGGGGCGAAGTTATATCTATCATGGGCACTGAAGATTTAATCATTAACCGGGATAATTACGAAGCAGCGAAAGAAAACCTTCCCCCGCAGGCTGAAATTATCGAGGCTGAAGGGTTGAACCACTCCGATTTTGGCAATTATGGCTTGCAAAGCGGTGATGGAGCAAGCCAGTTTTCTGTTGATGAGGTCATCTCCCTCTTGTGCGACTCCTTCTTTTAATACTCTCCATCAATACTGATGCAACCGTACTCTCCGTTTTCAAGATTATTATCCTTCTGTCACCTGGTGCACCTTAAAAAATTGCTTTATAGATTTATATTTGTATCAAAAAGATAACGTAACCATAGTTTAATAAAATCCCTTACTGTGCAAGTAGAAAGGCAGTGTTTGCGAAAGAAGAGCGGCATCAGTTTTTCTTGCCGAAAAAAGATATTTCTGTTACTATATATGCAAATAAGAATATAGTTGTGGAGGGTAATCATGGCAGATCAAATTAATAACCTGCAGGCGGACTTATGCAAAACAATCGCGCATCCAACGCGAATTCAAATTTTAGAACTGCTGCGCGGTGGTGAAAGATGTGTATGTGAAATATTCCCCGCCTTAGAGATTGATCAGCCTAATGCTTCAAGGCACCTGTCTGTGCTGAAAAAAGAAGGTGTTGTATCCTCACGCAAGGAGGGCTTAAAAGTAATCTACCGGGTCAATGATCAGCGGATTTACCAGGTCCTCGATCTGGTTACAGCAATTTTGAAAGAGCACTGGGATAGCCGTAATAAAGCTCTGGCTTAAGACCGGGCAGGTGAATATTTTTAATAATAAATGTTAGGAGGATTCAATTATGGAAATAAAAATTTTAGGGACCGGCTGCCCGAAATGCAACAAGCTTGAGCAGCTGGTAAAAGAAGTGGTGCAGGAAAAAGGCAGCGATGCTGTTGTGGAAAAAGTTACTGATGTTAATCAAATCGCCAGGGCAGGGGTTATGCTCACCCCGGCATTGATGATTGATGGAGATGTCAAGCTGGCCGGTAAAGTCCCTTCCAAAGAGGACCTGGCTAAAATGATCGATTGAAAATGGTGCCCGTTTTGATTTCATTAAAATGACAGGAGGATTAACCAATGCGGATGCTTGAAGAATTTTTCCCGGAGTTTGTTGCAAAACTGGATGAGATTGATGAGCTTTACAAGGAAAAACGCACTATTGATGAAAAAACGTACCAGTTTATTTGCTTTGCCCTATCCATAAAAGCGCGTTCCAAGCCCTGCGTGTTAAAACACTTCAAGGAGGCCCTTGAAGCAGGCGCAACGGTCAAGGAGCTTTCTTATATTTTTGCCCTGGTAATGCGGGAAGCGGCCGGTGCAGATGACTGCTGGACCCATGATGTTTTAGGTGACTGGCAGGAAATAGTGGCCGGCAACATTGATTGTGATTGTAAGAGTTGAAACTCCTGTATAAGCTTTCTTCATGGTGCTACCGGGTAACAACCCTGCCCGTGGTTGTTGCAGCAGTGGTTATTTTTGCTTTTTTCATGGTAGTGGTGCTGCCGCAGATGTCCGGTCAGCTGGAAGCTGTTAGCGGGGTGGATGTATCACCGGACACTTCATTTATTTATACGGCCCGTGATCTTTATGCCATGGCGGAAGCTTATGGGCCGGATGGACGCTCTTATTATATCTACAGCCGCTTTACCTTTGACCTGATCTGGCCCGCGGCTTACCTTTTTTTCCTGGCAGCAGCCATCACTTACCTGTTTAGGGCTTTGCCTGAAAAAAGCCCCTGGCGTTTGGTAAACCTGCTGCCTTTTGCCGGGGCCCTGTTAGATCTATTTGAAAACAGCGCTGCTTCCCTGGTGATGTTTCGCTACCCGGCCGAAACAGCTGTTATAGCGCACCTGGCTCCGCTCTTCACCTTCCTTAAATGGATTTTTATCGGATTCAGTTTTGCTGCCCTGGTTGCCGGTCTTGTCATTAAAATAGTCCGCAAATAACTAAATACCTGGCTCCATTCAACCTGTATAAACGGAGCATGATAGATCTTGAAGTAGTTAATAGTGCTTGCCTAATAGTTTTAGCAACTTTGGGATCAGGCGATATGGCGCCGCTGCAGCCTGCAGCTGGCTGACTGTGCCGGTTATGTAGATGTCGTGCTGGGGGCAGTAGAACAGCCAGGAGCCGCTGGCCCCGCTGTGACCGATTACTTCCGGCAGCGGTTGAAAGGGTGTAAACAGGCGCGGCATCTGGAAGCGTATCATCCCGAGCCCGTATTCCATAGGCCAGCCCGGGGCTACGGGACTGAGCAGAAAACCAAGCCGGTTCCATTGCTTTTTCATTAAACCGGCTGTAGCCGGATGGTCAAATACCTCACCACTGTTTAAAGCCCGTAGAAACCGGATTAAATCGCCGGCGGTGCTGTAGAGATCACCGAAAGAGCGCATGGCCTTGGGGATATCAAGCTTTTGATTGCCGTACCAGAGCGGAACTGCCGGGGGCTGGGGGGCAAGCGGTTTGCTCCCGGGGTGAAAGGTATTTAGTAAGCCCAGGGGTTTGTAAAACATCTCTTCAAAGACTTTGTCGATGGACCGGCCGGTTACAGCTTCAATGACAGCTATTAAAAGCTGAAAGTTGGTGTCTGAGTAGCGGGCTTTTTTCTTTTCCGCCGCAAGTGGCTGGGGAGGAAACAAGGGCTTTTTTTCATTAATAACAATATTAATACTGTCCTCAATCCTCCAGGAGCGGTCTCCTTCCTCCAGGACAAGATCAAATAAGTTTTTACCGCCTTCAGGCTTGATTTCAATATAGTCGGGCAACCCGGAGGTGTGGCTGAGCAGGTGCGCCAGGGTGATTTCGCCGCTGTAATCTGTCCCATCTTTAGTGCGGTGTAAGCCTGCGGTCATTTTTTTCGGTAAAAATCGGGGTAAATAATCATCAAGCGAAAGCTGCCCCTGCTCGTAAAGTTTTAGAACAGCCGCTGCAATAAAAAGCTTGGTCACGCTCGCTATAAAGAAGGGGTTGTGTGGGTCAATTTTTTCAACCCCTTCTTCAGCTGCGCCTTCTGCTTTTGCCCAGCGAAGCGCGCCATCTCCACTTTCCACGGCTAAAACAGCATGTTTAACCTGCCTGGTTTTTACCAGGTCTTGAAATAGCCGGTCCAGTTGATCTTTCAAGTTATCCACCCCATCAGTTTTTAAAGGTGCCTTGCTTCGGAAATAATTATACTATATCTTCAGGGAAAAGCGATAGCTGCCGGGCTTTATAATTCGGAAGCTGGGGCGGGGTAGTTTTGAGCATCTGCAGGAAAAGGCTATGCAAGGTGTCCGCGCACCCAGTGGTAGACTTCCTGGAACCGCCGCACGTAGGTTATGTGGGTGATGTCAACCAGGATCAGGCTTGATGTAGGGGATTTGATAAACTTTTCCAGGTAGCTGTGCCTTTTGACCAGCAGCCCGCACCAGCGCTCAATTTCTTCAGGATCTTCAAGGGGCCTGGCTTCGCCGGTAATGGTAAGGGCCCGGATCAGGTTTATACTCTGCGGCTGCTGGTCGCGGTTATCGATCAAAAGGGAAACATTCTTGTTCTTGGTAGCCAGGTGGTACTTTTTGGTCCGGGAGGGAGTGGAAAAAGCCAGGTGTTTGAGCTCTTCATCCACGGCAAAGCTGATTAAATTGGTATAAGGCTGGCCTTCGTCATGGGTGGCCAGCACAGCAAAAGGCTGCTCGAAGCAAAGCGCTTTGATTTCAGATTCTACCTGGTCCCTGTCGTCTTCTATTTTGCCGGGAACAACATCAACAAAATCCGGCTCATCATATTGTTTATTCACCAGGCTACCTCCTGAAATAGGATTTCATGATCATAGTTGTAATTCGACAGGACTTTTCCTATCGCCTGCTTTAGACTCCTGGTTGTTGCCGCAAAATACCAACCGGGGTTTGTTGAGTACCCTGTCCAAGGGGATTGTCGTAACGCATGAATTCTTCGATTTCTTTAACAGGCAGTTCACTGCATGATTTGCCCACAACCATGCTCCCGCCAATATCATTAACGTCCATAATAACAACAGGGTATCCTTCCAGGGCAGTACTGATATCGTGTGCTGCCTGGTCAGGATTTGCCGGCGCAGGAACAATGTACTTTTGAAGCTCCTCGAAGCGGTGCCCTACTACACCATCAATCATGGAAACCTCAGATCCGGCCAGCCTGTAAAAGTACCCGGGACGGCCAAACAGCCTGGCAGCTCCACCTACTACTGCGGCGAAAGTGATCCTTAAGGGGCCGGCTATATTTATGGCCACCTGCATATTACGGGGATCGCGCAAACCTTTCCCGTGGGGATTATTAGTGACAAAGCGAGAAAGTGTAGCAGCCAGCAGCCCTACCCTGATATTGTTTCCATCGATTACCCTGTTCTGGCTAAAGGCAACCGCCTTCTCACTGCAGACAACAATATCGCTCTTTTGCAGGTG
>SL_5KL_010_SEDDRAFT_10002456_pt1 | contig 10270 bp, 9 predicted proteins | sample SodLakKL_010_SED_FD_9118 | JGI IMG/M metagenome (IMG submission 9118)
CCAGCGTGGTTTCCAGTTCGGCCAATGTGTTCCCTGTAATCCGCTCTGGGTCGGGAGGCAAAACAGTGGTAAACAGAATTGCCTGCTCGCTTACCGCCGGCGCCGCGGTGGACCGAACGACCACACGCAGTCTGTCCCGCCCCGTTGTAGACGTACGAGGCACATCGACGGTCACCTTGACCGTACCTCTCTCGCTGGGGGCCAACGGAAGCTCATCGGGTTCCACCGTAACTGCGTACCCGCGGGCGGATTCGGCTTCGACAGTGTAGCTATCAACCGTGTTGCCGCGATTGGCGACGCCAAACGTGTACGAGATGCTTTCTCCCGGCAGAGCATCCTTTCCCTGCGGCACCTCCACGACCAGTTCCGCCACCTGACTCACCGTCACCTGTGCCGAGGCGGAAGCCTGCTCGGCATTCCAGCCGGCAACCAGGGTGGTGGCGTATTCACCGGCGCGGGTAACACGGGGCACTTCGGTGGTCACAAACAGCGTATCCGCCTCCCCGGGTGCAAGGGAGAGCTGCGGGGGCACCGGAAGAACCGTCCAACCTTGTGGGAGTTCCACGGAAAGGACGATCTCCTGCTCAGCGTCCGTGGCGTTCTCTACGCGAAACACGTGCAAAGCGACATCTCCGGGATTCACGGTCCGCGGAGGAGAAGTGACCGAAACCGTGACTCCCTGGCCGACAAGCGCTACCCCTAAACACACTAGGCCACACAGGAACGCCCGCATGTAAGAATGGTAGTTCGAGGGAAACCCTCGTCTTAGGACGGACATACCCCAGAGCGGGGACTTACGCACTGCTAGTCGCGTTCACCGTCCAGCGCTGCCTGCAGCGCCTCCACGTCCTGCTGGCCCACCTCGCCGTCGTTGGTGAAGTCAAAGGCGCGCCAGTTACGCTGAATCACGGGGCGATGCAGATGCTCGGCCAGGGCGTCCACGTCTCCCTGGTGGAACTCGCCATCGCCCATGACGTCTTCGTAAAGCCCATCGCCGGTCAGGTCTTGGGGCACGCCCCATCCTTCCTCCAACGGCTCCAACGCCAACTCGCGCACGCGCACCCTTCGCTGACTGGCCACCATTGGGTCGACCCCTGGATCGATCCGGACCAACAGCAAGTACGTGCCCGGTTTGATGTTGAGGTCCGTCTCCACACGTGCAATGCGTTGCGCACCGGGCAGGCAGGGGAACTCGGCGAGTTCGTACTCGCCCACCACATTCCCCGCTTCATCGTAGACCTCGAGGTACCCCCCGATCGACAGGTTGGTATTCCCGGTGTTGGCCACCTCGACCTCGACCCAAAGCGGGTTCAGCCCACGCGGCGCGAGCTGTTCTATCCGTGCCTCTCGCTCTGTGGGGGGGATGTCCACAAGCACCTTGACCCCGAACCTCTCTACAGCCATAACCATCGTCCCCTGGTGCTCGGTGAGCCGAGGTTCCCCTTGGACGAAGATCATCCCCCAATAGCTCCCTCCTTCAAGCTCGGCGCCGGAGGGCACTCGTACGCGTCCGTGGACCTCCTCCACCCCGCCTGGAGGCAGCGTGGAGGACTCCAGCTCCACCTCAAGCCAGTCAGTCAGTGAGCGTTCCAGCGTTCCCGGTTCTTCAAACACATGATCCCCGGTCGGCAGACGCTTCCAATCGCCCAGCTGGACCTTTATGCGCTGCGGACGATCTGCGTCGTTGCGCACCTGGAAGGAGAACTGCCGCTCGTCACCAGGCTCTAGAGAGAACTCGAACTCCAGCTGCGTTATCTGTAGCGCAAATCCGTGCGCAGCCAGGGCGGCGGCCAGCACAACAGCATACACAACGGCTCGCTTCATCATACTTTTGTTATGCCTTAGCGGCCCGGGGGTGAGACATCCCGGGCCGTTCGGCACGCCTTATGTAAAGCCCACAGGCGAGTTAGGGCGCTATTGTGTCGTGGCAGTGAAGGTCACCTCAACCACGTACTCTCCCGGCTCGTCGTCCCAGCTGGGCTGGTAGCGATAGCCGATGTCCTCAACATTTTGCCTCCCCGGGTTGCCACGCGTACCCAAGGTTCTGAGCTGGTTGAGCGGTGTCCACTCGACAATCTGCCAACCACGGATCATGAATCGACTCAGATCCGCATTCCGCTCCCCGACGCTCTCCGCATGGGCCGTGAGCGCATAGCCACCTGGGTTGTTGCTCAGTACCGACCCCGTGTGGTCAGAGCTTTCCAGCGATTCCCACTCATCGGCGTCAGCGTTGTACAAACCGATGTCTATAGTTCCCAGGGCGATGTCCAATTCGTCGATCGTCAATTGGATGAAGGTCTGGGCGTTCCAGGAGACCTCTACCGCCGAACTATCCTCGGCACCGTACGCACCCGAAACCAAAGAAACAGCTGCTGCAAACGCCACCACCACTACCGAACCCTTACGCATACGCATAAAAAAACACCTCCTGTTAGTTTGGGAGGTGCTTCGGCGGCCAGGCCGCCTCCGTGGTCTGGAGGCCCCAAGCTTTGCGCCCCCGGGTCACCCCGGGTTTGCCATTTCGATCACCTTACATGCACTACTTTACTCGGCTTTCCCAAGTTTATCAAGGTCGATACATTACTTACCAATGCCAAACAACTCTAGGCATTATTCGTGTTCGTCGGATCCTTTGCTTCCAAACAGCTGGGTCAGCAATTGCTCCGCCAACGCTTGCATCCGTTGCAGCGCTTGCGCCATCCGCGCCCGTGCCGCCCATGGCACTTCAGCCGGAGCCGCATCCCGTACGGCATCCGGCTGGTAGGTCGGCCTGGGATCCGTGGAACGCTGGCTGTCAGAGAGGGAAGTGTAACGAAACGTGGCTCGGGCTTTGAAGGCTTCCCGCAGGCCGTCCTCGGTGAGGTTGAGCCGCTCGGCGAGCTCGGGCAGGCTGGGAGGGCGTCCGAGCTCGGCGGCCAGTTCCCGATGTGTCGTATCAATCGTTCTTCCCAGGGACTCGAGCCACGCGGGAGGCTCGTGCCGGGGGGCCGTTCCCCTTATACACTCGCGCATCTCTCCGCGGACCAGGTTGCGGGCAAAGTCGGCAAAACCGATCCGTCGTTGAAGGGATGGATTGCTGACTGCGTTCAGTAAACCCAGATGCCCTGCGCGCAGCAGCTTATCGGAGTCGACATCGCTTCCGTGGAACTCCTCAGCCACCTCCTCAACCAAAGGCCAGGCGGCCTCCAGTAGCTGTTGGCGCAGCTCTGGGGTGGGGCGGCTTCGCAGCCGGGCAGCGAGTTCGTCCAACCTATCCATCCCACCTAGAAACGAAGCTCAAAGCCCACAACCTGTTGTAGCAGTCCTGAGAAATCAAACAGCGTTTCCGAGTAGATGGTAATCCCCGAAAATGCTACCTCGACATCGATTTCCTGCATCAAGAATCCCGACAGGTCAAAGGTAGTCACCGAACGCACGGTCACCGGGGCCAGCGTGCCGGACACAATGAGCTCCGCCGAGTCGAACGTCGGCCCCGCCGCCCACGTCAAGGTGGATCCCACCTCCAGCTCGGGTTGCGACCAGCGGTATGCCGTCCCCAGGCGGGCCCACAGCACTCCCAGATCGGTGAACAAAAGCCAACTGTCGGCCGAGAAGCATGGTGAGCGAAAACCCATGCCCAGAAGCTGCTCTTCGAACCGCAACTGCGGTACGGCAACCACATCGGTCCGAGGGTCGTCATCCACCAGGGTATAAAGGTCCCATACTCCAAACCCGGTAAGGCTTCGCAGCCAGTACCCATAGTCCATTTTGAACCCCAGATCCAGAACCAGTCCCACCGTATATTCGGATGGTTCGCAGGGATCAGCCAAGTCCTCCAGCAGCAACAGACCTCCAACATCGAACGAGGCCCACTCGCAGATGCCCCACCTGCTGCTTGCCTGAAGCTGGTACCTGGAAAAGCACGGGTCGAACCGCATTGTGTTGCTTAACTGGACTATGTTGAGGTCCCACATCAACGTGAGCCATGCGGCCTCGATCCCGTCCCATGTCAACCGGGTACGGCTGGATACCTCTCCTTGGCCTAATCTGAGTCCCAGAGTGATATCCGAACTGATCACCACATCGGCCGGTGGGAGTGGAGTAAATGAAAACTCCATTCCCAACGAACCTGTGAACTCTGCCTCGCGTCCAGCGCCTTGCATCGGCAGCAGCCCTATGACACCTGCAACCACCAGCGTTATGAATAGCCTGTTCACGGTAGCCCTCCTCCCGCACAGGCTAACTGCTATAACGTCGATGTTTCCCGGAAGGAGGTAACGGGGCCCGGCTTAGTTTGTCCGGGCCTTCCGTAACCAATGTCTACAGTAAAGAGGCCAACGCATCCCTTAATGTGGGGGTGCCGATTTCCTGCAGCTCGTACCGGGTCCTGGTGGATGCCAGATCCGTCTGGAGAAGACGCCTGAGGTCGATCGGAGTGCCTACCACCAGCGCCTCACAGGGGACACAGGAAATCGTCTGCTGAAGCTCCGCTATCTGCTCCTCTCCGTACCCCATAGCCGGAAGCACGGGACCCAAATGGGGATAGGAGGAAAACACATCCGCCAGCGAACCGCAGGCGTATGGACGCGGGTCAACCGGGGTAGCGCCCAGCCTACGCGCGGCCACCATGCCTGCCCCGTAGGGCATCTGCCCGTGTGTCACCGTCGGCCCGTCCTCCACGACCAGCACCTTACGACCGCGGATCACCTCAGGATCGTCAACTGTGATCGGAGAAGCAGCCTCGATCACCAGCGCTCCGGGATTGAGCCTGTACAGGGTATCGCGCAGCTCGGCCACCTGCTCCATGGACGCGGAATCTAGCTTGTTTATCAGGAGCACATCGGCCACTCGGGCGTTGACCGAACCCGGCCAGAAAGTAGCCTCATGTCCTAGCCGCAAGGGATCGGCAACCGTGATATGCACATCCGGCCGATAGAACGGCATGTCGTTGTTACCGCCGTCCCACAGGATCACATCCGCCTCCTGCTCCGCCCTGCGGAGGATCGCCTCGTAGTCCACTCCCGCGTACACCACATTCCCCCGGTCGAGGTGTGGCTCGTATTCCTCCCGCTCCTCAATCGTGCAGCGGGCAGCATCCAAGTCGCGGTAGTCGGCGAACCGCTGCACGGCTTGCGCTGCCAGGTCACCGTAGGGCATGGGATGGCGTACGATAGCCACACGTTTGCCGCTTTCTTCGAGCAGTTCGGCCACCTTGCGCGTTGTCTGCGACTTGCCGCAACCGGTACGCACAGCACATACAGCCACCACAGGCACGGCGGAAACCAGGGCAGTGGCTTCGGAGCCAAGCAACCAAAAATCGGCGCCCGCCGCGGAGGCTATGGCCGCCCTCTCCATGACATGCTGGTGCGAGACATCGGAGTAGGCGAACACAACCGCGTCAATCTCACGGTTCTCCAACAGCTCCGGCAGTTCAGCTTCGGGGACAATTGGGATACCGTCAGGATAGCGCCTTCCAGCGAGTTCCGGGGGGTAACGCCTTCCCTCGATCCCGGGAATCTGCGTAGCGGTGAACGCCACCACCTCGTAGGCATCATTATCCCTGTATACCACGTTGAAGTTATGAAAATCACGCCCGGCGGCGCCCATGATGACGATCCTGCGAGTACGCATGTAATCACCTCACTGAGAAGTTACGGCGGGTTAACCATAGTATACCCGCACGGGTTCGAAAGCGCGAATTGGTACCGCCGTTGCACGCAGGTATCATTCCCTTATGAACCTGGCCAACGCCCTTACGCTGTTCCGAGGGCTCATGCTTGTCCCCACTGCATGGGCTGTCCTGATTGACCGCCTACTGCTTGCCTTTGCCTTTCTTGCTGTCGCAGCACTCACCGATGTTCTGGACGGGTACGTCGCGCGCAGGCGCCAAGAAATCACCCAGTTGGGCAAGTGGCTGGATCCAATCATGGATAAAGTCTTCTTTATGGGGTTGTTGGCCGTGTTGTCCTACGCCGGGAGAATCCCGTGGACGGCCTTCGCGCTGTTTGTGACACCCCAGGTAGGGATAGCCATCGGCGCAGTCGCATTCTGGAGGCAACGCGAGAAGTTCGGGGCCCGCAGGCCGGGGAAGCTGGCCGCCACGCTCACCTCAGGATCCACAGCGCTGGTTCTCTTGGCCCCCTGGGGCATCTGGTTTTTGTGGGCTGCGATCGGTGCGCAGTTCATCGCCGCTTCCTCCTATCTATGGGTGAGAGCCAAGGACCGAACGGCTCCGGAGGGGGGGCCTCCAACTGCAGGCGCTTGCCCGTACGAGGATGAGTGAACTCCAACCGCCAGGCATGCAGCAAGAAGCTGTCCCCCCCGCGTCCGTATATGTTGTCGCCTACTACCGGATGGCCGATGGCCGCCATGTGGACCCGAATCTGATGAGTACGTCCTGTGTGTGGATGGACTTCGAGCAGCGTACAGCCGTCGCCGCGGCTGAGCACTTCTAGATGTGTCGTGGCCTCACGTCCTGCTGCGCTCACTGTCATCTTCCATGGTCGATGCGGGTCACGCGATATGCGTCCCTCCACCGTACCCTTGGCCGCCTTTAGATCACCCTCCACCACGGCCAGATAGGTCTTCTCCACACTGCGTTCCCTGAACTGCGCTGACAAAGACGCATGCGCCGCTTCGTTGCACGCCAACACAAGCACTCCGGTGGTTGGGGCATCCAGGCGATGCACTACCCCCGGGCGCTCTGCGCTACCCCCCCGCAGGGTGGTGACCACTAGCATCGCCGTGACCACAGTCGGTTGGCGATCGGCAGCGCTGACCGGGTGCACCGGCATCCCTGGGGGCTTGTTCACCGCTATCAGGTCGTCGTCCTGGTGCAGGATGGTCATGGGCCAGGGAGTGGGCTTAAGACCGGGCCCTTCCCAACGGACTTCCACAACTTGTCCGGCGACAACCCTAACGCTCGGCTGGGGTGGCTGACCGTCCACCCACACTTGGCCTTCGTCCACCAATGATCGCGCATGCGCGCGGGATATGGAGAGCCGTCGCGCCACCAGCCGGTCCACCCGGAGGCCTTCCTCCTCGGGCAGTACCCACAGTCGATCGTTGTAGTGAAGATCCTTTGTGACCATGGTGCGCGACAAGTATAATAGCAAAACATGGTAATGTACCCGGAAAACCTGGATTCCTTGCTTCGCGAGGGTGCTGCGAGCGCCGGGGTGGAACTGTATCACTGGGAGCTGGCCGGAGGAAAAGGTCGGGGACGGCTTCTTGTGTACATCGACACCGCGGACGGGGTAACCAGTGCCGACTGCGAGCGTGCCAGTCGAGCTATCGAGAAGCGCCTGGATGAGGATATAACAGTTGAAACGCCATTCATGATTGAAGTCTCATCGCCGGGGATCGAACGAGAGCTACACGAACCCTGGCACTATGAACGTGCCCGGGGTAAGAAGGTCCGTGTGCGGCTACACAACCCGCACGAAGGGCAGAAAACTGTGACAGGGCGTCTTGACAGGCTGAGCGGCGAGGCAATCACCTTAAACGTGGACAGCACAGAGCTCGAGGTGCCGCTGTCCGAGGTGGCCCGGGCCCAAGTCGTCTTCGAGCCAAAGCAGGAGGGACGATGAATATCGACTTCCTCGAGGCCTTGGAGGAAATGGCCCGGGAGCGAGGCATCGATCGAGAGGCCGCATACATAGCTATGGAGCGCGGCATAGGGGCGGCATACGCGCTTGATTTCGGCCGTGTCCCAGAACATGTATCGATCGACCGCAGTTCAGGAGATGTGAAGGTCGATGGCGAGAGCTTGGCATGGGAGGATCTCAGCCGCATTGCCACCCGACGAGCCGAGGAGGTATTCCGGCAGGAGATACTTAAGCATCGGCGCGACATCCTATACGACATGTACGCCGAACGGACAGGCGAAATCCTGAACGGTTCCGTACACAGGTTCGAGGGACGCAGCGTATGGATAAATCTGGGAGAGGCCGAGGCCTTCATGCCTGAACGGGAGAGAATCCCTGGTGAGCGCTACGTCCCCGGACGGCGGCTGCGAGCGTACCTGTACGAGGTGGAACGGACGCAAGGAGATCCTCGATTGTTCGTGTCGCGAGCCCACCCCCAGTTCGTAGCCAAGCTCTTGGAACTCGAGGTGCCCGAGGTTGAGCAGGGACTGCTTGAGGTGATCGAAGTTGCCCGCATCCCGGGGGTGCGCAGCAAAGTACTGGTACGCGGATTGGATCCCCGCATCGACCCCGTAGGGACATGCGTGGGCGCCGGAGGAGGCCGCATTAGGGCGGTCTCCCGGGAACTGTCCGGAGAGAAGGTGGACATCATCCGCTGGAGCGAGGACGTGCGGGACATCATCCGCGGTTGTCTCGCCCCGGCGAGCGTTCGGGCCATCGAGCTCGACGAACAAGCACGCACCGCGAGGGTCACTGTCCCGGCAAACGAGATCTCGCTTGCCATCGGACGAGATGGTCAAAGCGTCGAACTGGCTGCAAAACTGACCGGGCACAGCATCCAAATCTTGACCCCGTCGGGAGATGAAGTTCAAACCACATAGGTCTTTGTCCTGGCGGGAGCGCCTGCTAGACGGGATCGTTTACTTGACCCGACGGCAAGCCTTGGCCGTCCTGGTTGTAGTGGGGATCTTGGCCGGTCTGTCTATTTACTACGTGTGGGATCTCCCCATCCGTACCACGTACATGGACCTCCTGCCCACAGGGGACCCACTGGTGGAAAGCTATCAGCGCAAACAGGAGGAGCTGGAAGGGGTCGACTCCATGGCCGTGCTCCTTACCTTGAAGGCTCCACCGGAAAGCGAGGCAGAGCGCCGGGAGGTGCTCACCGAAGCAGCCGAACGCGTACTGGCTGAGCTCGACCATCCTGAATTCAGGCACGCCTCGTACCGCGTAGGCGAGGGCCTGGAGATCCCCGAGGAGCTGCTGCTCTTTTGGACCTTGTCCGCTGAGGATATAGCGCGCTTGCGAGAACTCGCCGAGGAAATACTGGACGAGCTGCCCGAGCTGCCCGAAGAGGGTGAGCCGGGCCTGTTGGATCACATGGATCAGCTCAGAGATGTGCCGCAGCCACGCACGCCGGCCGAAGTGGAACAGCTGACGCTGGCGGTGTCCCGGTTGGTGTCGTCGGGGCGTACAGGGATCGCCACACTCGACAGCCTCCCGCAAGTCCAGCCACTGTTGGACGAAGCCGCCCAGCTCATCAGAGCCGTTCGAGAGCGACCACCACCGACCGATGAGGGAGAGCCGCTGTTCTCCCGCGACTACAACCGGCTTGTGGTACAGGCATTTCCTCAAAGGCCGGCTCACGAGTCGATCGACTACAACAGACGTATGACCGCCCTGATCCGACAGGCTACCGAGCGGGCCGAGCTCGGCGAGCTGGGAGTCGAACCGAACCTCACGGGCGGGTATGTGGTCAGCGCCGAGGCCGATGAGATCATCCGCCAAGATATGTACCTCACCACGCTTATTTCCTCTGTGGGAGTTCTGGTCTTGCTCCTTGTCACATTCTCCAGTCTATTTCTCACAGGAGTGGCCCTGGTTCCCATGCTGCTGTCCGCCTTGTTCACCATGGCCTGGGCCCGATTGGCGGTGGACGGCTTCAACCTGGTGACCGCTTTCCTGCCTGCGCTGGTGCTTGGATACGGCATAGACTTCACCGTGCACCTGGTGGCTCGCTATTCGGAGGAGAGGGCGGGGGGCAGTTCGGTCGCCCGAGCCGCCTCCACCGCCATCCACAGCAAGGGTGCGGCTGCACTCACGGCAGCCCTGACCACCGGGACGGTGTTCTTGGTTCTGATCATCTCCCGCTCTCCAGCGATGGCCGAGATGGGGATCATCATGGCCGTGGGCACCTTCGTCGCGTATTTGGCCGCGATGCTCGTCACTCCGAGCCTGATCATCCTGGCATACGTTGCTTTCCGCAGGCGGTTTCGAGAGCGAGAGCCACGCGGACAAACCCTGTTTCGACGCGGGTATCGCCAACTGCTGGTGCAGCGGAGGGCGGTGGTGAGCGTTTTCCTCCTTGCCACGCTGGCCATCCTCTACCAAGCCGGACAGGTGAGATTTGAGTTCGCTTCCGCCGAGCTGGCACCGCAGATGCAGGCGCAGGAGGTAGGAGAGGAGATCGCCCGCGAGTTCGACTTGGAACTGCCCATTGGCGATTACTTTGTGTTTTTTGTGGATTCGGAGGAACAGCTTGCTGCGATGGAGCCAAAGCTGGCCGAACGACCATTCGTGCGTGACACCCGGTCAGCTCGACATCTCCTGCCGCAGGAGCTCCTCCGAGGCCGGGCATCGCTCGT
>SL_5KL_010_SEDDRAFT_10002457_pt1 | contig 10268 bp, 7 predicted proteins | sample SodLakKL_010_SED_FD_9118 | JGI IMG/M metagenome (IMG submission 9118)
GGACCGGCAGCAGAAGCCTTCTGGTTTTTATGGTTTTTCATCTCCCACCTTCCTGTTTTTACCTACCCAGGGTCATTTTTAAATAGCCGCTCAAAAAAATTGAAGCCACAAATCCATTATCGCGGCTTTTAGGAGCAGGCTCTTCGACGCTAGCTGTGGAATTCTGCAGAAACTAAGAAAAACTTTTTAGACAGGATTAACAGGATGGACAGGATCAATTCTTGGCGGGCACCCGGTGTAATGCTTCGCTGACCTGCGGAATTACACTGGGCAAGCCGGAAGATCGCCAAGAAAGGGGCAATCCGGCACTCACTTTCTTGTAAAGCAGCGCTTAGCTCAGGGCAAAGAATACTCGTGAAAAGCGGGTGCCGGATGAATAAGAATCTTTAACATCAAGCATATAGCGTGATTGGATTCTCTGCCTGCAGGCATCCGCCTGTCCCGTTTAATTGCTCGGAGGCTCTGGGGCCGCTTCGGCCCGGGCGTGAGATATTCTTAAGCTTTGGCCCGTCTTGAATTAATAATGGATTGAGTCTACAATAGCAGCGAGTTGCGGGAAAAATGCTGAATCTTCAAAAATACCTACAGGAGAAGGGTATGAGCAATAATAAGAGCGCGGAAGAAATCCTTACCCATGATGTGCTCCAACAAATATTTCCACCCCAGAGAGGGAATGATTTTTTTGAGGCCCTGTACGGCGATCCCGAGGAGGGCACTTTCGACATAGAACTGGCCCTGGCGGGCGAATCTGGAGAACGGCTGGATATGGAGTTCAGGCTCAAGCAAAAGCCAGGCAAGTGCATGGCATGCAATCTCACCTTCGGTCTTCCCCAGGTTTTCAGGAGACATCCCGTAATCGATCTCCCGGGTCTAATGCGGGAGATAAACTTCCTGCTGCCCGAAGATATGAAGGCCACTGACTGGAAATTGGGCAGTACCAAAGAGGTAAGTTCCGAGTTGCACGTAATTCCTTTGAGCCTGTATTTAAGTAAGCAGGACGCTTAACCGCGCATATTTTAAACCGCGGGGTCTGCCTCCAGCAGCAGGTAAAGCTGTTTATGTGTCGACGAAAAATAGAAGAAGGAGAGAGTACCGGGGCGGGGGGCAGAGAAAGAATCCATTAACTGTTTCCCTCCCTCAAGGGATAGGAGGATGTCAGTTGAGCAATTATAAGATGCAAGAGAGAAGTTCTTTTAAGTTGTTTCACAGCCGCATTTTGCAGGCCATATCCTTGTTCCTGCTCGCTGCCCTGTTTTCTTGCGGCCAAAACGGGGAGGATGTAACCCGTGCTGAGATAGCACACCAGTGGTCGGGCATTATGCAGAGGTGAAACTCCCGGCTGCCATGGCCGGAGACAGGGAAGCCTGGGAAAATGTCTGGGATTTGCTCCGGGAACCCATGCCTGAATGGCCGGAGGAAACCGAGGCTTTTGCGGTTTTTTACGCCGGCCAGCGACCCACGGGCGGCTATGGGATGGAAGCGGAAATAGCTTACCAGGACCGAAATGTCATCAGGGTAAGGTGCAGCCTCCATCCCCCGGATGGACCGGCCACTACCGCTTTGACCTATCCCTGGAAAATAGTTGTCCTGAGCGGGGTGGACGGCAGGGAGGTGGAGGTCCAGGGCTGGCCAGCCCCAGGAGCGGACTTGCACCGCTCTGATAAGCCATGAGGGCCTTTTTGCTGCGGATTGAAGACTTCAGGGATTTTGCTTTGGTGTATGGAGAAAATGCCTGGATTCAGAGTGGTCACAGTCCAGTTGAAGCCCCGGGGCTCAATTCTCGACTATATGTACCCGCAGATACAGATCTCCAGGCGGCTCTCCCCGCCCGCCTTCCAGGCCTTTACCCCTGACCCTCAGAACCGTGCCCTCTTTAGTTCCCGGCGGTACCTTCACTCCCAGCTTCACGCGCTTTCCTCTCCTGGTATAGGCCAGGTTCACTTCCGTACCAGACAGTGCTTCTTCCGGAGCAATGGTCAGGTTGTAGCGCAGGTCTTTTTCCTGTTTTTGCTCGATACGGTTTTGTTCTGAAGACTTTACCCCTGGTTTCAGGAAGACATCCCGCACCTTGCGTCCGAGCTTCCTGAGAAAGCCTTCCCTGGATTTTCTGGGCTTATCCCGGTCCAGATCAAAATAGCGCCCTTGGTCTCTCAAATCAGGGCTGACTCGGCCAAAGGTCCGAAAACTTCTACCGCCTCCGGGGGTAAAGATGAAGACGCTCCCGGCGAAACGACCCCTTCCGCCGCCGGAGAAAAACATATTGTCCATGAACTCGCGATCAAAACGCACTCCGTGTCTTTCGAACTCCCTCTGCATCTCCTGGAATATTTTACTGGTCTCGGGATTGTTGAACAGATCCCGGAAAATCTGCTCAAAGGGATCAGCGGCAAAATCCCGGCCGGCCTGTTCCCGCTGGAAAATGTAGTTCCCGCCGTACCGGCGTAATTTGTCGTATTCCCTTCTTTTCTCAGGATTGATCAGAACGCCGTAGGCTTCCGTGACCTCCTTGAACCTGCTCTCCGCGTCCTCCCTCTGTTCTTTGTTCCTATCGGGGTGGTATTCGAAGGCCAGCTTGCGGTAAGCTTTTTTTATCTCTTCGGAAGAAGCCTCCGGGCTTACTCCAAGAATCTGATAGTAGTCCTTGAAATCTGTGGTGTTCATCTTGTTCCTGTCTTTGCTGGTCCTGATTCTGGCCGAGATGAGGCAAAAATGAAGATCCAGATCAGTGAATGCTCCATAGTGGTATCTTCTGAATAAAAAGCAACCAGCCGCTCCTGGTAAAAAATTATTCTAACCACGGGGATAGCGGGGTCAAGACTTTAACTCCTGAAGACCAGCATATACATGCTGAAGAGTATGTATGGCAAGGACTATGGAAGGTGATCAGACTCCCTGCACATAACAAGAGCGTGACATTGACCAGTTGAGAACTTTCACAAGAGGGGTTAAGGTGCTCATATGACCAACCGCATTAACCCGGTAACGGCAATTGAGCTGCTCACCATTGCCTGGCCGGTCAAGAGATCCAAGATCAAGAGGTCAGATTGAAATATTCAGCCCTTTTTTGTTTGACTCAGATATCAGGCAGAGTTTTATTTTTTCTTTCTGCCCTATTGATCCTTTCTCTTCCCGCAGCTGCCGAGGGCAGGGAAATTCCCTTTTCTTCCGGTGAAAAGCTTGTCTTTCAGGTTCGATGGGGTTTTATCCCTGCCGGAGAAGCCGTTCTTGAAATTCATCCCATGACAACAGTGAACAATATTCCATCCTACCATTTTTCCTTCACCGCCAGGACCTCCAGGCTGGTAGACATCTTCTACAAAGTCAGAGATCGTATCGACGCTTACACAGATTATGCCATGACGCGCTCCCTGCTCTATACCAAGCACGAGAAGGGGAACAGGAACCGGAGGATCACGGTTAACTTTGACTGGGAAAAGGATAAGGCGTTCTACACCGATATCAGAGGGAAAGAGGTCAGAAGGGAAAACAGGCCTGTCTCAATACTTCCCGGATCATTCGATCCCTTGTCTGTCTTTTACGCCTTTCGTCTTCTTGAGCTGGGAGAAGGTCTCGTCTTTCAAACTCCGGTTACCGACGGGAGAAGATGCGTCATGGGAAAACTCACCGTGATCAGGAGAGAAAACATCACGGTGAGAGGCGCCACCTATGATACATTCCTTGTTGAGCCAGACCTGGAGCATCTTGGGGGTGTTTTTGATAAGAAAAGGGATTCCAAGCTCCAGATTTGGGTCACAGCGGATGGCTCTTCGATCCCGGTGAGGATCGAAAGCGAGGTGGCTGTCGGGAGCTTTGTAGCCGAACTAGTCTCCAAGCCATCCACTGCGCTCTCTTCCACAAAGCCATGAAAGTAAGGCGTAAGTATTGCTTATCCTGCAAATCCTGTCTGCCACGCTCCAAGCGTGGTTGATCCTGTCTAAGATACTTGTTTTTCATCGCCCCAGTGTATTGGAAGACCCCGATGAAATAGTAAGACCCCAGTGTACTGGAAAAGAGTACACGGGGCAGGAGATACACCCAGTGAAACAGAAGAAGCCCAGTTAAATGAAAAGAAATTTAACGGGCCAAGGGTTTCACAAGGCAGGCAGGGCAGAAGGGTTTCAAGAGTAATTCCCTGATGCAGTCTCCGGGGTTTTTCAAAAGCCAGGTGCGCTTGGACCGGAACTTATTCCGGATGAGCAGGTCAGTATAATCTTACAATGTCTCCAGGTGGTCCAGCAGGGTCTGGCGTTCTGCGTCGCTCAGTGCCTCGCCAAAGCCTCTTTTACCCATCATCCTGTCAACAGTAGCTTCCCACCTGTCCCTGTCAAAGCCTGCCCTTTCAATGCGTCCGGCTCCGTGGCATGTTGTGCAGCGGGTTTCAACGATGGCCTGCCCGTCACCTGCCTGCAGGCTGTTTCCCTGCACACCGAACATGAACAGACCGCCCAGAACTGCCAGACATAAAAATGTGGTAAAAATTTTTTTCATTGTTTTCTCCTTTGGCAAAAAATTATTATAAAAAAAAGTAGAGGGCCTTTTTTAGGATGTCAACAGTGAACATGGTCATTTTTAAGCATCTTTTTATTTCAGATCCAGCCTGACAATGCTGATCTCCGGGTCATCAGGATCATTTTCTTTGCGGAAGCCGAGCTTCTCTGCCAGGGCCAGCATTGCCTCATTTTCGCGCAGGACATAACCTGTAAGTTCCTTCAGGCCCCTTTGTCTGCAGTACCTGATCATCTTGTTCATGAGCATTGTTCCCAGCCCCTTGCCTTTCAAGGCACTGCTGACCACGATGGCAAATTCCGCCCGGATGTTGTCCGGGTCAAAAAAACAGCGCACCACGCCCAGGGTGTCCTTATGGTCTCCATTTTCCAGGGCGCAGGCGATAAAGGCCATTTCACGGTCATAGTCTATCTGAGTCAGCTGGGCAAGCTGGGAATGGGAAAACTCATGAACATATCCCATAAAGCGCATCCTCAAGTCCTCAGCTGACAGACTTTCCACAAATTCCTGATGCTTGCGCTCATCTTCGGGACGAATCGGCCTGAGCAGGATCTTGAGTCCCGACGGAAGCTCAGCGCGTTCTTCAAGATATTCCGGGTAAGGCCTGATGGAAAGTCTCTCCTCCCCTGAAGACCTGGCAGGAGCGATACTTATCCGTGCGTCCAGAACCAGAACCCCGTTGGCATCCGCCAGCATGGTTTTAATATTGACCCCCTTGATTTCCGGCAGATCAATTATGAGCTGCGAGAGTTGCACCAGGGTCAATCGCACAGCCTGCATGTCTACTGCAGGCCTGTTCTCATGGCCCTCCAGCAGCTTGGATATCCTGGTGCGCTGAATGAGTTCCTTGGCCAGGGTCATGTTCAGGGGCGGCAGGCCTACCGCTACATCCTTGTATGCTTTTCCTGCGGTGCCGCCCTGGCCGAAATAAACCACAGGCCCGAAATCAGGGTCCTGGACAATGCCTGCGGTAAGTTCATGGGCAGTCGGGCTTCGGGCCATTTTCTGCAGTATAAAGCCTTCTATGTTTGCTTCCGGGTAACTGTCCTCCACCCGGGCCAGCATGGCCCGGGCTGTTTTCAAAATATCCTGGGAAGACTCCAGGTCCAGAGATAACGCTCCGGCGTGTTTTTTATCCTGTACATCCGGGGAAGAGATTTTCAATGCCAGGGGAAAACCCAGTTCCCTGGATATCAGTGAGGCCTCCTCAGCATCCGCTGCCTGCCTGGTAGTCACCATGGGAATGGTATAAATGGAGAGAACCTCATTTGTCTCGGCAATACTTAAATGCTCCCTGTCTTCCTCCAGGGCATTTCTGACGATGGCCCTGGCCTCCTCGGGCCTGGGGGAGAACTCCCTGGGCACAGTATCCGGGGTTTCCATGAGCAGTTCCTGGTTGCGTCGATAACGCACCATATACATGAAGAGCCTGGCAGCCTGATCCGGGGTCTCATAGGTTGGTATTCCGGCCAGGGCAAATATTCTTCTTGCCTGAGTCGTATCCTTTTCTCCCAGCCAGACAGTGATCACATTTTTTCTGGTTCTGCCCAGGCTGTTAATAACAGCACCTGCAATGTCTTCGCTGCTGGTGAATGCACTTGGTACATGAATGACCATGACTGCATCAACGTTCTGGTCTTTGATCAGAATTTCCAGGGCCTGGGCATAGGTCTCGCTGGATGCGTGGTCAATGATCCGGACCGGTTCCAGCTCATGGAATTCATCCTGCAGGCCCTGGCGCAGTTCCTCTTTGGTCTGTTCCGAGAGTTCAGCCAGCCTTCCGCCCTGGTCCTCCAGGATGTCCCTGGCCATCATTGCCGGTCCGCCCCCGTTGCTCAATATTGCCAGCCTGTCCCCGCGCAGAGGTTTGTACCTGGCCATGGTCTCCACTGCGTCGAAAAGCTCTGCCAGGTCAAACACCCGCAGCATGCCGGCCCTGCGAAATACCCCGTCATAAATGTCGTCGGTGCTCACAGGGTGTTCCCGGGAAAACAGGGTGTTGTCCGCAGGCTGGTTAAGCCTGCCGCTCTTGATCACCACCAGAGGCTTGTTCCTGGAGGCGGAACGGGCTGCGGAAATAAATTTGCGGGCGTTTTTTATGCTTTCTATGTACAACAATATAGAAGTGGAGTGAGGATCTCCCCTGAGATAATCAATAATATCCCCAAAATCTATATCTGAACAATCTCCCAGGGAAATGAAATGGGAGAATCCTATGCCCTTGGATCCGGCCCAGTCCAGGACAGCAATGCCCAGGGAGTCTGATTGAGAGATAAAGGCTATATTGCCCTGGGTAATATCAGTATGTCCGAAGCTGGCATTAAGGCCGGCACGGGGAACGATTATTCCCAGACAGTCAGGGCCCAGTATGCGCATGGAATGCTTCCGTGCGGTGCCGAGCACCGTTTCCTGCAGAGTGCGTCCGCTTTCGTCCCGGTGCCTGTTCAAGTCCCTGCTCATGATCAGCACGGTCCTGGCGCCTTTTATGCCCAGTTCCTGCACAAATTCCGGTACTGTGCGCGGTGGAGTGCAGACCACGGCCAGATCCGGGGCCAGGGGCATTGACTGCACAGTCGGATAGGCCAGTATGCCCGCTACTGCCTTGTATCTGGGATTGACCGGCAGGATGGGACCCGGCAGTCCACCTCTTAGGAGATTGCGCATTACTACCGAGCCAATGCTTTTAGGCCTGTTGGAAGCACCGATGACTGCCACAGATCTGGGACGAAACAGAGAATCCAGGTGTCTCTGGCTCATTTCAATACTCCTTGCATTTCTTTACCTCAATTCCAGGCATAAATATATTGACATAACTCAAAAGCTTTGTCATAGCCTGATTGTGCATCTTTTTAATAATGCTTTTATTTTATTATTCTTTTAATTTTATTCAATTATACATATCTCATTCTCACTGCAGCTGTCTATGAAACTGTTTTTTGCAGGTAAAAAAACAGGCACAGGTGTATGCCCTTTTTTGCCCTTTGCCCCGCATATCCCTCTTTTATGATGCCTGCCCTGCTGCAAGGACTCACAGTTCTCAAAACATGAGAGGGTACAGCCTGTTTCAGGCAGCAACCCAGCCTCTTGTTTCTTGATACTTGATAACAGCTTGTAACCACTTTTTCGACAACATAAACTACAGAAAGGAGGGCACATGTCGGAAAAAGAACATGAATCCAGCGCCCATTACGCAGTCCATTGGCAGGAAGAAAAGTACTATTACCCCTCCCCGGAATTTATCGGCCAGGCCAACTGCACGGATCCCGGAATTTACCAACGCTTCAGCCTGGACAGATTTCCCGAATGTTTCAAAGAGTTTGCTGATTTACTGGATTGGGACCAGTACTGGCACACCACTCTGGATACCAGTGACGCTCCCTGCTGGAAATGGTTCGTAGGCGGCAGGCTCAATGCTTCTTACAATTGCGTGGATCGTCATCTCCAGAAGCACAAAAACAAGACCGCCATCCATTTTGTGCCTGAGCCTGAAGAAGAGCCCACAGTACACATGACCTATCAGGAACTGTATCGCCGGGTGAACGAAACCGCGGCTGTGCTTCAGGATTTCTGCGGCCTCAAGGCCGGAGACAGGGTCACCCTGTACCTGCCCATGACCCCGGAGCTGCCCGTGACCATGCTGGCCTGCGCCAGGCTGGGGGTGATCCACTGCCAGGTCTTTGCCGGATTCAGCGGAAAGGCCTGCGGCGACAGGATGCATGATTCTGAAAGCGATATTCTGATCACCATGGATGCCTACTATAGAAACGGCAAGCTCCTTAATCACAAGGTCAATGCGGATCAGGCGGTACAGGCCGCTGAGAGCGCCGGCCAGAAAGTAAACAAGGTGCTGGTCTGGCGCCGCTACCCGGGAAAGTATTCATCACCTGCTCCCATGGTCGAAAACCGGGATTATTTTCTGGATGACCTGGTCAAGGAGTTCAGGAACGCCACAGTGAAACCTGTTTCCATGCCTGCGGAAGACGTCCTGTTTTTGATGTATACCAGCGGCTCCACAGGCCGGCCCAAGGGATGCCAGCACAGCATCGGAGGGTATCTCTCCTATGTGACCTGGATGTCCAGGTATGTTCAGGATATCCACCCCGAGGATGTTTACTGGTGCATGGCTGATATCGGCTGGATAACGGGCCACTCCTTTATCGTCTATGGTCCGCTCTCCCTGGCGGCCAGCACCGTGATCTTCGAGGGTGTGCCCACCTTTCCGGATGCAGGCCGGTGCTGGCGCATCGCAGAGGAACTGGATGTGAACATCTTTCACACCTCGCCTACAGCCATCAGGGCCCTGCGCAAGGTGGGCGGAGACGAACCAGCCAAATACAATTACCGTTTCAAGCACATGACTTCTGTGGGCGAACCCATCGAGCCCGGGGTGTGGCGCTGGTACTACGAGGTGGTTGGCAAGGCCAGGGCAGTGATTGTGGACACCTGGTGGCAGACTGAGACCGGAGGGTTTCTGTGCAGCACCATGCCCGCAATAAACCCCATGAAGCCGGGCAGTGCAGGGCCTGGACTTCCGGGAATCCATCCGGTGGTCTTTGACGACGATGGCAATGAACTAAAACCGGGCGAGGGCAAGGCAGGCAACCTGTGCATCCGCAATCCCTGGCCCGGGGCCTTCCAGACCATCTGGAAAAACAGGGAGCGCTACGTCAAAAGCTACTACGGCAAGTACAACAAGAATCCCCAGAGCAGGGACTGGAGGGACTGGCCCTACATGGCCGGGGACGCTGCAGTACTGGAATCAGACGGCTATGTCCGCATCCTGGGCAGGATAGACGACGTGATCAATGTCTCCGGGCACAGGCTGGGTACCAAAGAGATCGAGTCTTCGGCGCTCTCCGCTGAAGAGGTGGCCGAGGCAGCGGTGGTGGCCATGCCTGACGAGATCAAGGGCATGGTGCCGGAACTGTATGTCTCCCTGAAGCCGCATTATGATCCCAGCGAAGAACTGGAGAAAAAAATTATTGCTACGGTAGCCGATGTGCTGGGGAAAATAGCCAGGCCGGCTCATGTATACATTGTCCCGGACATGCCCAAGACCCGTTCAGGCAAAATTATGCGCAGGGTACTGGCTTCCATTTCCAATCGCCGGGATGTTGGAGATGTCAGCACTCTGGCCAACCCGGAAATAGTGGAGGAGATTCGCAGGCAGGTTCAGAAATGACCTTTTATCCCTAATGATGATCATGCTGCTGCTTTAAGGGCGTGCTTATCTTCCTTCCCGGCAGCCGGGAAAACAGGTTTCCATGAGGGTCCCCATGGAATCATGTTGAAGCAAAATATAATGTCTTTGTACATTGGGAGCCGGTATTCATGGATGTGAAACTTTCATGTTCTGGTTGCCTGGACGAAGAATAAACGCATTGTGTAAACAAACCATTTTTATAAAAGGGGCTGGCCGGTATTTTGTGCAGGAAATTGCACAAAAAGTGCAAATCACCCTGGCCCGGATTCACAAGAAACTCCGACTGCGGTGAATGTCCGTGCCGGTCCATCTTGTGTCCAGGTCTCATCATCTTTCGGCATAAAATATGTCTTCTGGTTCCTTTTCATTATTCATGCCGGTGAAACTGGTTTATTACTTGCAAAGTTCAGGGCAGAACAGTTTCCATTTTGATGCCGCACCCGGGCATGGCGCCCGGTCTGGCGGCAAGAGCCTTAATCTTTAACCAGGGGAGCAGAAGATGATCATAAATAAAAAGCTTGCTGTTCTGGTCCTGTTTATCCTGGCGGCGGGATCCCTT
>SL_5KL_010_SEDDRAFT_10002459_pt1 | contig 10255 bp, 10 predicted proteins | sample SodLakKL_010_SED_FD_9118 | JGI IMG/M metagenome (IMG submission 9118)
ATCGACGATATCGACGCCGCCACTACCGTCTCTGGCTGTTCGAAACACGGCGTGCCAGTCGACCCCGAAGCAATGGCCCAGATCGATCTCATCGTCGCCGGCAGCGTGGCCGTCGACCGCGCCGGGAGTCGAGTCGGCAAAGGCGAGGGGTACAGCGACCTAGAGTTCGCGGTGCTTCGGGAGTTCAACCGCGTCGACGACTCGACGACAGTTGCAACGACGGTCCACGACTGCCAGATTGTTGAGGACGACGAGATCCAAACAGGTCGACACGACGTGCCGCTCGATCTCGTCGTTACACCCACCCAAACCGTCGAGACGGACGCGACCGCAAGCCGGCCTGCAGGGCTCTACTGGGAGGATCTCGACAACGAGACGATAGCGGAGATCCCGGTGCTCAAGCGGCTCGAACCACCGGCGTAGCTACCGATTTCTGCGCTCGTGTTCGGCGGCCTGCTGGTGGATGCGTCTGATTTCGCGTTCGGCCGCGCTGCCGCCGCCACCGTGGGCGTCCCGAACGGAGACATCGAGCCGAGAGGGCACGAACCGGCTGTCGTCGTCAGTCGTTTCGGCATCGCCGGTAGCGTCAGCATCATCAGTTGGTTCGGCGTTGTCAGTCGCTTCGTCCGACTCGAAAAACTGGTCGACAAACCGGCGAATGAGGGTTGTGGGCATAACTGCTACGTGGACCGTTTGATCAATAAGTCTTCAGGTGAGCCGGTGGGCCAGCTGATATATTCGGAGAACAGTCACCGAATCAGGGCTGTACTGAGTTCTTTAGGCACTCACATGGTCCACTCAGTCGTGCGCCTCGTTCAGGTCCGGATTCCGACCGGCACACTTGAGGACGTGACCTCGCGGCTCGATGCGGCCGGCGTCGACTACGTCGTCACCGAGGAGACGAGCAGCCGTGAGTTCAGTGCCGTCGTCACCTTTCCGCTGCCGACCAACGCCGTCGAATCCATGCTGGCCGAACTGCGCGAGGCGGGGATCGACGAGAACGCCTATACGGTGGTTGTCGCCGCAGAGACGGTCATCTCCAGGCGGTTCGACGAGCTCACAGAAGAGTACAAACGGACCGACCAAAGCGAGAACCAGATCGCCCGCGAGGAGCTACAGACCAACGCCGAAAACATGGTCTCGGGACCGGGGATCTATCTGACGATGACGCTTATCAGCTCAGTGGTCGCCACCGCTGGTCTCCTGCTTGATTCGGCAGCCACCGTCGTCGGATCGATGGTGATCGCACCGCTGATCGGCCCCGCGATGGCCGCCAGCGTCGGTACCGTGGTCGACGACCACGAGCTGTTCGTTCGCGGCATCAAACTCCAGGTCAGCGGCATCGTTGTCGCCGTCGGCAGCGCGGCGCTGTTTGCGGCCACGCTCCGATTCGGCAATCTCGTCCCGCCCGGACTCGATCCGCTCGCAATCGGTGAGATCCGCGAACGACTCGCCCCGAACATTCTCGTACTCGCCATCGCGCTCGGCTCCGGCGTGGCCGGTATCATCAGCCTGATGACCGGGGTCTCGGTCGCGCTCGTCGGGGTGATGATCGCTGTGGCGTTGATCCCGCCGGCGGCCGCAATGGGAATCGGCATCGCCTACGGTATTCCCTCGCTGACGATTGGCGCGGGCGTGTTCGTCCTCGTCAACGTGTTGTCGATCAACCTCGCCGCGCTGACCGTGCTGTGGTACGCCGGCTACCGCCCCAAAGCGTGGTTTCGGATCTCCGATGTGCGGAGCGCGGTTGTCAAACGGATCGTGGTGTTGACCGTCGTCATTCTGCTGCTGTCGTCGTTTCTGGGTGCGATCACGTACGACGCCCACATCAGTTCACTCGAAGAAGAGACCGTCGAGACCGCGGTGGGCGAGGTAGTCGACGAGGCCGACCCCGAACAGCTCCGAGTTGATGAGATGACCGTCAGCCGGACCGATGACATCGTGTTCAGTGAGGTCGACGAAGTGGTCGTCACGCTGTCGGTGTCGCCGGACGAGCTACCCCCACAGCTCGCCGAGCCGATCCACGAGGCGATTGTCGAGGAACTCGGCTACGACGTGACGGTTGAACTCCGGTATCAGGAGGTCCAACGCGTCAACTAACCACGTCAGTTGTCACCAGCAGACGGGAAAGGACTCTCGTAGGCAGTGGCTACTCCCGCAGTTTTGGTTTCCCCGACGGTGTCCCGACTGCCGAGGCCCAAACCGAAACCGATCGAAACAGCGGGACGGACGGGCTGGCAGACCGGGAGCCCTGGNAGACTGCTCNGTTAGCTTCCACGCGAGGGGAGATCCGGCTCGAAGCCAACCGCATCGATTGCTAACTCCAGAACCTCCTCAACGCCCTCCTCGTTGGTAACGCTCATATACGCATCCGCCTCNACATCCGGTCGACCGGTCGCTTTTNTTNCAGACCGTCAACACTGGAATATCACGCTCGGCGAACCGGTTGAGGACCGAATCCCGGAGTTCGAGCTGGACATCGAGGGGATAGCCGCAGTCGCCCGAGGCGTCGACGAAAAACAGGATCGTATCGGCCAGATGTTCGATAGCACCGACAGCCTGTTTTTCGATATCGTTGCGCTCGTCCTCGGGGCGGTCGAGCAGCCCCGGCGTGTCGATCAGCTGATACCGGATGTGGTCGCGTTCGACGTGGCCGATCTGGACACCACGCGTTGTAAAGGGGTATTCGGCGATCTCGTTTGAGGCGCGGGTGACGTGGTTGACAAACGAGGATTTACCGACGTTCGGATAGCCCGCGATGACGATCGCCGCCTCGTCGGGGCGGATGTCTGGGAGGTTTTTGAGGGCGTCTCGTGCATCGCCGACCGCCCGCAGGTCGTCTTCGATCTCGTTCATGATGTCCGCAATGCGGGCGAACGCCTGCTTGCGGTGCTTTCTGGCGAGTTCGGGATCGGTTTTACGGAGCTTTGGTTGATACTCTCGTCCGAGTTCTTCGATCTGTCGACTCGCCCACATTACCTCCGAAAGCGATTGGCGGAGTTCGTCGACGTCGACGATGGCGTCGGCCAGCTCGTAGTAGAACGGATCGATGTAGTCGAAATCCGGCCAGGCAGTGACGACGTTCTCAAGGTTGTCGGAGGTGATGTTGACCGCAATCGTCAGCATCGACTGTTGGGCCTCTAAGTTGGGTTTGGCACGACCAGCGCGCGCGGCCCGTGAAAAGGCTTTGTCGATGAGTTCCTCCGAGCGAGGGGCCGTCGGAAGGCTCTCGAAAATCATATTCCGTTCATAGACCGCCCGTCCCTAAAAGCACGTCCGTTTGAGAGTGCCGTCGCTCAGCAGTGAAAACGGCAGAGAGGAGTAAGCCCCCTTCTGTTTCGACCCGATATTCGGCTAAGCGTCCAGCGTCGTGTTCGGACTACCTTAACGGCCAGCCGTCGACACCGCGTCGACCGCTGGTCGTCTGACGTGGACTTGCACCGGTGAGGATTCACCGTTCCATCCGTTCCTGCCCGTCAGCAATGATGAATTCATTGCAGCCCTCGGTGGGTTAACTCCCTTCCTTTACAGGTCGGTTCGCACGTTCGCGGCGAGGCCGCGAACGCCGTCGACCGCAAAACGGCCGGACGCACCTCATCGGTCAGGGCAGGCGGTCTCGTTTCTGTTTCAGAGCCAGCCGTCTCCGACTCCGGGCTTGCGCCCGGTCACCTGTCCNAACGGTGGGGGGACTTTCCTCATAGCCAAACNCAGTTTGGCCACGGGAATCGGGCTCTCTCTACCTAATTAGAGTATGCTTACGGTTCAAATAAGACGTTCGGTCACCCAGTAGCCGCAGGCNAACTCTGTGCTGAACAAATGGGAAGAATTCAAGTCAGTGCCGTTCATCCGTACTGTTATGTCCGAGGCCCAGACCGTCGAACTGAGTTATGATGATGGGGCGCGAGCAGTCGAACTCGCCCGAGAGGCCGTAGAATCGTATGTCCTGCATGGACAACGGGAACACCCCGGCAGTATGCGAGATGCCTTTTATGCGAGAACAGGTGCGTTCGTCCGTATCCAGTCGACTCGCGGTCGAGGCCGCCTCCGTGGTTGTGCCGGAGCGTATCACGGCTCCGACCAACTCGGCCACGCAATCGTCGATGCGGCGATTCAGGCGGCCTCGGCGGATTCGGCTGGCTCAGAGATTGGCGCGAAAGAACTCGACGATCTGGCAATCTCGGTCTGTATTGTTAGCAACACCCTACTGACAAGCGATCCACTCGAAGACCTCGAACTCGGAACTCACGGCGTCGCCGTCGACGCGGGGAACAAACACGCGTGGCTGTATCCGACGCTACCGGTCGAACAGAACTGGAGCAAAGAAAAATATCTCTCGTTGGTCTGTCGGAAAGCCGGTATCTCACCAATTGCCTGGCAAGAAGACGACGTCATGTTGACTCTGTTTGAAGGGCAAGTCTACCGCGAGCGACCCGACGGCGGTAGTGTCGAAGAACTTTAAAACTCGACCAGTTTGGCATCCCGTTTTGTGCGTTCGATTGCACCTTCTAGCGAGTAGTCGAACGACTCTACGAGGCTTCCGTCTCGAAGAAGTGGCTCGAACAGTGATTCACCGTCAGGTGGGCTCTCGGCGTCACGAACTCCGACGTGGTGGCTTCCGTCAGCAGTTCTGTAAACTGATTTGACTCCCGAAAGCTTGCCGCGTTTGGCAATCGGCTCGCCGTCGACGGCGACGATATCCAGCGCGAAGTCGACGGGATCAGCGTTCGAGATGTAGCTACCGACGCCAAAGCCATCAGCCACATCGCGGAGCGTTCGAAGATCCGCTGGTCCCAGTCCACCACTGAGAAAGATGTCGACGTCTTCGTGGCCGCGGGCGTTGAGTTCCCAGCGGATCTCTTGGACGATGTGTCGGAAATCCCCGCGCCTAGAACCGGTCGTGTCGATCCGCACCCCATCCAGTCGGTCGCCAAGCGTTTCGACCGCCCGCAGCACCTCGTCTTTCTCGTCGCTGAACGTATCACAGAGCGCGATTCGAGGAACGGATTCGTCGACGGTCTCGTCAAACGCCCGCCAGGCGGCTTCCTGGTTGCCCCGACCGAAACAGAGCAGTAGGGCATGCGGCATCGTCCCGCTGGGTTCGCGGTCGATCACATCACCGGCCGCCACGTGCGAAAAGCCGTCCAAGCCGGCCAACAGCGCGCTGCGCTCGACAACTGCCGTCATCGACGGGTGGACGTGGCGGGCTCCAAACGAGAATATCAACGAGTCGGGTGCGGCCACCCTAGCTTCGAGCGCGGCGGTTGCGATCCCCGAGGCGTGCGAGAGCAATCCCAGCAGCGACGTTTCGAGTCGGGCAAACTCCAGATACGGCCCTTCGATGCGGAGTATGGGACCGCCGTCGAACAGTCGACCTGGTGGAACTGCATCGACATCGATCTGGCGGCCCGATAGCAAGCAAGCGGCGTCTTTGACCCCCGCAAGGAGTTCGAATTCGCCGTCAGGGAACTGATCGGCCGTCACTTCAGCAACGACGTGTGGGTTACGCTCGGCCGCCCGCAGCGTGGCCTCGGTGCGCTCGAAGTAGGCATCAGTCGCCCGCCCCGAGTGGATCGTTTCGGGCGAGACGATATCAAAATCCAAGTCGGTCATACTGCGCAGTTGGATTGGCAGTCTCAAAAAGGAGGTGTTCGGTTGCTGCTACAAGCGAGTAAACAGCCACTAGGGAGGTAGTCCGGCCTTACTGTCGACGGCTTGCCAGTGCAAGCGTAAGCACAGCAGCAACTGTGGCAGCAACACCAAATCCGGGGATATCGTCTTCCAGCGGCGAGCGGTCGACGGACGTTGGGGTAAGCGACGGATCGAGTTCGAACAGGTCTGCTTCGGTCGGTGCGTGGACGATCCGGACCTGCGTGTCGTCTGTCTCGACGGCGTAGGCCCCACTGAACGAGCCGTTTTCGATTACGTAGACGCCTGAGTCGGTTTCGGTCGCATCGTGAGCATCGAGAATCGCGCCATATGCGCGCGTGAACTCGTCGACATCATCGCTGGTCTCCCACTCGATAGTCCAGACGTAGCCGTCGTCCTCACCGCGCTGGTAGGGCACCAGTTCGTCGCCAGCCCAGCCATCCGATGGATCCGCAATGTAGTTGAGTTGCTCGTATTGGTGAGTCGTCTCTTGAAGCACACCTGGATCGACGGTATCGGCGCCGTATTCGCTGGCCTGATACCAGAACATCACGAACACCGAGGCCTCGCCGACGGTTTCAGCACCGTCGATGCCTTGGTCGGGATAGCGCTCCCAGCCCTCGGTTGGCTCAGGCGGCGATTCGACCGATGTGGGCTCGACTGACTGGCGATGGATGACTTCGCGTGTGGTTTCAGGTGGCTCGTCCATCCGGTCGTCGACGCCTTCCCAGCCCTCGGTTTCAATTATTTCGTGGACGTAGGCTGGTCCGTCGGAGTACGGCTGAAGTATTGTATACAGGATGCCCCGGTTCTGATCGCCGCTCGATCCACCTGCGCCACCAGGAGAGTCGAAACAAGACCACTCACCCGACTCACAGCGTTCTTCGTATTTGTATTCCAACAGGACAGCCTCGCCTTCGACCACGCCGTCGACGGCCAGATCAGCGTCCTGGGTCTCGCCGCGGAACTGCGAGTCTGTCAGGTCGTGGCGTTGATCCTGGAGTGCGTGGACAAACTCGTGGAGAAGGGTCTGTTCGTCGACGGTCGGATTATCTGGCGAGGCACTGATTAGGACGATCCGGCCCTCGCCCGGCAGATAAAACCCGTTAACGGCCTCGCCGACAGTGCCGTCGATAGCTTCGCCCGAAGACTGCTCGTCGCCGACGACAAACAGCCCTCTCCAGACCTGGTCGTTCCACCGTTCGAACTCCTCGTCACTCCGTGGAGGTGCGGCAACGTCGCTGTCGCGGAACTCCTCGCGACTCTGGATTTCGACTGGGACCTCCTCGGCAAACGGNTCACCGCGGAGGTATTCGACGCGCGCCATCGTTCGGGCGACAAGCTCATTGAGTTCGGCCTCTGAGAGGCTCGTTGTCGTCTCAAAATCAAGGTCGTCATCGTGACAGATGCCGTCGACACACCCTATATCATCGTTCAATGATAGGTTCAACTGGGCGGCCGTTGGCTGTTCGTCTGGTGACTGCGAGGTCGCCGGTTCGGATGGATGGGCGGCCGTCACCCCAAGGCCGACGCCAGCAGTACACAACAGGACGACCAGAAAAAACACGAGGCGTCGGGTCATAACGTGAAACTCTCAGGAGTCGTTGGGCGTCGACGGGTTTAGCGGTTGCTGTTGTCCGTGTTGGCTCTGCTGTCGTGTTGCTGGTCGGCTGCCCACGCAAGGGCGGCCTGCTGTAGTTCGGTGCCTCGGTCGGACTTAACGGTGAGGTCAGGGACCTGTGTGGGTTTTCCGTCCGTGCCGAGTGCGACAAAGACGAAGACGCTCTCGGTGGTGAGCGTTCGCTCGCCGGAGCGCGGCTCCTCACGGAATGCGCGGAGTCGAACTTTGATGCTTGTCTCACCGTGGTCGAACACGTAGGCCTGGATAAACGCCGTATCGCCCTGCGGAATCGGTCGACGGAAATCCATCTGGTCAATACTGGCGGTGACACAAGTTTCGCCAGCGAATCGCATGGCAGCCATCGCGCCGACCTCGTCCATCCATTTCATCACGATTCCTCCGTGGGCCGTCTCGTAGTTGTTGGTGTGGTTGGGCTGGACGCGGTGGCGGTTCTCGATGAACGTGTCTGTGACGGTTGGCATACCTGCTGGTAGTGACGGCCTACTTAAAAGCGGTGTGTCGACCGATGGAAACCGTCTTTTCAGTGTTGGCCGTTTGGTCGAGTGGCCGATGACGAACGCACCGCTCTGAGACGGGGTGGCACCTGTTGATGATGAGCCCTATGAGTGCCGAGGCTATCGGTTCTACTCAGTAGCGTCGATGTATTCGAGGAGGTGTACACCTGCTGAGCGTTGTCTCATCCTCAATAACAGTGATTCAAACAGTCTCGTCGATGGATATACATACGTCTGCGGTAAAGATAACTGATATGAATCTGCCACAGCTGTCCATTACAAACTGGAAAAACCGCTCACGTCGACCGTCGGTTTGTGGGTGAATAATGCAGAAACGCACACGATTCGTCGTTGCTCTCGTGATTATCATAGTTGGTCTCTGTGTTGGGACTGCCACGGCCAGTGCCGCAGTCAGCGCCGACCAGCCGGTGTTCTCACATGAACTAGGTGAGGAGACGGACGTCGACCAGCATCTCGAATCGGGCGGGCTCTTCTGGCAGGGCCAATCGCTGTGGATTGAAGACCCAAATGGTGAGGTCGAATCCGACGAACTCCTGTTGCGAGAGTACGATACAAGTCATAACGATGTCGGCTCGGTTATCCGAACAATCGAGTTCGAGGACAACGAGACAGTTCTAGAGACGACAGATCTCAATGGTAACTACGTGTTAGTGCCAACTGATAGCCGCGAACGGGCGATCGTGATCGACGATGGCGTCGTCGACGGCACAGTCGACGTTGCGGACGCCTCACCGTTCGAACTGCTTGAACAGACACTTGACGTCCAGTGGGAGACCGGCCAAGTTGGCACCACTGCCGATGATCGGGCCATTGAGGTCGAATCGAATCGCGCCCGGTACAACATCAACGTCTCAAGTCCTGAGCTGTCATTCGAGGAGTTAGAGGCCATCTTCATGGGTGACCGAAGCCTCCGGGATGACAACGCACCGTTCGGTGACCGTCGACCCTTCGAGCAGCGACACGACATGTATGACTATCACGCAGACGAGGACGTAATCGTGCTCCGAGGGTTCAGTGATGGCTCGTTGTCGACCGATTTCAGCAGCGTCGAGAGCTTTCCGGAGGTGTTCACTGTTGAAGTCACTGACACTGGCGTTACCCGGACGGCGGCGCTTCCATCCGACGGTGGAACAGGTCCAATGTCGATTACTGCACGCAGCGTTGACGAACAGGTTGAACCCGGTGAGTCTGTCGAGATGGCCGTCACGGTCGAAAACAACTGGTCGACAACCGAAACCAGTGATGTCGTTTTCGAGTTAGGCGAATCGTCGACAACAGTTGAGGTGACACTCGGTGCCGGTGAGTCGACAACCGTCTCCAGTTCGCTGAGTGCTCCAACAACTCCCGGAGAAATTGATTATACCATCCGCACGGACGGTGATTCAACAAGTGGTACCGTCGTTGTCGGTGGGGGAGAAACGGATGAGGAACCACAAGATGAGGACGGCGATGACGGCAGCATTCTGGGAACCGTTCTGGGCTTGCTGTTCCCACAGGTGCTGATCGGACTCGTGATGACACTACTTTCGGTTGCAGGCTACGTTGTCTGGAACCGATTCTAAACGGGCTGAAAACGGACAACTGGCGGCCTTTTATAAGATAAAGAATAGCACCGTGCCGAGTACAAGGAAAACACCTGCAAGTACCGCAATAGCCTCAAATTTCAGTGGCGAGCCAAACACGCGCGCTGTGAGCAACCGAACTGGCGGGAACAACAGTATTCCTCCGAGAAGGAAAAAGACACCAGCAATACTCGGCAACACCGAGATTCCCGAGAGAACGAACACGAAACCAAGAGCATAGCCCACCCGCGAGACCAGTTCGTCACGTTGACTTGTCGATCCCGAAGAGCCAGCCTGCTGTTTGGCCTGCTTTTCGATCATCTCTGTGAGCCGGTTTTGGGCCGCCTCTGTCTGTGGGTTCCCGCAGTTCGAACAGAAGTTGTCCGAGTCGTCGACGGGCGCGCCACACTTCGTACACTCCGGCATGGTCGTTGGTTGCTCAATGAATGGTTCCCACATCAACCCTTCCATCTGTCGACTACTCAAATGAGATCACATTATGAAATCTGAGAATTACAGCCAGAGTATTAAATAGGCGTGGTGAGCACCTTACAGCAGTACTGAGGACATCCTCCACAACTATGAGCACCTTATCTTTCGGCCCACTGTCTCGGATTGCTATTCTGTCGCTGATGTTGTTGCTACTCGGTGGAATCGTTGCAGCCGGCAGCGGAGGGGCCAACGAAGCGACCGGAACGCTCGTCGGGACGGTGACTGATGAAATCGGCCAGCCGATTGAAGATGCCGACGTTGATGTCGACGGCGCTGGTGAGACACAAACGAATGAAAATGGTGAGTACGAAATCGATAGTATTCCATCAGACACACAGACTGTTGAGGTGAGTGCCGTCGACTACGAATCGACGAGTCGGTCGATCGATGTGTCAACA
>SL_5KL_010_SEDDRAFT_10002460_pt1 | contig 10248 bp, 7 predicted proteins | sample SodLakKL_010_SED_FD_9118 | JGI IMG/M metagenome (IMG submission 9118)
AATGGAAAAACCTTAAAAGCTCTTTATGTTGTGGGTGAAAACCTTATTTCCGCTTTTAACCGGTCAAACCTTAACGCCGGAGCGCTGACCAGTCTTGATTATATGATCGTGCAGGATCTGTTTTTAACCAAAACTGCTGAACTGGCCGATGTGATTTTTCCGGCAGCCAGTTTTGCCGAAAAAGAAGGCTCATTTACNAATTTTGAAGGAAGAATCGGTTGGCTGCAGCAGGCTTTTCCTCCTGTTGGTGAAAGCCTCCCCGANTGGGAAATTATCCTTCGTCTCGCTAAAGAAATGGGCGATCCGCTGCCTTACAGCTCCTTACAACAAGTTNTTAATGAAATTGAAGAATTCGTGCCNCTCTATGAAGGTTACTATCGCCCTGAAGAGCGTCTTGGCGATAAATGGTCGTACTGGGAAGAAAGGCGTGATCGGGCTTTGCAATCTTTAACCGGTTTTCCCCGTTTTTCTATCCCCGGAGATATGCCCGGGCAGGATGCAGAGCCAGGCGAATATCCCTTTTATTTGATTCTGGAAGCCAATCTTGCTTACTTTGGAACGGGAACCAGGAGTGGAAAAGCCTGGCGCTTGAAAAGCTATTATCCCGCAGGTGTCCTGAAAATCTCGATCAGTGATGCCGATCAGCTTTTACTGACCAGTGGCGATGAAGTAATCATAAGATCACCGTTTTCTCAATTAAAAGCTGCTGTGGAAATTTCTGATATTGTTCCACCGGGAACAATATCTATACCTGCATCTTTCATGAATGTGACTGAGCTTTTCAGCACCGGACCTGACAGGGAACGGAAAGGACCTCCACCGGAATCCGGCTATGTTAAATTAGAAAGGGTGAATCCCGATGGATAAGCAGACAGTATCTCCTGATATAAACTTGGAACGCCTTGCTGAAATAGTGAACAGTTATAAACAGCTCAAATGGTCGTTGATTCCCCTGGTCCAGGAAATTCAAACCGAATTTGGTTTTATACCGCCACCGGCCGTGCCCATAATAGCCGAGAAGTTAAAGCTTTTTCCCAGTGAGGTCCAGGGAGTTGTCTCTTTTTACGAACAGCTCTATACCGAACCCCGGGGAAGAAATGTCGTTAGGGTTTGCCGGGGCACAGCCTGCCATGTCCGCGGTGGCAAGACTATTCTTAAACTGGTCAAACGACAGCTGGGATTGGAAGAAAATGAAACTTCAGAAGATCTGGAGTATACCCTGGAAACAGTAGCCTGCCTGGGTGTATGTGCTTTATCCCCAACCATGGTAATTAATAACCAGGTTTACGGTCATATGAATCCCAAAAAAGTTAAAGANCTGTTCAAGAGACAGGGGGGAAGCTGATCATGAGTCGGCGTACTGTTTTTATTTGTCAGGGGACAGGATGTTTGTCCAGCGGTTCCCAGGCCGTATACGAGTCCCTTCTTTCAGAGGTGAAAAGGCTTAATATTTCCGATGTAGATGTAGATTTTACCGGTTGTCACGGTTTTTGCGAGCAGGGTCCGATTGTTATTGTCGAACCCCAGGGGATTTTTTATACCCATGTCCAGGCCGAGGATGTGCCCGAGATAGCTGAAGCACATCTTAAAAACGGGGTTATGGTGGAGCGCCTTTTTTACCGTGACCCGGCCAGTGGAGAGGCAGTGCCCTGCTACCGGGATGTTAACTTTTATAAAAAGCAGCAGCGTATTATCCTGCAAAACTGCGGTCATATAAACCCGGAAAAAATTGAACAGTCAATTGACAATGGCCGCTATAAGGCCCTCAAAAAGGCCCTGCTTAAGATGACCCCCGAGCAGGTTATCGAAGAACTCAAGAAAGCCGGCCTGCGCGGCCGGGGGGGTGCCGGTTTTCCCACAGCCCTTAAATGGGAATTCTGTGCCAAAGCCCCGGGAAGCAAGAAGTATGTCATTTGTAATGCCGATGAAGGTGACCCCGGAGCTTTTATGGATCGTTCCATCCTGGAAGCCGATCCTCATGCAGTTATTGAAGGGCTGGCCCTGGCCGGCTATGCTGTAGGCGCCGACGAGGGCTATATTTATGTCCGTGCCGAGTATCCCCTGGCGGTGAAGCGGCTGCGCATAGCTTTAGCGCAGGCTGAAGAAAATGGTTTTCTGGGTCAGAATATCCTTGATTCCTCATTTAGCTTTGTCATAAATATTAAGGAAGGCGCCGGATCTTTTGTATGCGGTGAAGAAACAGCCCTTATTTTTTCCATAGAAAGCCGTCGTGGAATGCCCAGACCGCGACCTCCTTTTCCGGCCCAATCCGGTTTGGACGGCAAACCAACGGTTATAAACAATGTAAAAAGCCTGGCTGCTGTATCAGCAATTATTAATCAAGAGGCAGAGTGGTTTTCTTCAATTGGCACAGAAAAAAGCAAGGGAACCGTTGTTTTTGCCCTGACCGGAAAGGTTGCCAACAGCGGACTGGTGGAAGTGCCTGCCGGGACGCCTCTTTCGACCATCGTCTTTGATATTGGTGGAGGTATACCCCGGGGGAAAAATTTCAAGGCAGTCCAGACAGGGGGTCCTTCCGGCGGATGTATCCCTGCTCCATACATGGATACTCCCGTAGACTATGAAAACCTGGCCCAGCTGGGTTCGATCATGGGTTCAGGCGGGATGGTGGTCATGGACGAGAGCACCTGCATGGTGGAAATTGCCCGCTATTTTTTAAGTTTTACCCAATCTGAGTCCTGCGGGAAATGTACTCCATGCCGGCTTGGCACCAGGCAGATGCTGGAGATTTTAACCCGCATTACCCAGGGCCGGGGAAAAGACAGTGATATTGAACTCCTATATAAAATCGCCAAAACGGTTAAGGAAGGCTCACTGTGCGGCCTGGGGCAGACCTGCCCCAACCCGGTTTTGACTACCCTCAAGTATTTCAGGGAGGAATATGAAGCCCATATCAGGGAAAGAAAATGCCCGGCAGCAGTATGCGATTCCTTAATGATATCACCCTGCCAGCATACCTGCCCTGTAGGTGTGGATGTTCCCCGTTACCTGGAAGCAATTTCCAGGGGAGCATTTTTTGAATCGGTGGAAATAATCAGGGAGCGCAATCCGTTTCCTGCTATTTGCGGCCGGATTTGTCATCATCCCTGTGAACTGCGCTGCCGCAGGGGAGAACTGGATGACTCCCTGGCCATCAGGGCGCTAAAGCGCTTCGCAGCCGACTGGTATTTTGACAATGCCGATAAAATACCGCCGCCTGCACCTTATCCTAAATCGAAACCGCAAAAAGTAGCGGTAGTGGGAGCAGGCCCCTGCGGCCTGTCATGTGCTTACTTTCTGGCCCAGCTTGGATACAGTGTTACTATTCTGGAAGCTCTGCCAGTGGGCGGGGGTATGCTTTCTGTGGCAATTCCTGAGTTCCGGCTGCCTGAGAATGTGATCCAAAAAGAGATTGAGTACATTGCAAAATGTGGTGTGGAAATAAAATATAACAGCCCTGTGAATATAAACTTTACCATTGATGACATTAAAAAGAGCGGATACGACGCAGTCTTTATTGCTGCCGGTGCGCAGAAAAGTCTGCAGATGGGAATTCCGGGCGAACTGGAAGACCTGGAAGGGTTTTATTACGGCCTGCGCTTTTTAAGAGATATTAAGATAGGCAAACCGGTTAATATCGGGAAAAAAGTCATTGTCATTGGAGGCGGCAATGTAGCCCTGGATACCGCCCGGACTGCTGTCCGACTGGGGTCGGAGCAGGTGGATATATTCTACCGCAGGACCAGGGAGGAAATGCCAGTTTCGGAAATGGAGTATGAAGAAGCAATCGCTGAAGGGGTAAAGGTAAACTTTTTAGTCAGTCCTACCCGTGTTGTCAGCAGCAACTGGAAATTGACCGGTTTGCAGTGCACCAGGATGGAACTTGGTGAACCAGGAAAAGACGGAAGGCGCCGTCCAATTCCCGTGGTCGGAACCGAATTTTTTGCCGAAGCAGATACGGTATTTGCCTCTGTCGGGCAGGCACCCGACCTTTCTTTCCTGCCTTTGGACAGCGCCCTGGAACGCTCCAGGATGGAAACCCTGGTGGTGGATGAAAACAGGCTTTCGACCAATGTTAGCGGGGTTTTTGCCGGGGGGGATTTTGTTTCCGGGCCGGACATGGTGATCGAAGCTGTCTCGGCTGGAAGAAGGGGAGCCCTGGCTATAGACAAGTATTTTAGGGCCGATCCGACCAGGGTTTTAATATATGACCAGCGCAAGGAAGTTTATGCCCTGGAAAAAGGTGACGGCCAAGAAGAGCCGGAACAAATTGACGAGGAACTGGATGAAGAAATCTGGAAACCGCAGTACAGGCCGGATATACCGCGGCTTTCTGCAGAAGATAGGAAAAGCACTTTTAAAGAAACTGAGCTTAGTTATATGGAAGAGGAAGCTGTACGCGAATCAAAGCGGTGTCTGAGATGCGACCTGGAAACATAAGGGAGGTAGTGCTATGAAAACGATAACCAGGCAAAAGCCTTATGAAGAAATACTGCAGCAGTTGATTTTTGGAAACCGGTTATTTATCTTCGGCTGCGGAACGTGTGCCACAGTGCTGGAAACCGGTGGAATAGAGCAGGTTCTTGAATTAAAAGAAAAGCTGCAGGAATCAGGCTTTTTGGTTACCGGATGGACAGTGATCCCCACGGCATGCGACGAGATGACTTCCGCTTCAGCTAAAGAAAATGAATCTGCTATCCAGGGAGCTAACGGCATCCTGGTCATGTCCTGTGCCCTGGGAGTACAGCGGCTAAACTTATACTTAAACAAACCGGTTCTACCGGTTCTCGATACCCTGTTCATCGGCCTGGAAGAGCACCCCGGATATTTCATGGAGGCCTGTGCCCAGTGCGGTCAGTGTATCCTGGGTTATACTGCCGGGATATGTCCGGTAACGGCATGTCATAAAGGGCTGCTGAACGGACCATGCGGCGGGACCAATAAAGGTAAATGTGAAGTAGATCAGGATAGAGATTGTGCCTTTACCCTGATTTACAACAAGTTGAAAGAACAGGACAGGCTTGATTTAATGAAACATTACCATCCTCCGAAGAATGCACAGGTATTACCCCGACCAAGGATAAAAATATTAGAGAAAAAGGAGGTAGAGCAATGGGTATGAAATTTAAACAACGGCTTGATTCCGGCGAATTTGTGGTGACAGCAGAAATTGCTCCTCCGAAAGGTACTGACCTGGAGCAGATGTTCCATCACATTGAATTGCTTAAAGATAAGGTTGATGCCTTAAATGTGACCGACCACCAGAGTTCGGTTATGCGTTATCCTTCCCTGGGCGGATGTATTGCTGTGGAAGAACGGGGCGGGGAGCCTATTTTACAAATGACCTGTCGTGATCGCAACCAGATTGCTTTACAATCCGACCTGCTCCTGGCTTACTCGAAAGGGATCCAAAATGTCCTTTGCCTTACCGGTGATGCCATGACCGTCGGGGATCACAAGGAAGCCATGGGTATATTTGAACTGGATTCAGTCCAGTTATTACACACTATTGATCTGCTGGAAGATAAAAAAGACCTGGGAGGTAACGAACTAAGCGGAGAAGTTACTTTTTGTAAGGGAGCAATAGTAACACCGGAAGCTGATCCATGGGAACCCCAGGCCATCAAGTTCGAAAAAAAGGTCGATGCAGGAGCTGAATTTTTTCAGACTCAGGCCATTTATGACCTGGATAACTTTGCCAGGTTTATGGATTATGCCCGTCAGTTTCCAGTTAAAGTTTTAGCAGGAATTGTCCTGCTTACTTCAGCTCGAATGGCCAAATACATGACTGAAAACGTCCCCGGAATATTTGTTCCCCAGGACCTTATCGATGAATTGAGCAGTGCGCCAAAAGGAGGCGCCCTGAACAAGGGCATAGAAATCGCCGGCCGTATGATCGCTGCTTTAAAAAATGATTCCATCTGCGATGGGGTTCATATCATGGCTATAAACCGGGAAGAAGTAGTCCCTGACATCCTGGATGCAGCAGGAATATAGACAATTTTATTTTATACCGGCCTGCCCCCTGACTTTGTGCATTATGCACTAATAGCCAGGGCATTATTATTGTTGTTCATTACTTCACTATGATGCTCTTGCGGCGGTTTGTGACCAAAACTTAAAGGCAAGCTCACTTTATTGTAGCAACTCATAACATCAGTAATCTTCTGGTAAACTTCAGCATCAGTACCCTCTTTAAATTTAAAAAATTTCAGCTGGAAATAGCCCTGTTACATTCTCAGTTTTCCATGGCAATATGTTATAATTATTATAATTTCTTGAAAGATGGATAGATTTACTGTGATGATAAACGGTACATCCCGGTACTGAAAGATTTATAAAGCAGGGAAGGACAAGGTTAAATGGGAAAAGAGGAAAATTATTTCAACTTTAGTGACAGCGATAATTTTTCAAAACATGTTGGTATAGAGATGCTGGAAATTACTGAGAAAAGTGCCAGGGCTAAGTTGAACATACAGGAACACCACCTTAACGGGGTAAACATAGTGCATGGAGGGGCCCTTTTTACTTTGGCCGACCTGGTCTTTGGCGCCCTTGGTTATGTTCACGATCAGAAAGCTGTATCAGTTAATGCCAGCATTTCATACTTCAAGGCAGTTAGTAGTGGCACCCTGATTGCTGAGGGAAGGCTGGTTACCCTGACCCCGAAATTTGGATCCTATTCAGTGCAGATTAGCGATGAAGAAGGTAATATAGTTGCTGTTTTTCAAGGTCTTGGCTACAGGAGACAGCAGGCAATGGTCCAGTGATATTTCCCGGGCAATTGCCTTTTTTTACTATATTGCCGGTGTAATTCTTATGATTTTATGATGGTATTTTGATAGTGGTAAAGGAGTAGTTATTTTGCTTAACCGGTATGCAAAAACAGAGGATCGCTGGGTAGACAACCTGAAAACCATGTCAGGAGAAGAGATAAAAGAGATCCAGCTGGCTAAAATCAAGAGGCAGGTTTCCTATAACTATAAAAATTCTATATTTTACCAAAGAACATTTAAGTCTGCCGGCCTTGAACCCGGCGACATCAAGACCTGGGATGATTTTTATAAAATACCGTACATGGATAAAGATCAGCACAGGGCAGCCCAGGAAGAGTCGATCGAAGAATTCGGACATCCCTTTGGGACGCTGGCCTGTGCTCCTCTTGATAAAATTGTAAGGCTCAGTTTTACATCCGGAACTACGGGAGCCCCCACCATATATACACTTACCAGGAATGACATTATAATTACCAATATGCTTAATGCCCGTAAGTACAGGTTTATTGGTTTGCAGCCTGGCCATGTCGTTATTAACGGGTTTGGCTTAAGTATGTTTGCCGGGGGAGTACCCGTGGTTGATGCCCTCTGGGATTACGGTGTATGTGTTGTTCCTCTCGGCGCGGAAGCACGGAGCAGACGCCTGTTGGAAACAGCTCAATTAATAAAGGCTGATGCCCTGTTTTGTACCCCTTCATTTGCAGAATACCTGGTTGAGCAGTCAGAAGAGATTTTGGGTATACCCATCAGGGAACTGGGCTTAAAATTTTTGGTATGCGGTGGAGAGTCTGGTGCGGGAGTGCCGGAATTCAAGAAAAAAATAGAGGAAGCATACGGTGCCCGCCTTTTTGATATAAATGGTGCAGTGCAGCCGTTGCATTGTACATCCTGTGACTGTGACGAATACAAGGGCATGCATTTTCTTTCAGAGGATTATTGCTATCTTGAACTTATCGACCCGGAGACTGGCAGGTCTCTTGAGTTAAAAGATGGTGTCACAGGCGAACAGGTTTTTACCTGGCTGGATTGGGAGGGCACGCCTTTTTTACGCTATCGCCTGGGAGATGTTTTGAAAATCCATACAGAACCCTGCTCTTGTGGGTCCCCTGGCATGCGTATAAAAGTTATCGGAAGAACAGATGACATGCTTATTATCAAAGGAGTAAATATTTATCCTTCTGCTATCAAAGATTTGCTGCTTAAATTTACACCGCGGATAACGGGTGTTTTCAGAATCGTATTAGATCGACCGGGCCCCAGGGTGGAGCCGCCTTTGAAAATAAAAATTGAATACGGGGAAGGTGTAGAGGCCGGTGCCCTGGAAAAGTTAAAGCTTGAAATTGAACAGGACATGAGCAGTACCACCAGGGTGCGACCCGAGGTCATTTTTGTCCCCCCTTATTCATTGGAGCGGCATGGTTACAAAACCCGCTACATTGAATAGTGATCAGGACTAACCGGTTGATTTGTTCATATCTTCTTCTAAGAGCGGGAAGGCGGTAGTGTAATTTGTACAAAAAAATGATTGAAGAAAGTATAAAGGGAAATGCCTATTCGTTGGGCAGGCTGATTACATTCCTGGAAGACGATGAAAAAAGAGTGCAGATCATCAAAGAAATTGAAGCTTATACCGGCAATGCATACATCCTTGGTATTACCGGGCCGCCTGGGGCGGGGAAGAGCACTTTGATCAGCTGCCTGATTGCTCATCTCAGGGATCTTGGTTTTACCCTGGGATTGCTTTGCGTTGATCCAACCAGCCCTTTTTCGGGAGGGGCCCTGCTTGGGGACCGCCTGCGTATGGAAGAGCACAGTCTTGATCCCGGTGTTTTCATCCGCAGCCTTTCGGCCCGGGACCGGTTGGGAGGAATATCACCCACGACCAGGGAAGCGATCAAACTTCTTGATGCTGCCGGGAAAGATATAATTATTGTCGAAAGCGCAGGTGTGGGCCAGTCTCAGCTTGACGTTAAAAGAATTGCCGATACAGTTCTGGTAGTATTTGTGCCGGGGATGGGTGATAGTATCCAGATGTTAAAAGCCGGTTTGATGGAGATAGCAGATATTTTTGTTCTGAACATGACCGATCGCCAGGGAGCAGATAAAACCCTGAAGGAGCTGGAAGCAGCTGCTTTTAGGTATAAAAGCGCCTGGAAGCCCCCGGTTGTTTCTACTGTTGCGACTAAAAACGAAGGGATTGCAGCCCTGTATAAAGCAGTGGACGCTCACCGGGAGTATTTGAGACAAAGCGGACTTCTTGATCAACGCCGCAAGGAACGTTATGCAGACCAAACCATGGAGCTGGTCCAGGAGTTGCTAAAAAAAGAAGTTGATCTTTTACTTAAGAAAAATAGTGCACTGAAGCAGCTTCTGGAAGATACAAAAGAAGGAAATACAGATCCTTATTCTGCTGCCAGGCAAATTGTTAAACAGGTACTGCATTCATAATTCTTCAATATTTGGCAGGCAGGAAAGCCATTTTCATTATTACCATCGTATAATAAAAAAGTTAAATACCAATTGCCTTTCAGGGGAATAAATCAAAGTGGAATATTCCCGTGTTTTCTCTTTGGTCTGGTTTCATATTTGTTTTTCATCATTTTCATTGCGGATATTAAACGGGATCTTGTCTCATGTGGTTCGATTACATCGTCAAGCAGCATTTTGCCGGCTGGATTAAAGGGATTAGAATAATAATAGTCATAATCTTTAATTCTTTTTTCTCTTTCTGCTGCCTGGTCTTCTGCTTCTGTAATCTCCTTCTTGAAAATAATATCTACAGCAGATGCTGTCTCCAGCACCACGGGTTGAGCAATGGGCCAGGCGAACATCTGGTCTACCTCGGTGCCTTTGCAGCACATGGCCATCACTGCACCGCCGTAGTTTTTCCGCATGTTCAGGGTTACTTTGGGTACTGTTGCTTCAGAAAAAGCATAGAGCATTTTTGCGCCATGCCTGATAATCCCTCCATACTCCTGGGCTTTGCCGGGAAGGAACCCGGGGACATCAACCAGGTTTAAAAGGGGAATATTAAAGGCATCACAGAAGCGAATAAATCGCGCACCTTTATCAGAAGAGTCTATATCCAGGCAGCCGGCCATAACCAGAGGTTGGTTGGCTACGATCCCGACTGTGCTTCCTCCAAGCCTGGCAAAGCCGATGACCAGGGTGGTTGCATAGTTGGGCAGAATTTCCAAAAAGTCTCCGTTATCGACAATCCTGGTGATTACCTGCTTGACATCATAGGGAACCCGAAAATCATCTGGTACAATATCCATTAAATCATCACAGCTTCTGTTGGGGTCATCACCTGTATCAACTGTTGGTGGATCCTCAACATTGTTAACGGGCAGAAAGCTCAGCAGCCTCCTGATACCCAGCAGGCACTCCCGGTCATCAGGATAAACAAAATGGGCGTTGCCGCTTTTTTCGGAGTGTATTTTGGATCCGCCAAGACTTTCGATGTCTACCT
>SL_5KL_010_SEDDRAFT_10002462_pt1 | contig 10243 bp, 11 predicted proteins | sample SodLakKL_010_SED_FD_9118 | JGI IMG/M metagenome (IMG submission 9118)
TTTCGGGAATCCCCGCGGATTACCTCCAAAAGCTTTTCAGTGGAGGAAATATCTTTCTCAGTGGCCAAAGCTTAATCTCCGGTTAATATAGCAAAAAAAATATCCATGCCGGATTGCCTGCCGATCAGCAGTATCTACTTCAGTTTTTTTATTACATCTTCAAGAGGACCTGATTCGTCATCTTCAATATAATAATAGTGCCTGCCTGCTCGCTCCTGGAACGACCCTGCATCTGAAAAAAATCCCGGACTTTCCTGAAACAGATCATTCCCTGCATCGCTGGAAAAGGCCTTCGGTCTTTCCAGGGCTCCGGGATCAACCAGAGAACTTTCATACTCGAATTCATCTTCTGATCCGGGATTCGGACATGTACTCCAGGACGGAGAAATGAATTTCTTCTGATTGTCCAGGTATTCAGTTCTGTACTGCTCGAAAGTGAACATTCCCTGAGCACGGCTCATCTGCATGACGCTTTCCAGCTGGGAAATCTTGTTCTCTCTGATAACTCCGCACACAGATGAATTGGACAACAGAATGGATAAGACAGGAATCCGGAAACCCTGATCTGCAAAGAAATGAAGCTGCTGGGCGATGACCGCCTTGAGAACGGTGGAAAGCTGATAACGCACCAGATCCTGGGCAGTCACCGGAAAAGAATTGCAGAACCTGTAAAGGCATTCCCAGACATTGGCCGCGTGCATGGTGGCTATGACCAGGTGTCCTGATTCAGCTGCGTCCAGAGTAAGACGCATGGCTTCAGGTTCCCTGAGCTCACCGACGACGATTATGTCCGGATCCTCCCTCAATACATCCAGCAGACCCCTTTCATAGGTTGGAAAATGTGAACCCAGCTCCCTCTGTTCAACAAAGGACCTGTCAGACCTGAAACGATACTCAATGGGATCTTCCAGGGTGATCACATGAGTGGCTGCTGTCCGGTTGATATGGTCGATCAGCCCGGCTATGGTGGTGCTTTTCCCGCTTCCGGTTGCGCCGCAGATGAGAACAAGTCCGCTTTTGAGATTGCAAAGGTCCTTGAGGGAACCATGCAGGTTCAACTCACTGAGGGCGGGAACCCTGCCTGAAAGGATTCTCACCGCCATGCTCAGCCCCCTGCTGGTATTAAAGACATTGACCCTTATTCTGGTCCTGTTCACGCTCATGGCAAAGTCCACGGAATGCCTGTTCCGCAGCAAACCAAGCTTATAAGGATTCAGCATGGACTTTACCAGGGCATCAATTTCCCTGGGGGTCCAGATGAATCGTTTATCGAACTTGATAACCCCGTTCTGTCTGAATACCAGGGGATGGTCACCGGCAATGTGTAAATCTGAAAACCGGGACCTGACAGCCGCATCAACAAGACTCTTGAACTTTTCCATTTAAGTGGTCACTGCTCATATTTATTATGCAACCGGATCAGCTTGCTTAAGACCAAAATCGGATATCTTGACGAAAATACACTGCCACAAAAAAACTTCCCCATTTTTTGAAAGAAAAATCTCCATATATCCGGAGGGAATCTCTCACAGTTCATAAGATTTTGTAAAGATATTTTTTCCGAACATCCTCAAATTTATGTAGACTTCCCGTGTAAACCTGAAGCCAGCTCCATTATTTGAAGTAACGCTTCAAGGCCAGCCTGCTCAGCCCTTTAAAAGTGATCCTGCAAAAGTACTCTTTGAAGGTTTTAGCCGCTATCCTGAAAATCCGCTGCACAGGTTCATGATCCAGAACAAAATACATACAGCCGGTATCTGATTAGGGTTGACATGCTTTTCCTACTTCCCTTAATATCTTTTTCAGATGCATACAAAGCCGGTCAACTACACCTTCTACAACTATCAATAATAAATAAGGAGAAAATGATGCCAAATCCAGTTACGGACAATACTTTTGAAGGAGAAGTGCTTAAATGCGAACTGCCGGTTCTGGTGGATTTCTGGGCCCCATGGTGCGGGCCGTGCAGGGCCATTGCCCCGGTGGTAGAAGAGCTTTCCCAGGAGTATACCGGCCGGCTGAAGGTAATGAAGATGAACGTGGATGAAAATCCGAGCACTCCCAGCAAATATGGCATCAGGGCCATACCCACCCTTATCCTGTTCAGGGGAGGCGAGGTCCAGGAACAGGTTACAGGGGCTGTTTCAAAGTCCAATCTGAAGCAGATGATCGACAAGTCTTTGTAAGACCATGAAAGAATACCCTTGCGTAGTAGTTGGGGGCGGGCCTGCAGGAATTACGGCTGCCCTCTATCTTTTACGGGCCGGCATTCACATGGCCTTGGTGGAAAAGCTGTCTCCAGGAGGACAGGTGCTTCTGACCGAACAGATTGACAACTATCCAGGATTCCCTGAGGGCATCAGGGGTTATGAACTCATAGACCTGTTCACTGCTCATCTCAAAGGCTTTGAGTATGATAAATACAGGGATGAACTTCTTGAAATAAAAAGTGGTGATGGAATCCATAACCTGAAGCTTTCTGATGAATGGATCCGGGCCAGAACCTTGATCATCTGTTCGGGAGCTACCTGGAAGAAACTGGGAATCCCGGGAGAAAACAGGCTGAATGGCCGGGGAGTATCTTATTGCGCCCTATGCGACGGCAACTTTTTCCAGGACCAGGAAGTGGCCTGTATTGGCGGGGGCGATACCGCCCTGGAGGAATCTTTATACTTATCCAAGCTGGTTAAGAAAATCTTTCTCATTCATCGCAGGGATGCCTTCAGGGGGTCCAAGATCTACCAGGACAAGGTCATGGCTGATCCCAAGATTGAGATTCTCTACGACACTGTGGCCACTGAATTTCTCGGTGAAAAGGGGCTGGAGGGGCTAAAGGTCAAAAACATCAAGACCAATGAGGAATCCAGCCTGGAGGTCCAGGGAGCCTTTGTGTTCATAGGTCTTGTTCCCCAGTCTTCCTTTGTGCCTTCTGATATGGACAGGGACGAACAGGGCTTTATCAGGACAGATACTGAAATGCAGACCAGTATCCCGGGCATATTCGCCGCAGGAGATATCCGGTCAAAGCTTTGCCGACAGGTGTGCACGGCAGTGGGCGACGGGGCCACAGCCGCGCACAGAGCTCAAATCTACCTGGAGCAGATATGAACAGGATCATATTGTATGGCTTCCTGATTGTATGTCTGATGGCTCAAGCCGGCTGCGCCTGGTTCCAGAGAGGCCCGCAGCCTTTGGAGGATACCCCCCAGGAGCTGGCTCAGGCGGGAATGGATGCCATGGAACAGGAAAGATACCGCAGGGCTATTGAACACTTTTCCGCGCTCAAGGACCGCTTCCCTTTCAGCCCCCATACACCCCAGGCTGAAGTGGCCCTGGGAGATGCTTATTTCAAGTCAGGCAATTATGATGCGGCCATAACCGTGTTCAACGATTTTGCAGAAATGCATCCCAGACACGAACTGATTCCTTATGTTCTTTTCAGAACCGGGCTGGCCCATTACAACAAGTTTGCCTCCATTGACCGCCCGCAAAGAAATATGGAGCAGGCCATTGAATACTTCAGAAGGATCAAGGAGGCTTATCCGGACAGTGACTACGCTGCATACGTGGACTATTACATAATGCAGTGCCGGACCAGGATGGCTGAGCATGAACTCCAGATAGCAGACTTCTACTGGCGCACCCAGCGCTACGGATCAGCCTGGCATCGATATGAGCATGTGTCTGAAAACTTTACTGACCTCCCGGAAATCGCAGAATACGCAAGACAAAGGGCCAAGAGCAGCTACTTCAAACACCTGGAGGCGAAGTCCCAGGAAAAAAGAGCTGCAGAGCACGGTTCCTGGAGAGACTGGTTTGACTGGCTCTAAGCTACCGTATGAAAACCCTGAGTACTGATTCTTAATCCCTGACTCTGATCCGGATCTTGTCCCCCGGACGGATGATCTGCCCGCCTGAAATATTGTTCCATCTCTGCAGATCCTGAGAACTGACCCCGAACCTGCGGGCGATATCCCACAGGGTATCTCCTGTTCGCACCTGATATGTGGTCATTCTGGAACTTTGCCTTGAACGGGCATCAGATCCGGGTATGTTAAGTTCCTGGCCCGGCCTGATAGTATTGCTTCCAAGATTGTTGGAAGCCATCAGAGTGCTCATTTCCACATCAAATTTGCGGGCAATGCTCCATAACGTATCCCCGCTGCTGACTTGATAAGTGGTTGCCACTCTGATGGGAGCCTGAACGCCGCCTGAGGCCTGATCTTGTCCCGGGATATACAGCTTCTGCCCCGGCCTGAGTGTATTGTTGCTCAGCCCATTAGCTGCTATCAGCGTCTGCATTTCCACTCCAAACCTGCGGGAGATTCCCCACAGGGTGTCTCCTGCTTGAACTACATAACTGCCCCTGATCCGGGCATAATCCTGGGTTGTCAATTCCTGACCGCGTTCTGATCCGCCTGCCTGGGCCACCGGAACAATCACATACTGTCCCGGCCGCAAAATATTGGAACTGGCATCATTTACATTTTTCAGCACTGCCACCGGTACACCGTATTGTCTGGAAATCCTCCACCAGGAATCTCCGCTTCTGACCTGATAACGATGATAACCTGCAAACTTGCCTGCTTCAGGGCTCTGCAGATACCCGGCAGCGGCTCTGGAGTGTTTTTCCGGCAGCATTATCTTTACATAACCGTCTGAGGGACTGACCTGCCGTCGGAAACCCGGGTTAAAGGCCCTGAACTCTTCCCATCCCAGGCCAGCAGCCTCAGACAGGGCTATCAGATCGGTACCCGGAGCAACCTCCAGTTCTTTGAAGTCTGGAGCTGCATCCCAGTCTATGGGATCAAAGCCCAGATCTTCCAGGTTGCGCAGAATCTGCAGAATGGCCAGAAATTTGGGCACGTAGTTTCTGGTTTCCTGAGCCAGATAAGGCCCGTTGATGAGATCAAAGTAATTGTCGTGGCCGCTGGACTCCAGGGCTCTTCCCACCCTGCCCTCGCCTGCGTTGTATGCTGCCAGGGCCAGGTACCAGCATTGGAATTCATCATACAGTCTGGACAGGTAATCTGCTGCTGCGTGAGTTGAAAGAAAGGGATTTCTGCGTTCATCAATCCACCAGTCCACCCTGAGCCCGAACATCCTGCCCGTGCCGGGCATGAACTGCCATATGCCGGCTGCTCCGGCCCTGGAATAGGCCCGGGCATTAAACCCGCTTTCTGCAAAGGGAAGATAGATCAGATCCGTGGGCAGACCGCGCTCTTCAAATACTTCTTTTATGTAGGGCAGAAAGGTTTCAGAGCGTTTGAGCCAGATTTCAAATGAGCTTCTGTACCTATTGGTATAGAGCTTGAAATAGTTCTCCATGGCCTCGGTTTCCTGGGCATCCAGGACAAAATCGAATCCAATCTCAGTTTCCAGGGCTTCCTTTTCAGCCTGAGTCAGAGATTTCTTTTCCAGTTGGACTAAGTCTTCCTGCGTAAGCTCCCTGGCTTTCTCCCGGAAAATTCTTTCTGCAGCTTCAGCCTCCGGGTATATCCCGGCTTTATGTCTTTGCTCTTCTGTATGCTTTGAAGCCTCTTCTTGCTCGTGTGCAACAGGCTCCAGGTAGAGAGATGTTTCTTTTTTGGTGGTGGTGCAGGACAAAAGCAAAAAAAATACCGGCAACAACAGTAATAATCGAGCTGTCATAACTATCACTCCACTGAGCAATACGGTTGGCAGGTTTAAACGTGCTGGAAAGGCTTGTTCATGAATATGCCCTGTGCTCTTTGTAAAAGCAAATTAGGCATGGTTATTAAATTACCGGCTGTTTGGCAACAAAAAAATGCAGTGTTTTTATGTTGGATTTACATTCTCAATTAAGATTGTTAAAATAATAAAATGCAGACAACCTTTATACTGGGCCGAAAACCTGTTCTGGACCTTCTGAAAGCAGACCCGGAAAATGTGGACCTGGTTTTCATCAAGAAACCCGTGCCCAGAGCCCTGGAACCGGTCATAGAACATTGCAGATCCCTGAACACCAGATTCAAACTGGTTCCTGGATCAGAACTGGACCGCATGGGATCAGGAAACCAGGGTGTGGCGGCCAGGATTCTTGTGCATGCCTTTAAGGATATTGATGAGCTCCTTGCAGGTGTTTTGCAGGCCCCCCTTCCTGCGCTACTGGTTCTGGACCAGGTCCAGGATCCGGGCAATCTGGGCACTCTGGCCAGAACACTAACCGCTTTGGGAGGCGGAGGAATTGTCATTACCAGAGACAGAAGCGCCCATCCGGGCACCGGTGCCATGAAGGCATCAGCAGGTGCATTGCTCAGGACCAGGATGTCTCGGGTCACCAATCTGGCCAGGTCTTTGGAACTCATGCGGCAGAAAAACTTTTATATATACGCAGCCACCAGAAACCAGGGGCAGAGTCTTCTGGACACCCGTTTCAGCTTTCCCTGCGCCCTGGTCCTGGGAAACGAGGAAAAAGGGATACGGCCCGGTGTTCTTAAAAGATGTTCCCATATAATTCATATACCCATGCCAGGGGGACTGGACTCACTGAACGTGGCCCAGGCTGGAGCGATTGTTCTGGGCCGGATGCTTTCGGATGTCCGGGACCAGGAAGGGAAAAAAAATGATAATAAACTTAAGAGGAGCGATGAAGACATGTTGAGCCGCAGTTTCCAGGCCCCTGAAGGCAGACCAGGACCGGATACTAAAGGAGCGCTGTGATGTACCAGGCCTATGGGGTTCTGGGCCGCTTTCTGGGCCATTCCCTGAGTCCCAAACTGCACAACAATGCCTTTCAGCTGGCCGGCATGAACCGGGCCTACTTCAAATGGGAGATAATGCCGGAAGATCTGGAAGTCTTCATGAGGGCGGTGCGCATTCTTCCCCTTTCAGGAATCAGTGTGACTATTCCATACAAAGAAGATGTCATGTCCTGGCTGGATTATATCAGCCCCGATGCTCGCGGCATAGGCGCTGTAAACACCGTTTACTGGGAGAATAACAGTCTTTGCGGAACCAATACAGATTATCTGGGCTTTCTGGCCCCCATCAGGGACATGTATTTTGATTCAGCCCTGGTCCTGGGCGCGGGAGGGGCCTGCAGAGCAGTCTTGTTCGGACTTAAGCACCTTAACGTCAATAAAATCCTTCTCTGCAACCGCCACATGGACAAGGCTCTTTCCATGGCCGGGGAATTCCATGTGCAGGCCATGCCCTGGGAAGATCGTCACCGGATAAGTGCGGATCTCCTGGTCAACACCACCCCTCTGGGCACTGCCGGGCACTGGGAAAACCATACACCCTGGGAAAATGATCTGTTTCCCTTTCAAGCGGTCTATGACCTGGTCTACAACCCCCTTCAGACCAGGCTTTTAAGGCAGGCCCGGATCAAAGGCGTTCAAACCGTGTCCGGGCTGAGCATGTTCGTTCATCAGGGTCTGGAACAGTTCAGGATATGGACCGGACAGGACTTTGATCCGGCCTGGGCTGAACAGGTTCTGACCCGGTATCTGTCGAGCTCAGCATCCAATGAAAACTGACCGGCAGCTGCGGCTGCCGGCCTCTATACCCCTGTTTTCTGACACCTGGAAACCCCCTCTGTCCCGGCCTCCAGGGCCCTGGAGTTCAGGGGCAGCAGATGGTGGTACCTCTGGGGAATAACCTTTTCCAGACTGTGCTGAACCGCTTTCAGTTCAACAATACCTGTAACCCGGACATAAGCTCCCAGGGCCACCATGTTGGCCATCCTTATGTTCCCCAGATCAGCTGCAATATCGTTGGCAGGAACCTTATAAACCTCCACCCGGCCGTTATCCGCAAGACGGGCATCCACCAGTGATGAATTGAAAACTACCAGTCCTTTGTCTTTGACTCTGGGCTGAAATTTTTCCAGAGAGGGCCTGTTCATGGCCATCAGGCTCAAGGGGCGCTTGATTATGGGCGAGCCCACCTCCTCGTCGGAAATGACCACTGTGCAGTTGGCTGTACCTCCGCGCATTTCCGGACCGTAGACCGGAATGTATGTTACCTGCAGATCGCTTTCCATGGCCGCCACAGCCAGGAGGCTGCCCATGATCATTACTCCCTGGCCCCCGAATCCGGCAATGATCACATCCTGATATACACTCATCTTTCCTCCGGGGTCTCATCTTTGAATACACCCAGAGGGAAGCAGTGGATCATGTCCCCGGCCACCCGGGCATTGGCTTCCACCGGGCTCATCCGCCAATTCGTAGGGCATGCTGCCAGAAACTCCACAAAACCCAAACCAATCCCCTGCTGCTGAACCTCAAAGGCCTTGAACAGCGCCTTCCTGGCCTTTTTCAGGTTTTTTATATTGTTCACTGCAACTCTGGCTGCAAAACGCACTCCCCGCAGCCCGGCCATGATCTCGGCCATCTGCATGGGGTAACCATCGGTCTGGGCCTGACGTCCTCCTGGAGTGGTGGTGGTCTTCTGACCCACCATGGTAGTCGGGGCCATCTGCCCTCCGGTCATGCCGTAAACAGTATTGTTGACATATATCACTGAGATTCTCTCTCCCCGGTTGGCCGCATGCATTATCTCGGCCAGACCTATGGAGGCCAGATCTCCGTCCCCCTGGTAGGCAAAAACAAAACTGTCCGGATGGCTGCGCTTGACTCCTGTGGCCACTGCCGGAGCACGCCCGTGGGGTGCTTCCAGAGAATCTACCAGGACATAATTGTAGATAAAAGCACAACAGCCTATGGCTGCCACGCAGATGCTCCGCCGTGCCAGACCGGCCTCTTCCAGGCAGGAGGCCAGCAGCTTATGCACAATGCCGTGATGACAGCCCGGACAGAAATGGGTAGGCGTATCAGCCAGGATATCCGGTGATTTGTATGCAAGAACTTCCTCCATTTATTTACGCTCCTTCATGGCTTTGACAATGGGCTCTTCAAAATCGTCAGGTGTGGGCAAGTTTCCGGGCAGATGACCGTAAAACCCGCACCTGGCCTGACCGCAGAGGGCCAGGCGCACATCTTCCACCATCTGTCCAAGGTTGTGCTCAATGGTCAGAAAGCGTCTGCCCTGTCCTGCCAGCTCCTGGAGTGCAGAAGAAGGAAAAGGGTACAGGCTGACGGGCCGGAGCAGGCCTACCCTGTATCCCTCCTGCCTCAGCCTGCGGATGGTGGATTTGACAATACGGCCGATGGAACCGAAAGCCACCACTACAAGCTCGGCATCCTGGGTCAGAAACTCTTCATGGCGGCATTCCCTGCGGGCTTTTTCATACTTCTCCTGCAGATGCAGATTATGATCCCCCAGGGACCCCTCTGCCAGACGCAGGGACTTGATAACCCTGGGCTTGCGCTCCCCTGACCCCTCCAGGCGCCAAGAGCCTGATTCATCCGGATCTGGATGCACAGGTTCTCTCTGGCTGATGGGCTCCATCATCTGTCCTATTATGGCGTCTCCCAGAACCATTACCGGATTGCGGTAAGCAAAGGCCAGTTCAAAGGCGAGCATGGTCAGATCATATGCTTCCTGGACGGATGCCGGAGCCAGGACAAGTTGACGGTAGTCACCGTGGCCGCCCCCCTTTACCGCCTGGAAATAATCCCCCTGCGAAGGGCCGATATCTCCAAGTCCCGGTCCGCCCCGGCTGATATTTACAATCACTCCGGGCAGGTCGCTTCCGGCCATGTATGAAATGGCCTCCTGCTTGAGGGAAATTCCCGGACTGGATGATGAAGTCATGGCTCTTACCCCGCAGGCTCCTGCGCCGAGAAGCATATTGACCGCAGCTATTTCGCTTTCAGCCTGAACAAACTGCCCGCCTATCCCTGGAAGAACCCGGGACATGTATTCGGGAATTTCGTTCTGGGGAGTAATGGGATAGCCGAAATAACATCTGCATCCCGCATCAAGGGCGCCTCTGGCTATGGCCTCGTTGCCCTTGACAAATATCCTAGACATGTTCTGCCTCCATGAGCTCGGTCAGGGCATCATCCTTTTTGCTGCGATAGACAATTATGGCCTCGTCCGGGCAGATCAGGGCGCAAAAGGCGCAGCCCTTGCAGGGGGACATGTCCTGGTCTTTAACCTGAACAACCCTGTAGCCCTGACTGTTGGACCGCTGTGACTGCTCCAGCATGTCCACGGGACAGACCAGGGCACACAGAAGACAGCCTTTGCACCTTTCCTCGCGAAATATCACTCTGGACATTCAAATTCCTCCGAAATATTTCTTTAAAGTCAACCTTTCAGCCCTGCACTGTTATCAAAAAACCGGCTCTTCGACGTATGCTGTGGAATT
>SL_5KL_010_SEDDRAFT_10002463_pt1 | contig 10243 bp, 19 predicted proteins | sample SodLakKL_010_SED_FD_9118 | JGI IMG/M metagenome (IMG submission 9118)
CGCCGGTGTCGATCACCATGTCGTAGACGCTGAGGTCGAAGAGGTCTATCCCGTAGTACTGACGGTAGCGGCGGGCCTCCGACTCCTGGCGTCGCACCATGGCCTCCGCCGCCTGCGCCAGGTCCTCGCCCTCGCGCCTGCCCACCCTCTCCGCCCGCACCAGCGGGTCAGCGTCGAGGTAGACCTTGAAGGCCGGTATGCCGTTCCGCTCCAGCATCTGCGCCGACAGGCGGGACTCGAGGATTATGTCCTCGCTGCCGGATGCCATCTTCAGGATGCGCTGGTCGATCTCGTGGTCGATGGAGGGGTCCTTCTCGGCCAGGGCGCCGAGCTCGGCCAGGGTCAGGCCCTTCTCGGCGGCCATGTCCCGGAAGAGGCGTCCGAAGACCACCGCCGGGTAGCCCGTCCTCTCGGCGAGCATGCCGCAAACGGTCGTCTTGCCTGAGCCGGGGGGCCCGCTGATGGTTATCCTCATGTCCCTTCCGCCCCGGCCTGGGCGGCGTCCATCTCCTCGAGCTTCTTCTTGAACTGGAAGAAGCGTATCGTCCGCGTGAGCACATGGCCGAAGGGTATGCTCACCACGGTATAGACCAGTATCCAGTTCGGCAGCACATTGCTCTTGTTGAGGTCCACCTCGAGCGACCAGGGCACCGATATGATCGATGAGGGGAGGTCGACGACGAAGACCGAGACCCAGGCGAATATGGGTATTATGAACAGCAGGGTGGCCGGCAGCAGCTTGAGCTGCTTGGTGCTCATCTCCATCGACTTGGCCATGATCTCCTGCTGGTGCTCGGTGAGCTTCTTGATCTTGTAGAGGTTGTTCTCCAACCTGGCCTGGCGGAGCTCCTGGTTGAAGGCGCTCATCACCTTCTGCGAGCGGGCCATCTCCACATAGTCGGTGAAGAGGGACCGCACCACGGTGCTCAGGCCAACCATTATTATGCCCGCCAGCAGCAGCGTGATCAGCGGGTACTGGTAATCGAAGCCTATCAGCGGCTCGAAGCCCATGCCCACGAGGCGGCCCAGCGCGTTCCTGATGTTCTGGTCGAACAGTATGAACATCGCCAGGATGAATATCAGCATCGTGGTCAGACGCGGCTGGCCGGCGGGTTTGCTATCTGCCATTATCAATCACCTCCGAAGAATCCCCGCAGCACGGGGTGCATCTCCATCATCTGCTCGCGGCCCATGGCCTCATAGAACTGTATGAGTATGCCCACCGCCAGCAGCACCCCGGTGCCGGTGGCGTTGCCGGTGGTGCCGATCAGGTCCGCGCCGGCGGCGAGCCCGCCCACCAGCGCGCCGGATATCACCGTCACCACCGGTATGTAGCGCTCAAGGACCCTCTTGAGCACCCGCGGGTCGCGGCGGAAGCCGGGTATCTGCATGCCGCTGCTCTGGATCTGCCGGGCGACGGCCTCAGGGCCGAGGTTGGTGGTGTTGACCCAGAACTTGGCGAAGAGTATCGCCCCCAGGACCATGAAGGAGAAGTATATCAGCACCCTCATGAGGTTCTGCAGCGGCGAGTGCCCGTTGCCGTAGGTGGCGGGATCGAGGATCGGCAGCAGCCAGTCGTTCAATCCCATCGGGGCGGACAGATACCATACCAGGCCCCCGGAGGCCTGTGTGGCCCCCGGCTCGAAATGGCCCAGGGCCGGGTTGCCTCCCAGCAGCGGGACCTGGCTCAAGGTCTCGCTGGTGTAGAACAGCAGCCCGAACATGCTGATGTTCGCCAGCAGGGCGGCTATGAGGATGACCGGTATCACGCTGGCGTAGATCAGCTTGATGGGGTAGCGGCCGCGGGCGCCGCGAGCGGAGCCGTGCGCCAGCGGCAGCTCGATGCGGGACGACTCCACATAGGCCACGAAGAAGAATATTATGATCGTGCCCACCAGGGCGATCAGCGGATTGGGCTCGGCCAGCAGGATCTGCTCATATCCGCCTTGGGACAGCTCCGCCACCGATTGCGATCCGATTATGTACAAGGTCTTGGGGATGGTCCCCGCCGGGGGGTTGCCCGCGCCCACCGCCGCCGCCGAGTCCACCGGGTACCAGTTGATGGTGCCGGTGAATATCGCCTCCGACACGCCGGCGGCGATGAACAGGGAGACGCCGCTGCCGATGCCCCATTTCGAGACCACCTCGTCCATGAGGAAGAGCAGGTAGGCGCCGAGGCATAGCTGCAGCACTATGACGAAGCGCGCCATGTTCAGGCCAACGGCGCCCACGAACTCGTCCGACGGCACCAGGAATCCGAAGACCTGGGGCACCGCGGTGAATATTATCATCACGATGACCAGCAGCTTCTGGAAGGACTGGTACACCGCCTTGTCGGCGGACTTGGTGAGGTCGAGGTTAATTATCTTCGCTCCCACGAAGAGCTGCAGTATGATGGATGCGGTGACGATGGGGCCGATGCCCAGCTGCATGAGGGTCCCGGAGGCCCCGGCCATGATGGTCCTGTACTGGGCGAACATGTCCAGCGTCTCCTCGGCGTCGAGGCCGTAGAGGTAGACGTTGGTCATTATGAAGTACAGTATCAGTATGACCGCTACCCAGATCAGCTTGGTCCGGAAGTGCACATGGCCTTCCGGGCGCGTGACCGCCGGGAGGCGGTCGGCGTAGGGCTTGATCTTGTAGAGTAGGCTCTGCTGCTCGGACATTCCCATCCCTTGTTCTTATCGCATCACTCTTCGACGACCGAGCCGCCCTGGGCCTCGATCTTCGCCTTGGCGATGGCAGAGCTCTCCGCCACGGTCACTTCCATGGGGACGCTCACCCTGCCTTCGCCCAGCAGCTTGTCGATGCCCATGCCCCCGAGGTCGACCACGTAGCGGTCGCCCTCCTGGCGGGCGAAGCCGCCCTCCAGCAGACGCGGCAGCCCCTCTTCGAGCTCGCCCACGTTGATGGTGCTGTTGGCGCGCACCATGCTCTGGGGCCTCTTGAAGCCCCTGCGGCCGAAATGGTCGCGGTCGTATTTCAACATGCGCAGCCGCTTGTGCTTCAATAGGCCGGCGTTGCCATGGCCGCCGATGAGGCCAGCTCCGCGGCCGGCCTTCTTCCCGCGTCCGTGGGTGCGGGATCCCCTCAGTCTCTTGGTCCTGCTTGGCATTCAGTTCACCTCTAGATCATCCTCATAATGAGGTCGTTGATCGCCTCGCCGCGGTATCCCAGCGCCCCTCCGGCGCGGTAGGAGCGCTTGATGCCCTCGTACCCCTTCGCCGGGGGGTGCAGCCTGAACACCGGCTTGGCGCCCATGTTCGACAGCTTCGACCTGCTCTCGGCCAGGGCGGCGGCGAGCTCCTCCAGGTCCGAGAATCCGGACTCCTTGAGGAACTCCTCGTCCAGGGCCTTGCCGCCGGGGAGCCTGCCGCGTGAGCGCAGCATCTCCGCCACCGTCTCCGGGGAGACCTCCCCCCAGGTTATGTAGTCCTTGGACTTCTGCAGCATGCCCTTGGTGACATCGTCCTCGGGGACGATGACGCAGTGGTTGACCTTGGTGAGGTTGAGGAGCTCCATGTTGCGGGCCATGTCATGCCTGACGTCGGCCTGGCCCCTTACCCTGATGACAGCGTAAGCCATTATCATTCCTCCATCTGGTCCACTTCGGTCTCATGCACATGCATAGTGACCGGCCCGGAGCTTATGCGGAGGCGCTGCTGCTGCTCCTCGGAGATCCTCATCTCCGAGGTGAGCTTCAGGGCCTCGAAGGTCGCCAGGGCGTAGTTCACCTTGGTCTTGGTGTGGCCCTTGGCGAATCCCCAGGCGTCCTTCACGCCGGCGAGGGTGAGCAGGCTCTTGGCCACGTCGCCCGTCGCCAAGGATATGCCCCGCGGGGAGGGCTTCAGGGTGACCCGCACCGACCCCGAGTTGCCGTTCACCTCGAACGGCAGGGTGTGGGGGTTGCCGCAGCCGCACTCCCAGGAGCCGCAGCCCCTCTTGATCTCTATGATGTTCAGCTTGGCGTTGTCGATGGCCTTCCTGATGGACGGGCCCACCTCCTTGCCCTTGGCGCGGCCGACGCCGACGAAACCGTCGCCGTTGCCCACCGCGCAGGTGACGCCGAACCTCACCCTCCTGCCGGAGTCGGTCATCCTCTGCACCATGTTAAGGTCGATGACCTCGTCCTGCAGCTCGGGCAGGAGTATGTCCACTATCTCCGGCTCGCGGAGCGGGAGCTTGGTGGCGAGGGCGTCCGACATCGTGGTGACCTCGCCGTCGTATACCATCCTTCCCAGTCTGGTCTTGGGAACCCAATCCAAATCAATCAGCCTCCATCTTGTCGATAAGCTCGTCCAGAGCCTTCCCGATACCCTCGTCTATGTGCATGCCGCGGATGCGCTCCTCGGAGGGGCGCACATCCTCGCCGTGGGGTATCTCCAGTCCGGCGTCGACCATGCCCGCCAGGGCCGAGAAGCAGGTGGAGCCTTTGACCGGCTTCTGCCTGCCTATGTCCAGCACCGCGGACTCTATGCCCTGCGCCAAGGCCCTCTTCCCGGCCAGGTAGCCGGTCAGGTAGGCGGCGGGGAGGTTGGCGCCGGAATAAGTCCAGCCCATCCCCTCCAGCTCCTTGGACCTGGCGGAGGCCAGCACCTGGTCTCCTTGCGATTCGTAGGACACCAGCTGCACGCTGGTGTGCTTGAGGGACCTCCTGACCACCGCCCGGGGCACGCCCGCCCTGAGCAGCCGCTGCCGGGAGCGGTAGTCGGTCCTCCCCTCCCTCCTGCGTCGGAAGGGCACCTTGTATCTAGGTCCTCTGGCCATCAGTAATCATCCTCCAGGTGTCCCTCGGATACCAGGTGGGATACCAGGTTCCTCCTGTTTCGGTACATCCCGCCTTTGGCGCGGAGATAGTACTTGCGGTACACCGCGGGGCTTATCCTCCCCTCGTCGCGCAGGGTCTTGAGCTCGTCGCGCAGGGCGCGGATGGTCCCCATCCAGACGCCCTTGTCGGAGAGCCGGGCGTTGCTGGTGCCCTTGCGGCTCCCGTGGCCTTTGCGGCGGCCCTTGGCCTTCTGCGCCGCGGCGTGGCGGGCACGGCCCTTCGATATGCCCTTCTTGGGAAGGGCCTTGATTATCCCGGAGTCCACGGCGGTCCTGATGTCGGCGCGGGTTATGCAGTCCGCGACCTCCTCCAGACTGTTGGGGTCTATCCAGACGCGGTTCTCGCCGCATTTCAGGACGTCCGCCGCCATTCTCCTCTGGTTGCTGAGGTCCATGTTCATCCCATCCTGTTGAGGACCCTTATGCCGAGCTCTTCGGCCATGTCCTCTATGTCGATCCTCTTCTTCACTCCCACCGTGGAGGCGATGCGCACCGCCTGCACCTTGGGGTCCACGCCCTCGAGCTGGGAGGTGTTGTGCACCAGCACCTCGGCGAATCCCGAGGGGTGCAGCCCGCGGACGTCCTTCGGCCCGCGGAATCCGACCTTCACCCGTGGCGGGCGGTGCTTGAAGCCGCGCCTCATCTTGGAATGGATGCCCTTGGGCCGGCGCCACTTGTCGCCCAGCTTGCTGTAGCGGAACCACTCCTGCCTCTTGAAGGCGGGGCGGTTCGCGCTCAGCCTGGAGCGCAGCGACAGGCGGGCGCGGACGGCGTCGTCGAGCTCGGGCTTGGCCTTGGCCACGTGGACGCCTTCCTCGGCCTCCTCCTCGTCGACGATCTCCACGTCCTCGGGCTCTTCGTCCTCTTCCTCCTCTTCGATGATGACCGCGTCGGCGAGGGCGTCCCTCCACTTCTCAACGGTCTTGGGGCCCACTCCCTTGAGCATCCCCATTATGTCCTTGACGGTCTCCTCGTCCTCAAGGGCCTCGCTCATGTCGGCCAATGACTCGATGTTCATGTCCGCCAGGAGCTCGATGTGCTCCTCCTTGAGGCCAGGCAGCTCATTCAGCTTCTCAATGCTCATTCGCTCACCCTCTTGCCCTTGTCGACGATGTATATGCCGTCCTGGAAAGTGCGGCGGTCGAAGCCGCGGCGGCGGGTCGCCTTCTCGATGTTGGCGGCGGTCTGCCCGGCGGCCTCGCGGTCGATGCTCTCCAGGGTCACGTCGGCCCCTTTGACGGAGACCTTGACCTTGTCGGCTATCTTGGCGAAGCGCCTCGCCTTGCCGCCCATGTAGTTGTCTATCATCACCATGTCGTCCTTGACGCTGACCTTCATGGGGAAGTGGGAGTACACCACCTTCATGTTGTAGGTGTAACCCTCCTTGACGCCGTACATCATGTTGCGGATGTGCGACTCGAAGGTCCCGATGATGGCCTTCTCCCGCACCCGCGGAAGCTCCGACCTCAGGTTGACCTTGTCCTCGGAGACCGAGATGTCCACCCGCGGGAACCTGAACTCCCGCGAGAGCTCGCCCTTGGGGCCCTTCACGGTCAGCGTGTCGCCCTCCTTGGTGACGGTGACGTCATCGAGTATCTCTATCTCTTTGTCGATGATACCGGTTATTGCCATCTCCTTCACCTCAGTAGACGTATGCAAGCAGTTTGCCGCCCAGGCCCAGGTCCTTGGCCTGGGCGTGGGTTATTACCCCCTCGGTCGTCGTCAGGATGAGGACCCCGAAGTCCTGGGCCGGCAGATAGCGGGCCTCGAACTTCTCCAGTTCTCCCCTCTTGACCGAGTAGCGGGGCTTGATCACGCCACAGTTGTTTATGGCGCCCTTCATCATCACACGGAACTCGCCCGCCCTGCCATCCTCGATGTACTCGAACTGGTTGATGTATCCGTGGTCCTGCATGACCTTCAGCACGCGGCCGATGAGCTTGGATGACGGTCTGATGTAACATTCGCTCTTGCCCACCGCTGCGGCGTTCTTCATGATCGACATCGCGTCGTTCAAAGGATCACTCTGCATTTCATCACCTCACGAATACTTCTTGAATCCCAGCTGGGGAGCGATCTCCCTGAAGCACTGGCGGCAGAGGTGCATACCGTATCTCCTGATTATGCCGCGCTTCCTGCCGCAGCGGCTGCACCCTTCGGTCCTGCCGAATTCTTTCTTGGGTTTCATTCCACCACCTCGAGGCCGAAGTTCTCCTTCATGTAGGCCTGCGCCTCCTCGGGCGTGACGCGGTGACCGCGCGGTATCTTGCGCCTCATCACCCGCCTCTGGGTAACACGGTAGCCTGGTCTCTTCAGGACCACGTTGACGTCCATTCCGAATATGCCGATCTCCGGGTCGTACTTCATGCCCTCGAAGTCGGTGTAGTCGCTGATGCCGAAGGAGAGGTTGCCCTCCGGGTCGAACGAGTAGACCGGAAGGCGCATGTCCCTTATCTCCAGGGCCTTGGCGAGGAAGTCTGTCGCATCCTCGCCGCGCAGGGTCACCTTGCATCCCAGGGGCATGCCCTTGCGGATGCCGAGGTCGCGGTTGATGGTCCTCGACATGGTCTGGACCGAGGGCTGCCCGGTCACCATCTCGATGACCTTCTGCGCCTTGACCAGCCGCTCGCCGGCCTCGCCGACGCCGATGTTGACCGTCACCTTCTCTATCCGGGGCTCGAGCATGGGGTTCATGCCGGCACCTCCGGGAGCATTATCGCCGGCGATCCGCTGCCGATGATGAACACGTTGTCCTTGACGGTCTCATGGCCGTTGGTGAAGCGGACCACGTTGGGCGTGGGCCTGCGCGTGACCTGGTACTCCTCCACGGTGGCCACCTCTCCGGCGAGGCTGCCGCGGATCACCAGCGCCACCCCTCCCTTGTCGAGGGGGTAGTGGTCGATTATCTCCTGGCTGGGGACGGCCATCTTGAGGACGTCCCCGGTGCGGTACCTGTCCTCGTCGAGGACGATGTTCCGCCCGTCGTGCAGGTTGATCTGCACCCTGCCGCCCTTGACCGAGGTCTTGTCCTCGACACGCACCAGCTTCCAGGCGGCGTCAGCGGCCTCGATGGGCATCAGTGTTATCTTGCCCTTGTCGCTGAGCAGGACGCGGTAGTTCGCGTCGAGCTTGGGGACGGTGACGACGTCCATGATGCCGATGGGCATCTTGGCGCTCTTCACCTTCCTGCCGTCGACGAGTATCTCTCTCCTGCCGATGATCCCCTCCGCCTCGCGGGCGGTGTCACAGAGCCCTAGCACATCCCTGACAAGCAGCAGGGCGGGCATGCTGTTCTCCACCGAATGCGGGCCGGGGGACTGCTTCGTCACCCAGGTGCTTACCTTCCTCTTGATGGGCCAGGTCCTGGGCGCGGTGAGCCTCTTCATATAGCCGCTCATTCTGCCACCTCATTCTTCCTCAGGAGCTTGTCCTTCCGCCATTCGTCGGAGAGCTCCAGCTTGGTTATCATAACGTTCGACGCGTGCACCGGGGCGCTGACCTCGGTGCCGTCCGCCTGGGCCGCGGTGACGCCCTCGACGCTCACCCTGCCCGTCCTGGTCTTGACCTCCAGGACCTTTCCCTCGATGCCGCGCACGTCCTCGTTGCCGCGGGTCACCATCACGGTGTCCCCGGCGACGACGGGCATCGACCTCTTGCCGTACTTCTCCTTCAGCTCGGGGCTGAGGGGGGAGGCCACTGCCTTCCTGCGAGCATGGTTGGGAGCGTTGTAATGCGCCTTCCTCTGCTTTCTGGCTTTGCTGCTCTTTACCATCTTGCCCACCTCACACTATCATCGACGCCGTCGCCGATACGCGGGGCCACCTCTCGGCGGACTCGCGGGCCACCGGGCCCTTGATGTCGGTCCCCTTGGTGTCGCCCTCCTCGGTGGTAACCACCGCGGCGTTGTCCTCGAAGAAGACCATGGTCCCGTCGGGGCGGCGGTAGGGCCTCTTCTGCCTGACGATGACCGCGTGCACTATCTGACGCCTCATCTCCGGGGTGCCCTTCTTCACCGATCCTATCACAATGTCGCCCACGGCGGCGCGGGGGTATCTCCGCGCCACCCCTTTGTAGCCGGGCACCGCTATGACCTCTATCACCTTGGCTCCGGTGTTGTCCACCACATCGAGCCTGGTGCCGGTCTGGATGCCTTTGGTCTGATTGCCTGCCAATCCCTTCATGCCCTTCACCTCTTCTCAATGGCCACGAAAGAGACGGTCTTGCTGATGGGGCGGCACTCCATTATCCTGACCTCGTCCCCCGGCCCTATCTCCATGCAGGAGGGGGCGTGGACCGAGTAACGGCCCGTCCTCTTCTCGTATCTCTCGTACTTGTTCTGGTATCTCAGGTATTTCTTCTCAACCACCGCGGTCTTGTCCATCTTGGTGGAGACCACCTTGCCGTCGATCAGCCTGCCGCGCACGGAAAGGGTTCCGTGGAAGGGGCAGTTGGGGTCGTTGCAGGTGGAGGCGGGAGGGTTGACGTCGATGCCTATGTCTCTGATCTTGCTATCCATGGGATCACCTAACCTTCTTTATCCTGTCCTCTGGTCGGTGCAGTATGTCTGAACCTTGTATGGCTATGCCCTGTTCATCGTATGTGAAGAGGAACTCGTTGCCTTCCTTGGGCACCGTCCTCTCCCCCTTGGGGGTGGAGATGACGAACGTGTTGCGGGTCTCGTCCACGACCCTGCCGCGCATGCCGTTGAACGTGCCGCGCGACACCACTTCCGTGCTCAAGCCTATGAGTTCCATTCTCATCAGATCCTTCTTCTTCATGTCACCGGACCTCGGCCGAGAAGCCCATGTCCTCCAGCACGGATTTCACCTTCTTCTTGTGATTCCCCTGGAGTTCGATGCGGCCGTCCTTGGCGGTGCCTCCGGCGGCGCATCGGTTCTTGAGCTGTCTAGCCAGGTCGTCTATGTCTATGTCGTTCTCATCGATCCCCTCGATGACGGTGACGGTCTTGCCGTATCTACGGCTGTCAGTGCTGATCCTCACGCTCTGCTGCTCGCGAGCTATCTCCTCGCACATGCAGAGCTCTTTCGGAAGTCCACATACGGGGCAGATCTCCGCCATTACCTCTTCTCCTCCCTTTGGACGGTGAGGATGCGGGCGATGTTGGTCCTCAGGGTCCTTATCATGCCCGGGTTGGCGGGCGCCCCGCCCATGGCGGCGGTGCCCCTCTCGTGCATGAGCTCGTCCCTGAGCTCCTTGAGCTTCTGCTCGCGCTCCTCGGCGCTCATCTCTCTTGCCTCAGAGGCCTTTATGGATGTCATTGCTCCTCCTCCGCTTCTCCGGGCGCCTCCTCAGCGGGCCCTTCGGCGGCGTTCTCCGCCGTCTCCTCTGCGGGGTTGGCGGCCGCCTCCTCAGCTTCGGGCTCGGACCCGGCTGCGGGCTCCTCAATGGGCTCCTC
>SL_5KL_010_SEDDRAFT_10002464_pt1 | contig 10241 bp, 10 predicted proteins | sample SodLakKL_010_SED_FD_9118 | JGI IMG/M metagenome (IMG submission 9118)
CCGGCGCTGAGCCCCCACCCCAACCCTCCCCCGCAAGCGGGGGAGGGAGCTTTCATGGTCCCGGGTGGCGCAGAGGGCCATGAGAGTTAGCGTGAAGGTCCTCTCCGGCCGTCGCGGTGCCCTCATCCGGGCCGTTCTTCGGGGTCCTCGTCCGGGTCCCCGTCCTCGGCGTAGAGACTCTCCAGCAGGTCGCCCCAGCGCTGCTCGTGCGTCTCGATCAGGACCAGCAGGCTCTTCCGGAACGACAGGTATCGTTCCTCGAAGGCCTTCAGGTCCTCTCCGCCCGAGACGAGCTTTGCTGCCCGATCGGCCTGCTGGAGGCTGTCGCGCAGGTTCAGGCTGGCCGCCATCGCACCCTTCACCCGCTCGCGCTCGTGGGGGATCCAGCGCCGGTCCGACAGCACCGACCGGAGATTTTCGCCGACCTCCAGTACCCGTTTGCGCAGCCGTGGCAGGGCGCCGATCGAACTGCTCTTCAGGTCGTCCCAGACGACCGCCACGATCAGTTCGGACCACGCGGCCCGGAGTTCCACGATGGCATCCGGGTCGAAGGCGAAGGAATTCTCGAGTTGTTCGGGATCGAAGGCCATGGTCTTCCTGCCGGTGCTCCGGCAATTTCCGGGAATAGTGTCTATATGACTAGCGTCTTACACCGCACAACAACAAGCAAGATCGTGACGACGGTCGGGCGAGGAGAGACGGATGGCAACGTGGCTGGCACAGCGGCGTTTGCGACAGCAAGTGTGCGAGATGCGGCCCCAGCTCTACAGGACCGCCTATGCCTGGTGTCATGACGCCGCACTGGCCGACGACCTGGTCCAGGAGGCGATGATGAAGGCCCTGACGCGCCTGAAGACCCTGCAGGACGAGGCTGCGCTCAGGGCCTGGGTCTTCCGCATCATGACCAACTGCTACCGGGACTGGGGACGCAGGCAGAAGGACACGGTCGACGTGGACGAAATGGAACTGCCCTGCGGCGATTGTCCCGAGACCCAGACGGAGCGCACCCGCGTGGTTCAGGATGTCCGCCGCGCGATGGCGCAGCTGAGCGACGATCACCGCCAGGTGGTTGCGCTGGTCGATCTGGAGGGTTTTGCCTACGCGGAGGTTTCCGAGGTCCTCGACGTGCCGATCGGCACGGTGATGAGCCGGCTGAGCCGGGCGCGCGCCCAGCTGCGGAAGCTGCTGCTGGAACAGGCGGCTCCCGAGTCGCCCACCCTGAAGCTGGTCAGAAGTCGCAATGAGTGAAGGCCGGCCCTCCGAGGAAATCCTCAATGCCTTTGTCGACGGGGAGTTCTCGCCGGAGGACCGCCTGTCGGCGTTGAAGTCGATCTCGGCAAACGAGAGCCTGAGCCGGGATGTCTGCGACTTGTACCAATTGAAGGAACTCGTGAACATGGCCTATCGGCCGGATACGCTGCCCGAGGCCGCTGCGCGGCATGCGCGTCAGGCGGGGTCTCCGCGCGGTTGGGTGCCCGCGGTTGCGGCAGGGGTCGGCGCGCTGGCGCTGGTGCTGGTCGCCGTGGTCGAATTCACCCGCGAAGGGACGCACGGGCCCGCTCCACTGGCCGGAAACGTCGACTCGGTCACCACGGTGAGCGAGGTGCTTGCGCCGGCAAGGGCGGAGGCCCGTCAGGTCCTCTTCCACGTGACCGACACCGGTGTGCGGGAGGCCGAGGCGCTGTTCGACGATATCGAACACATGCTCGAGACCGCCTGGCTGTATGGACAGGACATCGAGGTTCAACTGGTCGTGCACGGTACGGCGCTCGACCTGGTGCGGGCCGATCTTGCACCGTTTCCGAACCGCATCCGCGATCTCGTGCACACCTACCCGCACCTGCGCGTCACCGCCTGCGGTCAGTCCCGTGCCCGCCACGAGCGCGAAGAGGACAGCCTGATCGAGTTCCTGCCCTGGGTAGAGGAGGTCGAGTCCGGTGTGCGTGAGGCCGCGCGACGCCAGGCGGAGGGCTGGACGTACATCCGCCTGTGAGGTTTTCTCCCCCGACCCTCGATTGAGGGTGCTCTGCTGAGCGTTTAACCCGGCACGTCCGGGTTTTTTTTTCGGTACTGCCGATCCAGCTCAAGCAGGCGGTCCGGGGTCCCGATGTCGATCCAGGTTCGTGCGTGCAGTTCGCCCGTTACCTGGCCGTCGGCGATCGCCGCGCGCAGCACCGGTGCGAGCGGCTGGCGTCCGCGCGCCAGACCCGCGAAGAGTTCGGGCCGGTACCAGCCGATGCCCGAGAAGGTGTAACGGGGGGCTTCGGATAGACCGACGCGCCCCGCCTCCAGCGTGAAGTCGCCGCCCGGGTGATATGCCGGGTTGGCGACCAGAACCAGATGGGCCATCGCGGCCGAGTCCAGGACCGGCGGTCGCAGCGAGTGGTCGCACCAGACGTCGCCGTTGATTACCAGAAATGGCGTCGATCCCAGCCACGGCAGGGCCTCGCGGATGCCGCCGGCGGTCTCCAGGGCGCCGGGCGGTTCCCGGGAGTAGCGGATGACCACCCCGAGCTGTTCGCCGGTGCCGAGGCGTTCCTCGATCTGGTCGCCGAGGTGGGCGATGTTGACCACGAGCTCGCGGTAGCCGGCAGAGCGCAGGCGGCCGATGGTGTGCTCGATCAGCGGAATGCCGCCGACTGTCAGCAGGGGCTTCGGGGTCCGGTCGGTCAGCGGGCGCATCCGTTCGCCGCGCCCGGCCGCGAGGATCATCGCGCGCAAGGCCGTCCGTCCGCCCGGAAGTGCCGCTGAAACCAGCCGGCCACCGGTTCGAGTTCGGTCGTTTGCAGTCCGCGCTGCAGCAGGCGCCAGAGCCTTGGCTGGTGGATCTGGTAACCGGGCTTCAGGTCGCGGCGTGCGAGACGGGTGAAGATGCCGATGATCTTGACCGTCCGCTGGACCCCCAGCACGCGGTAGTGGTGCAGAAACGGACCCGCGGACCACGGACCTGCCGCGAGCGCGTCTTCGAGGATCGACTGCGCGACAGCCGGGGACACGTCCCGGCGTGCGTCCTCCAGCAACGACACCAGGTCATAGGCGGGGCTGCCGACCACTGCGTCCTGAAAGTCCAGCAGGCCGCAGTCGGGGCCGTCGCCGGCATCCGGAAGCAGCATCAGGTTGTCGACGTGGAAGTCTCGCAGCACCAGGGTCGACGGCAGTTCCGGCAAACGGTCGAGTACCTGCCGCCAGGCCTGCTCGAAGTCCTCGCGGACCGGGTCCGGGACGGGGGTGCCGTGCACCTCCGGCCAGTACCAGTCGACCAGCAGGCGGGCCTCGTCCAGCAGCCGGGCAGGATCGTAAACCGGAAGCCGCTCCGCCTCGGGGCCGATCGCGTCCCGGCATTCGGCCCAGCGTGCCTGCAGCCGGCGCAGGGTTTCGGCCGCGATCCGGTAGAGCTCGGCCTCCGGCACACCCTGTGCCAGCGCGCGGGTGAAGGTGCGGTCACCGAGGTCCTCCAGCAGCACGAATCCCTGCGCCCGATCCGCGGCCAGAACCGCCGGCGCGCGCAGGCCGAGGCTGCGCAGGATGGCTGCGACCCGCAGAAACGGTCCGACGTCCTCGTGCTGCGGTGGTGCATCCATCACCACATGACTGGTGGCGTCGCGGACGCTGCGGAAATAGCGCCGGAAGCTGGCGTCGCTGCCCAGCGGGGCGGCTGGACCGAATCCGGGGTCGATGTCCTGCAGCCAGCGGTCAAGAGCCGTGCGCCGCGGGTCGGCCACCGTTGCCGTCGCGGCGTGGCTCATGCCGGCAACCCGGCCGGCCGGGTCCCGGGGACGCGCCGGAGTTCGGTCTCGACGCGGCCGTCGCGATGCAGATGCAGCACACGGTAGCCCGATTCCACCGGCTCCAGCGCGAAGTCCTCGGCCTCCGGCAGGAACTGCACCAGTGTCGAGGGGCAGCCCAGGAGCCGGACCGATCCGTGCATCGCGTCGTAGCCCTGGTGAATGTGGCCGAAGACGCAGGTACGCACCCGCGGTTGGCGGGCAAGTGCCGTGAGCAACTCATCTCCGTTCGTCAGCGCCAGCCGGTCCAGCCAGCGGCTGCCGACCGTCGCCGGCGGGTGGTGCACCGCGACCAGCACCCAGTGCCCCGGGTGGCGTTCGATGCTGTCCGTCAGGCGCTCGAGCTCGGCCGGCCGTACCCAGCCGGCCGTGTGTCCCGGCCAGCAGGAGTCCAGCCCGACCACCAGCCAGTCGCCGAGCACCCGCTCGCCCTCGAAGCCGTGCCCGGCGCTGACGAAGGTGTCGCGCGCGAGTCCGCGGTCGTCGTGGTTGCCCGCCAGCGCGACAATGGGCGCCGGCAGGCGCGCGAGATGGTCGGTCAGGCGCTGGTAGACCGGCGGTTCGGGATCCTCCGCGAGATCTCCGGTGACGAGGAAAAGATCGGCCCCGTGCGGATGCCGGACGATGTCATCGACCACCGTGGCGAGCTGCGCGTCACTGTCCGGGTAGCCGTCACGGATCGGGCCCGGTTGCCGGCCCAGATGCGGGTCGCTGACCTGGACGACCGTGAAACTGTCCTGCTCCGTCGTCACCTGACTGTCCTCCTGCCGAATTGTCGGAATGCGCGCCAGCCGGCGCGCACCTTACGGTAACGCCTTGGACTATACTGGTCGAATTGCAGGAAAAAGACTTCCGTTTCCCGCGCCGTCGATCTGATCGGGGCGGGTCGAGAGTAAAGGGTGGAGGCATGCAACAGGCATCACAGGATTACCGTCCCTCGGCGGATGAGCCCTACATGAACCCGCAGCAGCTCGAATATTTCCGGCGCAAGCTGGAGGCGTGGCGGGAAGAACTCATCGAGGAGTCGGAGGAGACGCTCGAGCACCTGCGCACCGAGAACTGGCAGGAGCCGGATCCGAACGACCGCGCGTCGCACGAGTCGGAGGCGACGCTCGAACTGCGCACCAGGGACCGCTACCGGAAGCTCATCGGCAAGATCGACGCCGCGCTGCGCCGGATTGATCGCGGCGAATACGGCTATTGCGAGGAGACCGGCGAACCGATCGGGATCGCGCGCCTGGAGGCACGCCCGATCGCGACCCTCAGCGTCGAGGCGCAGGAGGCCCACGAACGCGACGAACACCGCCGGGGCGAGTAGTGCCGGGCCGATCATTGCATGGCGGCCCGGTTCCCGACCGCTGCGCGCCGGCCTTTGCGGCGGGCACGGCGCGGCGGGACAGCGGCATCGACGGGACGCGCTTGCCGTCAGGCCCCGGTGCTCCATGCGCATGATCCTGTTGCTGCTCGCCCTGCTGATCGTGGGCCTGCTCGTGTACCAGCAGCTGGGCGGACTTCCCGAACGGTCGATCGAACCGCCGGAAGGCGAGGCGGCGTCGCAGGCGCCGCGCGTGCCGCAGCACCCTCAGGACCTGCCCGCCTTCGAGCGGGACATGCAGCAGTTCATGCACGACTCGGCCGAAGAGCGCCGCCAGCGCCTGGACGCACTCGAGCGCTGACGGCATCGACATGGCGGGCCCCTGCTCCAACCCGCCCCGGCAGTCCCAGGCCTGCCGTTGCCCCGCCGTCTGGCTGATAAAGGCATGACGATGCCCCGCTGGCAGTTCTGGATCGATCGCGGCGGCACGTTCACCGACGTGGTGGCGCGGGCGCCGGACGGGCGGCTGGTCGCGCGCAAGCTGCTCTCCGAGAACCCCGGGGTCTACGACGACGCGGCGGTGCAGGGCATCCGGGAGGTGCTCGGGCTCGCCGCCGGGCAGCCCGTGCCGTCGGAGGCGATCGAGGTGGTGAAGATGGGCACCACGGTCGCGACCAACGCGCTGCTGGAGCGCAAGGGCGAGCCGACCGTGCTGGTGATCACCCGGGGCTTCGGTGACGCGTTGCGCATCGGTTACCAGGCGCGACCGGAAATCTTCGCCCGGCAGATCGTGCTGCCGGAGCAGTTGTATTCGCGGGTCGAGGAGGTCGACGAGCGGGTGGCCGCGGATGGCACGGTGCTGGTGCCGCCCGATCTGGAGGCCCTGCGGCCGCGGCTCGAGCGGGCGTTTGCCGACGGCCTCCGCGCGGTCGCGATCGTCTGCATGCACGGCTACCGCTATCCGGCGCACGAGCAGGCGGTCGCGCGACTCGCGCGCGAGGCCGGTTTCGCGCAGGTCTCGACCAGCCACGAGACCAGCCCCCTGATCAAGCTGGTGGGGCGTGGCGACACCACGGCCGTCGACGCCTACCTGTCGCCGATCCTGCGCCGCTACGTGGACCGCGTCTCCGACGCACTCGGTGGCGTTCGTCTGCAGTTCATGCAGTCCAGCGGCGGCCTCACCGACGCGGCGCTCTTCCAGGGCCGGGACGCGATCCTGTCCGGGCCCGCCGGCGGGATCGTCGGCGCGACGGAGGTCGGGCGGCAGGCGGGTTTCGGGCGCATCATCACCTTCGACATGGGCGGCACGTCGACCGACGTGGCCCACTACGGTGGCGAGCTCGAACGGGTCTACGAGACGCAGGTGGCGGGAGTCCGTCTGCGCGCACCGATGCTCGACATCCACACGGTCGCCGCCGGCGGCGGATCGATCTGCCGTTTCGACGGCCAGCGGCTGCGGGTGGGGCCGGAATCGGCCGGCGCCGACCCCGGGCCCGCGAGCTACCGGCGCGGAGGGCCGCTCACCGTCACCGACTGCAACGTGATGCTGGGACGCCTGCAGCCGGAGCACTTCCCGGCGGTGTTCGGTCCGCGCCAGGACCAGAGGCTGGACCGTCGCCGGGTGCGCGAACTCTTCACCGAAATGGCGGCGGACATCGCGGCCGGCGAAGTCGCGGGGCGCAGCCCCGAGGCGCTCGCCGAGGCCTTTCTGCGCATCGCGGTGGAACACATGGCGCAGGCGATCAAGACCATCTCGGTGCAGCGCGGCCACGACCTTGCCCGCTACGCGCTCGTGTGCTTCGGCGGTGCCGGCGGGCAGCACGCCTGCGGGTGGCCGACGCGCTGAACATGCGTGAGGTGCTGCTGCACCCGCTGGCGGGGGTGCTGTCCGCCTACGGCATGGGCATCGCCGAGGTCCGCGCCCTGCGCGAGCAGAGTCTGGAGCAACCGCTCGACGCCGAAGAGGCCCCGACGCGGATCCGGGCCTGCGCCGACGCGCTGCGCGCGGAGGCGCTGGCGGAACTCGCGAGCCAGGGCCTCACCGAAGACCGCTGCACGGTCAACGCCTCGGTGCAGGTCCGCTACCAGGGCTCGGACACCGCGCTGGCGGTCCCGATGGGGCCGGTGCCGGAGATGGCCGCGGCTTTCCGGGAAGCCTGCCGCGAGCGTTTCGGCTTCGTGCTGGAGGATCGGTCGCTGGTGGCCGCGACCTGCGTGGTCGAGGCGGTGGCCGGGATGCGGGAACAGGCCCGGGAGGCGGCGTCGGAGGCGAGCTTCAGCGAGCCGGAACCGCTGACCCGCGTGCAGGCGGTCTTCGGTGGTGCTGCCCATACGGTGCCGCTGTACCGGCGAGAGGCATTGCAACCGGGCCAGGTGGTGCCCGCGCCGGCGATCGTGATCGAGGACAACGGCACGGTGGTGCTGGAACCCGGCTGGCAGGCCGAGGTGCGCGCCGGCGGCGTGCTGCTGCTGCGGCGGGTCGGGGCGCTGCCGGGGCCGGGAGGAGGTAGGCACCGAATGCGATCCCGGCCTGCTCGAGGTCTTCAACAGCCGCTTCATGGCGATTGCCGAGCAGATGGGGTACACGCTGCAGAACACCGCGCACTCGGTGAACATCAAGGAACGGCTCGACTTCTCCTGCGCGCTGTTCGACGCCGGCGGCGGGCTGGTTGCGAACGCGCCGCACATGCCGGTGCACCTGGGCTCGATGAGCGCGAGCGTGCAGGCGGTGCTGCGGCGCTTCGGGGCCGCGATTGCGCCGGGCGATGTCTTCGTGCTGAACGACCCCTACGAAGGCGGCACGCACCTGCCCGACATCACCGTGATCACCCCGGTCTTCTCCGCGGACCGGCGCGAGATCCTGTTCCACGTCGCCTCGCGCGGGCACCACGCGGACATCGGCGGGATCACGCCCGGCTCGATGCCGGCGTTTTCGCGCAGCCTCGACGAGGAAGGGGTGCTGATCGAGCCGATGCGGCTGGTGCAGCAGGGCGTGTTCCAGACCCGTGCGCTGCTGGACCGGCTGCTGCAGGGTCCGTACCCGGCACGCAATCCGGAACAGAACCTCGCCGACCTGCACGCGCAGGTGGCGGCGAACGAAAGGGCGTGTCGGAACTGGGGCGGATGGTCGCGCAGTACGGGGTCGCGACGGTGCAGGCCTACATGCGGCACGTGCAGCGCAATGCCGCGGCGGCGGTGCGGGCGGTCATTCCGCGGCTGCGCCCCGGTCGCTTCCGCTACGAGATGGACAACGGCGCGGTGATCTGCGTGCGGGTGGAAGCGGACCCGGCGGCCGGCCGGGTCACGGTGGACTTCTCGGGAACCAGCGGCTTGCGGGCCGACAACTTCAATGCCCCCGCGGCGATCGCCCGCGCGGCGGTGCTGTACGTCTTCCGCACGCTGGTCGCGGACGCGATTCCGCTGAACGAGGGCTGCATGGAGCCGCTGGATATCGTGATGCCGCCGGACTGCATGCTGGACCCCGTATCTCCCGCGGCCGTGGTCGCGGGCAACGTCGAAACCTCACAGGTGATCACCGACGCGCTTTTTGGTGCACTCGGTGAACTCGCGGGCGCCCAGGGGACGATGAACAACCTGACCTTCGGCGATGGCGATCACCAGTACTACGAGACCGTCTGTGGCGGTTCCGGCGCCGGTCCCGGATTTCCCGGCACGGACGCGGTACAGACCCACATGACCAACTCGCGCCTGACCGATCCGGAGGTGCTCGAGGCGCGCTTCCCGGTGCGGGTGGAGACCTTCGCGCTGCGCCGCGGCTCGGGCGGCGAGGGCCGGTTTCGCGGTGGCGACGGCGTGATACGGCGCCTGCGTTTCCTGGCGCCGATGGAGGTGGTGATCCTCGCGAACCGGCGGCGCGTGCCGCCCTTCGGCCTGGCCGGCGGCGGTGCCGGGCAGCCGGGCCGCACGGTGATCGAGCGGGCGGACGGCTCGACGGAGGTGCTCGACTCCTGCGACCGGCGTACCGTCCAGGCTGGCGACGCGGTGGTGCTCGAAACCCCCGGCGGCGGCGCCTGCGGTCCTCGCCCCGGGCCCGGCGCCGCGTCCCCTTCCCAACCCTCACCCGCAAGCGGGGGAGGGCGACTTTCATCGTCGGGGGTAGCGGAGCGCTATGAGGGTTAGCGCAAAAAAATCAGCCACGGATGGACACGGAACACGCGGAATGGAGTTTGAATCATGTGTTCCTGCTTGCTTCCGTGTTCATCCGTGTGTTTCCGTGGCTTTTTTTACGCTTCGGGGTCGCACGCCACCGGCGTTTTGACCCGCATCCGGAACTGACCGGCCTGTCGCGGGTCGATGGCAGGTAACAGGGACGGGGGCGACGATGCAGACACTCATCCACTGGGCGGAACGGGGCCGGCTCCCCGACGCCCTGATTCGCTTTGGCATTCGCCAGCTGCTTCGCCGGCGTCTGAGCGACAAGGGGCGGGACGTGGAACGGGACATGGAACGCCGCGAGGCGCTGCTGCAGACCATGCGCGGCGCTCCGGTCGCGCTTTCAACCGACGTCGCGAACGAACAGCACTACGAGGTGCCGCCCGGCTACTTCGAGCAGTGTCTGGGCCGGCACCTGAAGTACTCGTGCTGCCTTTGGGATGGAGACACGCCGGACCTGGATGCCGCCGAGGCCCGTATGCTCGCGCTGACCTGCGAGCGCGCGGGGCTGGCCGACGGCCAGCGCGTGCTTGAACTCGGCTGCGGCTGGGGATCGCTGTCGCTGTGGATGGCGGAGCACTATCCGGGCAGCGAGATCGTCTCGGTATCGAACTCGAGTTCGCAGCGCGACTTCATCGAGGCCCGCCGCGACCAACGGGGACTGAAGAACCTCCGGGTGATCACCGCGGACATGAACGTCTTTGCGCCGGAGGAAACCGGCTTCGACCGCATCGTGTCGATCGAAATGTTCGAGCACATGCGCAACTGGGAGGAACTGTTGCGGCGAGCGGCGGACTGGCTGGTGCCCGGGGGGCGGCTGTTCATGCATGTGTTCGCGCACCGCGAGCACGCCTATTTCTTCGAGAGCGAAGGGTCCGACAACTGGATGGGGCGCTACTTCTTCCGCGACGGGCTGATGCCGGCGGACGATCTGGCCCGCCACTTCCAGCGCGATTTGCGGGTGATCC
>SL_5KL_010_SEDDRAFT_10002467_pt1 | contig 10237 bp, 6 predicted proteins | sample SodLakKL_010_SED_FD_9118 | JGI IMG/M metagenome (IMG submission 9118)
CGGCGCAGAAAATACTGGCGCAGTACAAATTTGCTTTCTTCTGCCCACCCCAGGCCGATCAGGAAGGCCCAGGTTCCTGTTCCCCCGGACAAACCGGTGGTTTCAATATCTATAAAGATTGACTTCTCCGGTTTAAAGCTGCACAGGCTTTCGTCCCGGGCAGGCAGGACCAGCTCCGGGCCCGCGCAGGATAAGAAGCCGGCCAGGGTGCTGTCACCGTGCCTGTACTCGAGGGGGAATTGCTGCTCACGGAAATAGCAGGGCCCGTAAGCGGTTTCTTCCACCCTTCCTTCCCCGGGGAAAAGATCTTTACGGGTTTCTTTTTCCAGTTCTTCCGCCACCTGGCGGCCCGTTTTTATTTCCCCCGTTCCCCGCAGGGCGGAAAGGCGTGAACCAAGGTTCCGCTTCACTTCAAGATCACCTCGATAAGCTGGAGGGCCTGCTGCTTGCCGGGTTCGCTGCCCTGGTAGGCGGGCCCGATACAGGAGGGGCAGCCTTCAACACAACCGCAGTCGGTGATTACCTTACGGGCTGACATAAAGATATCTTCGTAGCTGCGGTAAATTTCAGCAGAGTAGCCCACCCCTCCCGGAAAATTATCATACAGATAGAGGGTTGGCAGTTCGGTAAACGGGGCCTTGACCTGGCTCACAGCCCGCAGGTCGCGCGGGTCGCCCATCAGGAAAAATGCCGCCACCTGGGGAACCAGGTTGGCCAGCCCGATCAGGCCGGACTGGACGGCAGAAAGGGGCATATTGCCCAGGGAGGCCGGGGGAAAAACGACCCAGAATGCGGTTGTGTGCATTTCGGTTTCCGGGAGGTCAACCGGACCGGCGCCCAGGTTTTCGTGGGTATTGAAACGGATTTTTTTAAACATCGAGACCAGGGCATTAATCCTGACGTCACCCCAGGCCCTGTGCACGGAAGCAGCCTCTTCTTCAAATACTTCCAGGGTTTTTAAATCAACGGATAAATTAGCATCGGTAAAATAATTGACATCAACCCGGCGCACGTACGCTTTTTTCTCTTCAAAATCGAGTTGTTCTACCTGGTACTGGATCCCTCCGTGCATGTAAATTGCCTCTTCATGGACCAGCATTGGGGCGCTGAAGCGGTCAACCTCACCGATAACCCGGGGTTTGGGGTCGGTAATATCGATAATGACCACGTTTTCCCGGGTGGCGCTGCGCAGGCTGATCTCTTCCGCCGGATAAGCGTCTTCCATCCAGTGGTAGCGGCTGTCGCTCAGGTAAAGGACGTTTTCCTCTGCCAGGAACTGCAGGATTTCGCCAATACTGGCCCTGCCGAGATTTTCGTTCTCTTCAAAAGGCAGTTCGAAAGCGGCGCAGCGGATGTGGTTGGTCAGGATTATCAGGTTGTCGGGATCAGCCAGGGCCCGCTCGGGGGTGCGGCCGAAGAAATAATCGGGGTTGGCTGCAATATATTGGTTCAGGGGTTCGCTGTTGGCGATCAAGACGGCCAGGGAAGTGCCGCTGCGCCTTCCTGAGCGGCCGGCCTGCTGCCATGTGCTGGCGATGCTGCCCGGGTAGCCGGTCATCAAGCAGGCATCAAGGGCCCCGATATCTATACCCAGTTCCAGGGCATTGGTGCTGATTACTCCCTTGATAGTCCCCCGGCGGAGCCCTTCTTCAATGGTCCGTCTTTCTTTAGGCAGGTAACCGCCCCGGTAACCCTTGATGGTGCTGTCCTGGCCGGGTTTTAGTTTTAAACCCTGCTGCAGGTAGGTTAAAAGCACTTCCACCCCCAGGCGGCTGCGGGTAAAGATAATGGTCTGGATATCGTTTTTTATCAATTTTCCGGCCAGGTTTTGCGCTTCCAGGAGGGTACTCCGCCGCAGGCCCAGCTCGGGATTGACTATCGGGGGATTATAGAAAATGAAATGCTTTTCAGCCCGGGGCGCGCCGTTTTCAGTGATTACTTCCACCGGTTCTTCAGTCAGCAGGTCGGCCAGCTCTCCGGGGTTGGCAATGGTGGCTGAACACATAATAAATTTTGGATCGGATCCGTAAAAAGCACAGATTCGCTTTAAGCGGCGCATCACGTTGGCGACATGGCTGCCAAAAACTCCCCGGTACTGGTGCATTTCGTCAATGACAATATACTTAAGGTTTTGAAACAGCTGCACCCACTTGGTGTGATGAGGAAGGATGGCTGAATGGAGCATATCCGGGTTGGTGACTACGATATGCCCGCTGCGCCGGATGCCCTGGCGCAGGCCCGGTTCAGTATCCCCATCATAGGTATAGCAGTTCAGGTTGGTGTCAAGGCTCCCGGTCAGGTCCCGTAGTTCGGCCACCTGGTCCTGGGAGAGAGCCTTGGTCGGGAACAGGTAGAGGGCGCGGCTGGAGGGATCTTTAATTAAAGCGCTGACTACGGGCAGGTTATAGCAGAGCGTTTTACCGGATGCGGTGGGGGTTACTACCACCACGTTTTTTTTATCCATTGCGGCGCTTACGGCCCTGGCCTGGTGGCTGTACAATTTTTCAATGCCCCGTTCAGTCAGTGCATCCTTTAACCGGGAGTCGAGCTGTTCCGGGAAATCGGCATAACTGCCCTGTGAGGGCGGGACTACTTCCCAGCGAGTAACGTTGCACAAAAAAGCGGGGTCGTCTTTCCACTGCTGCAGCAGTTCTTTTAAACTGGTCATCGGGTGGCATCCGCCTTAAACATAAGTTTGCTTTCTTCAATATTATATTCGACGCTTAACAAATAAACTCCTACCTGGCCGGGTCAGCTTTTTTTGGACTTTAAAGTCACGGCTAAACCTGCTGGAGGAAGTGCTGTATTTGCGGCGAATTATAATAGCAAACAGAATAATTAATATTAGCGGGTCTGCTCAATTGCTGCCGGGCTGTTTATTTGCTTGCCTGAAATGAAAATATAACTGATAGATTGAGCAGAGAAGAATTGCTGCTGCTTAGTTTTTTTGCCCGAGCAGTCGTATCCCGGTAATTTGTAACCGGCTAAATAAAAAAGGAGGCATGGCATTGGGACATCTTGCAGGCGGCAAAGAAGAAGCATACCGGGCCCTGGCTGACAGGTTGGGCCGGTTTCCGGTAGGAGTGGTTATTAACGAAACCTTGATGGAAATTTTGAAACTGCTCTACACAGAAGAAGAGGCTGAAACAGGAAGCAAGTTTCCCCTGAAACCGCGGCCCTTTGAAAAAATCAAGGAACTGACCGGGATGGAAGAAAGCAAACTTTCTGTCATCCTGGAAAACATGGCCAAAAAGGGCCTGGTAGTAGATATTCCGCGCAAAGGAACCACCTATTATATGTTATCTCCCGTGGTGGTCGGTTTTTTCGAGTACAGCCTGATGAGGACAGACGGGGCCAATGTCAGGGAGCTATCAGCCCTGTACGAGCAATATTTCCAGGACCGGAATGTGGTCGAAGAAATATTTGGAACCGAGCCTAAAATGTTTCGGGCCCTGGTTTATGAGCATTATATACCGGAATTGATTCAAACCGAAGTTTTGGACTACGAGAAAGCAGAAGCGGTAATCCGGGAATCGCAGGGAGGGGGCCTTTCAGTTTGTGCCTGCCGTCATAAGGCCAGCCATACGGGTCATACCTGCCGTTTTCCGATGGAAGATATCTGCACCTCGCTGGGCCGGCCTGCCGACTGGCTGCTCAGGCGCGGATTTGCCCGGAAAGCTTCCGTGGATGACCTCCTTAAAAACCTTGAGCGCAGCTATAACCTGGGGCTGGTACTGACCTGTGACAATGTAATTAACGAACCGGCCTACATCTGCCACTGCTGCGGCTGTTGCTGTGGTCCCCTGCGGGCGATCAGTGAACACGGGATAATGGGCATACAGCCCAGTAATTTTATCCCGTCCATCGATCCGGATAAATGTAGCGGTTGTGAAGCCTGTGTTGATCTTTGCCATATTGGAGCCCTGGAAGCATCGTCGCCGGATGAACCTTCCCTCGACCGGGAGAAATGTATCGGCTGTGGGGTTTGTGCCACCTCCTGCCCCGGTGATGCCATGAGCATGGCCAGGCGTGACAGTATTTATGCGCCGCCTGATAACAAGCTGGCCCAGTTAATGACCATAGCGATGGAAAGGCAGCGGTTTTAGAGGTTTTTTATCTACAGCCGTGCTTTATTTCGGATTGGTGACGGCTCATCAACAGTAATGGCAGTGACTCAGCTGCAGCATCTTAATTATAAACGGATTGGCCTTAATCTCTCTTTAAGTGCGGTATCCCTGGTAGGTGCCGCGCTTTTTTAATTCAGACTCAACCAGGGAGGCGATCTGGCCTGCTCCCATGGTCCAGTGCGGGGCGATGAGAAGATCTCTTGAAGTGGCCTGGCTGGCCAGGCGGTGGATCACAACATTTGGAGCAAGGTGTTCCAGGCAGTCACACAGAATGGGGATATAGTCCTCTTCTTTCTTATAGATAGACAGTTCTCCCCTGGCATATTGCCCGGCAAGAGGAGTGCCTTCAATCACCTGGAGGTGATGAAATTTAACCCCGTCAACTCCAAGATGATTGAGAAATGCGATGGTTTCCAGCATCATAGAAGCGGTTTCATCAGGCAGGCCGAGAATAATGTGGGCACAGATAGAAATATTTTTTTTCCGGGTTAATTTAACCGCTCTCTTAAATGAAGCAGCATCATGGCCCCGGTTGATCTGGTTCAGGGTTCGGTCGTGCGCTGATTGGAGGCCGTATTCTATCCAAACATGGTATCTTTGGGTGTATTCCTCTATTAATTCCAGAATTTTTTCTGTGATGCAATCCGGCCGGGTAGCTATGCTTAAACCGATAACTGCCGGATCGCAAAGAGCTTCATCGTATAATTCTTTTAGCTGGTTTAGAGGGGCGTAAGTATTGGTATATGATTGGAAATAAGCAAGATATTTGGCTTCGCTTCTTTTTTTCATGCCTTTTTGGAGCTGTTCAGTAATAGACAAAGGGTTTGAAGAATGATTTTCAGCGTTGATAAATGGAGCGAAGGAGGGATTGTAGCAGTAACTGCAGCCCGTTTTTGCGATAGTGCCATCACGGTTTGGACAGGAAAAACCGGCATCAAGAGGTATCTTATAAACAGGGTGGCCAAATATTTGGCGGAAATACTGGCTTAGCCGGTAATACCAGCCGGCTTTTTGTGTGTCAAAGCGATCAGTCATTAGTTCTTTCCCCATTACCTGTACTATCCGGGCTGTCCTTAAGCATGCTTTTCAATATATCGGGGCGCTCCAGGTAGAGAATCAGGACTGAAAGATCGGCCGGGGTTACACCCTCCATACGGCTGGCCTGGCCGATTGTAGCAGGGCGCACCTGCTCCAGCTTTTGCCTGGCTTCAGTGGATATATTTTTGGCTTTTTGGTAATCGAAGTCGTCCGGAATTCTTTTATCGTGCATCCGGGCGGTTTTTTCCACTGCCAGGCCCTGCTTGGCGATGTAGCCGGCATATTTGATCTGGTTTTCCAGCTCCTTAATTGTGCCCGGGGGTAGTTCGGGCAGGTCTTTATTTTCCCATTCCAGGTAGGCCGGGTAGTTGATTTCCGGCCGCCTGATTAGCTCCAGGGCGCTGATCGGTTGTTTGGGAGTTGATGAATGGTGTTTTCCTAAAAACGTTTCGATTGCGCTTCCCGGGTTATGCCTGGTTTTTTCCAGCCGGGCCAGTTCCTCTTCAATAAAGATTTTTTTCTCCAGGTGCAGCCTGTAGCGCTCTTCATCGATCAGGCCGATGGACCAGCTTTTTTCTGTTAAGCGCAGGTCGGCATTGTCCTGGCGTAGTAACAGGCGGTACTCGCCGCGGGAAGTAAAAATCCGGTAAGGTTCCTGGATTCCCCTGGTTACCAGGTCGTCGATCATTACTCCAATATAAGCTTCACTGCGTTTTAAAACCAGCGGTTCCTCACTTTTTAATAGTAATGCCGCATTAATTCCGGCTATCAGGCCCTGGGCGGCTGCTTCTTCGTAACCGGTAGTTCCGTTAATCTGGCCGGCTAAAAAGAGTCCTTGAACAGCCCGGGTTTCAAGTGAAATTTTCAGCTGGGTAGGAGGAGCATAATCATATTCGATCGCATAAGCCGGGCGCATAATCTTAACGTTTTCAAGACCTTTGATTGTGCGCAGGAATGACTCCTGGACATCAGGCGGCAGTCCGGTGGAGATGCCCTGCAGGTACATCTCGTCTATATCGGGGCCCTCAGGTTCGATGAAAATGGGATGGCGATCGCGTTCGGAAAAGCGGACCACCTTATCTTCAATAGAAGGGCAATACCGGGGTCCCGCACCCTTAATCAAACCGCTGTAGATCGGGGCCTGGTCGAAGTTTTTGCGGATTATTTCATGGGTGTCCGGGTTGGTGTAGGCCATCCAGCATGAAAACTGGTCAGAAGAAGTTTTTTTACTGCTGATCGAAAAACCTTGAGCCTCAGAATCCCCGGGTACTTTCTCCAATGTTGAAAAATCGATACTGCGCCGGTAAACCCGGGGTGGGGTGCCGGTTTTAAATCGATCCAGGGTAATGCCGAGTTCCTGCAGGCTTTTTGCCAGGTTATAGGAAGGGGTGAGGCTGCCCGGAGCGGCTGCAAAATGGAGGTCGCCCAGGAAAAGCCGGGCGCCGAGGTAAACTCCGCTGCAAATAATAACAGTCCGGGCCGGGTAAAAGGCGCCGCTGCGCCCTATAATACCCTTGATCTGTCCTTCACCTGTTATTATTTCTTCAGCCATGTCTTCCCTTAAGGTCAGAGCGGGTTCCTTTTCCAGGGCGATACGCATAGCCCGCTGGTAGCCCCACTTGTTGATCTGGGCTCTTAAGGCTTGCACGGCCGGACCTTTACCGGTGTTAAGCATGCGGGCCTGCAGGATATTCCGGTCGGCCACCCGGGGCATTTCTCCACCCAGGGCGTCTATTTCTTTGACCAGGTGGCCCTTGCCCGGCCCGCCCAGAGATGGGTTGCAGGCCATGAAGGCGACCATGTCTAAGTTGAGCGACAAAAGCAGGGTCCGGCAGCCCATCCTGGAGGCGGCCAGGGCCGCTTCGCATCCGGCATGGCCGGCGCCGATTACAATGACATCGAAGCCTGGCTCCGGGTTATTCGGCCGGAACACGTTTTTATTGTTGTTCCCTCTGGTCATTTTATGTAACCACCTGTTTCGGTTTAATCAGTTAAGCTTGTCAACCCTAAAATCCTGAGTAATTATGATATCGTCTTTATTGCGTTCAATTATGGCCCGCGAGACCAGTTTATTAAAAATATTCGAAGCCGCGGGCTATGGGCATCCGCCTGCCGGCGCCAAAAGCATTAGGGGTAATCCGGAGCCCCGCGGCCGCCTGGCGCCGCTTGTATTCTGAAGTGTCGACTAATTTGACAACCCGCCTGACTGTTTCTTCGTCATGCCCTCTTGCAATGATTTCTGAAGGAGAAAGGTTCATTTCCAGGTAAAGCTCCAGGATCGGATCGAGGATGTTGTAAGGCGGCAGGGAATCTTCGTCTTTTTGATCCGGCCTCAGTTCCGCCGAAGGAGCCTTGGTGATAATCCTTTCAGGGATGACTTTTTTCCCGTGTATTTCGTTGATATGATGGGCCAGCTCATACACCATCATTTTGCGAACATCGGCCAGGATGGCCAGTCCGCCGGCCATGTCGCCGTAGAGGGTACTGTAACCTGCAGCCAGCTCCGATTTGTTCCCGGTTACCAGGGCCAGGTAACCTTCCCGGTTTGATACCTGCATCAAAATTAGACCCCTCAGGCGGGCCTGCAGGTTTTCTTCCGCCAGGTCCATTTTAGGGCCCGCTCCTTCGTTTAGCAAGCTGATAAAGGTGTCGAAGGGCTTTTCGATTCCGAGGGTGCGGTAGTTAATACCCAGGTTCTCAGCCAGTTCCAGGGCATCTTCAACGCTGTGCCTGCTTGAATAGGGCGATGGCATAAGGATACCGAGCACTTTTTCCGGCCCCAGGGCTTCTGCCGCCAGGGCGGCGACAACAGCAGAATCGATCCCGCCGCTCAAACCGAGGACCACTTTACTGAAACCGGTTTTGGCCAAATAATCGCTGGTTCCTAATTCCAGGATCTTTTTGATGGTTTCGATATCGTCCCGGTCGGGGGGAACAATATTTGAAGCCGGCTTGAAGAGGTCTTCAGTTTCTACTATAAAAAGTTCCTCCTGGTCTAAAGAAGCCCTGTAGAGTAATTCTCCGCGGTTGTTGTAGACCAGGCTCGAGCCGTCAAAAACCAGTTCATCGTTTGCGCCCACCTGGTTAAGGTATATCACGGCGGTGTTATATTTTTTAGCCAGGTAAGGCAGCATATCTTCTCTGAGGGCGTGCTTGCCGTAGTGGTAAGGCGAAGCGGACAGGTTCAGCAGCAGGCGGGCGCCCTGGGCGAAAAGCCCTTGCAGCGGATCGCTGTCATACAGCGGATCGTTAAAATATTCCATATCGTTCCAGGTGTCTTCACAGACAGTGACGGCAGTCGGAATACCATCCAGCATTTCGATTTTCCGCTCCAGGCAGGCAGTATAGTACCGGGTTTCATCAAAGACGTCGAAATAGGGGAGCAGGGTTTTTAACTGGGTTGATTTGATTGCACCGTTTTCCAAAAGCAGGGCTGCATTGTAAAGCCTTCCACCCTGGCGGTGATTGGCACCGATCAGGATGGGGATGCCGGTTTTTGCGGTTAACGGCATCAGTTCTTCTGTAATTAATGAATGTTCTTTATCCAGGAAGCCCTTGTAATTGAGCATATCCCGGGGTGGATAGCCGGGCAGGGATAGTTCGGTGAACACCACCAGGTCCGCTTTCCTCTCCAAACCCGCTTGATAGTATTCTTTAACTTTTTCCAGGTTCTGTTCCAGGGCTCCGATGGTTGGGTTGAGCTGAGCCAGGGCAATCCGCAATATAGATTCCTCCCCATAAAATAATTAACTCACGGGAAGGCGACTTTCCCCGTGAGCTTTTTTCCCGTTTAAGGTGTAAGTCTATTCTGGCTGAAATTATAATCAAGCGCAGCTTTAAAGTCAAGGTATGTTGCCAGGGCCGGAGTGGACACCTATAATGGGAGTAGCAGTATTAATATGTGCGGAAGCTATTCGGCTGCTGACTTAGTTGTCGAGAATATGAACTCTTAATATATTTTACGGAGGTGCTGCAATGCTTGAGGTGTATGTCAAGGACGGTTGCCCGTACTGCGAAAAGCAAATTGAAGTGCTCAAAAAGAAGGGTGTGGATTATAAACTCTACAATGTCAGTTCAGACCGGGAGGCTTTAAAAAAAGTTCGCCAGGAATACAAGGCCGACAAGGTTCCGGTTGTAATAGAAGATGGTGATTTAAAGAGTATTGGCTTTGGCGGTGGAGGCTGAGGGATTTAAAATAAGGCCGCCGGGAGCGGTCTTTATAACCAGTTCTTGACCCAACAGCCGAGCTGCCTTATTGATAAGGGTTATGGCCCTGGTTGAGCTGTCACCAATCCAAAAGGTAGTTCGGCTGACGCATAATAATTAAATTTGATTTTACAGTAAGGCTTCAACTTCGAGCAATAAACTGGAATATTTACCCGGATTAAACCGGCGCATTTAAGCGCAGGCTTTCGGTCAACAATGGTCACAGTGCCAGGGCCATTATTTTTCCTGGAGAGATGGATCCTCAACCGGGTCCAGGTGGACGATCGTTTTACAGTGGAACCTGCTGCAGACATGGTCTTCTACCTCTTGGGCAATTTCGTGTGCTTCTTCAAGGCTGAGAAAGCCGTTTACTTCGACATGGATAGTAATTACCTTCCATGACCCGTAGTCGTGCATTTCCAGCCTGTGGGCGTCGACAACGCCTTCGACTTCCCTGGCGCAGTTAATAACCTCTTCATGCAATTCGTCTGCCGGGGCTTTGCCTAGCAGCCTGCTGGAAGAATTGCGGAGTATTTTTATGCCTGTATAAACTATGTAGAGGGCGATAGCAATCCCGAGGTATGCATCCAGGGCGTAAAGCCCAAAATAGCTGCCGAGCAAGGCAACCAAAACCAGCCCGGAAGAAAGGGAATCGCTCCGGTGGTGCCAGGCGTCGCCTTCCAGGGTGTCGGAGTCGATTAAACGTCCGAGCCGGACGGAGAAATAATACATGAATTCTTTGAGGATGATGGCAGCAATGACCGCAATGATGGCGGCTCTAGAGGGGCTGGCCACAACTTCACCGGCCAGCCGGTTATAAGCGCTATAGATGAAAGCGCCCCCGCCTCCAAACAGCATCAGCCCAA
>SL_5KL_010_SEDDRAFT_10002469_pt1 | contig 10236 bp, 7 predicted proteins | sample SodLakKL_010_SED_FD_9118 | JGI IMG/M metagenome (IMG submission 9118)
CGACACAGTCGAACTCCTGGGAGGCGACCTTCGCGACGGCTCGTGTCGCCTGCGTGGCGACCGTAACCGACCAGCCGGCTTTCTCGAGGGCCTGCTCCATCGCCCCGACGTCGTTGTGACACCCGACCAATAGAACCCGACCGTGACTCATAACACTAGATTACCAGGGCCAATCTAAAATGCTTCTGGAAGTTCCCGTCCCACGGGCACACGTGGTTTTAAAAAAGGCCGCCGAATGACGGTTAGTATCCAACTGCCCGTACACCCAATAGTCGGGCATGGAAACGTACTCGTTTGGGGTTGGGAGACAACAAACGGTGTCGATAGAACACGTCTTGATCAACGTCTCGAGGGGAGCATTGATCGCCTTGATCGGTATTTTCAGTGCGACGATGCTTCTTGGAATTGATGTGTCTTTCGAGTTACAGATGGTGGTGTACCTCATCGGGATGGTCGCGTTGAATCTGCCACACGGTGGGTATGAACACTTCACGAACGTCAGGCGGCGAGGCCTGCCGTTCGGCCTCCGCTATGTTGGCCTATACGTTGCCTTCCTCGTCGCGTTCGTCGGACTCTTTCTGATCGCGCCAGCACTGGCGCTCCTGCTCGCGTTAGGGACGGCGGTCGCCAAAGGGGGGCACGGTGACCTCCGGGTCATGGACGCGATCGTCGGGACCGACCACCTTCAGTACCGCTCTCAGCGAGTGCTGGCAGCGCTCGTTCGAGGGGGTGCCGTGATGATCTTGCCGCTCGCCCTGTGGGTCGGCCCCTACGTCAGCTTCTCGACCATCATGCTGAACGTGTTCGACCCCGGGGCATCACTCCCAGGCCTGGCGTATCTCGACCCCGTACGCACCGGTCTCTTGGGACTGTTCGGCCTCGCCGTGGTCGCCCACCTCGGGGGCGGACTCGTGACTGGTGGGATGAGTCAGTCCTGGCTGTTGGACGCGTTCGAGACCTCGTTGCTCGTCGTCTTCTTCACCGTGGTCCCGGTCGTCGTTGCCATCGGTCTGTACTTTCCGCTGTGGTACTCGCTTCGTCAGTCCGCTCGAGGTATCGTCGTCGAGTCCGAAGAGACAGCTGACGACGAGGGGCTCCCCATCGTGATGGCGTGGGGTGTGTTGATCGTCGGTGCGTTGATGACGGCACTCGTGATGGTTGCCATTTGGGTTATCGCTCCGGATCCACTCGGTGGCGCCTCCTTGCTCCCCGGTCTGGTGGCTTTCTACACGCTGTTCATCTGTATCGTCGCATTGCCCCACGTCGTCGTCGGCGAGTGGCTCGATTTCGACCGAGGAATCTGGTACGTCCCCTGACCCAGGCAGTGAGAACTCACTCGCTCCGTACCGCGCTCGAGTTATCGATCGTCGAACATCCCTTCGAACAGCCGTCGTTGGGCGGCAGCCAAGTGTTCGGTAAACGTCGACCGAACGATTCCGAGTTCCTCAGCCACCGTCGACGCATCGTTCTGACGCGGATAAGAAAAGTACCCCATTCGATGGGCGACCTCGAGGACCTCGCGCTGTCGGTCGGTCAACCGCCCCGTGTCGATGACGATCGACTCGTCATCGTCCGGCATCGACCTAACGAGGCACTCGAGATGGACCGAGACGCCACGCGACTCGAGGACATCGATGATCTCGACGATCGGTCGTGGGGACGGGAGCAAGAGCGTGATGAGGAGCTGGGTCGGCTGGCTGGTCACCGACGCATCAGCGATCGGATAACCGAGGGATTCGATCAACCGACAGGGACAGTCGTCCGCGTCGATATCGGTGAGCCGGTACACGGATTGATCGTCCGCGGTGAAGATCGATTCGGCGTCGAGCCCAGACGGTGCGTGGAACTGTTCGACAGTGTGGTCCGATGTGCCAGTCCACCGGATATCGGTCGCGGTGGCATCGTCGGACACGGTTTCGGCAACTGCACACTGCGGCGGGTCACTGATCGACAACCGAGCACGGACGCCGTCTCCTGGATGTCGCTCACTCGATGTCCCCGCCTCCTGTTTTTGCGCATCGGTTTCCACGCCTGGGGCCGGAGCCATACCAGACACTTCGAGTGAACACGTAAATAACGAGTGCCAAACGTCGGTGGGTTCGTTCGGGAGGTCCCACGTCGCGAAGGCAGGGAATGATAATAAAGCCCCAAACAGCGCCGGTGGTCACTTTCCCCGATTGCGAGCAATAGGTTATGTATGAAGAACGTTGTACTCAGCGAGGAAACGATCGGAGTCGTGGGTGCCGGCATTGGTGGACTTGCTGCCAGTGCCTATCTCGGTGCTGCTGGGGCTGACGTTTCTGTGTACGAGCGCAACGAACGGCCCGGCGGTGTTGCCAACCGCCTCGAGATGGAAGGCTTCAGCTTCGATACTGGCCCCTCCTGGTATCTCATCCCCGAGGTCTTTTCACAGTTTTTCGAAGACTTCGGGACGTCGCCGTCTGCCCACTACGATCTGGTCCAACTCGACCCGAATTACCGCGTCTTCTGGGACGACGGTGATCGCGCCGACGTGACGACGGATCTCGAGACGACCGCCGAGCTCTTCGAATCCTACGAGCCAGGGGCGGGTGAGGCCCTGCGACGGTATCTCGAGGACGCCGAAGAAGCCTACGAAATTGGGATGCACCGGTTCGTCATGGCGAACCGGAGCCGCTTTCGCGATTATGTCTCACTCGATGTCCTCAGGTCGGCACGTGGGCTCAGCCTGCTGGGAACGATGGATGACCACGTCAAGACCTACGTCGAACATCCGAAACTGCGTCAGCTGCTCCAGTACACCCTCGTCTTTCTCGGTGGGTCACCGCACAACACACCGTCGCTGTACAAATTGATGAGCCACGTCGACCTCGGGTTGGGCGTCTATTACCCCCAGGGCGGCATGTACGAACTCGTCGAGGCCATGGAGCGTGTGGCGACTGCACAGGGCGTCGAAATCCACACGGACGCCGAAGTCGACGCTATCGAGCCGCGAACGAACGGCATTGGGGTGAGCCTCGGCGGTGATGAGTACGTCCACGACCGGGTCGTCTGTAACGCCCCACCGGCGACAGCCGAACGGTCGCTGCTCCCGGACCACGCGGTGAAACGAAGTTCGGGAGACTGGGACGATCAGACTTGGGGGCCGTCGGCGTTCATGCTCTACCTCGGCGTCGAAGGGGACGTGGACCCACTCGAGCATCACACGCTCGTGTTACCGACCGACTGGGATCCCCACTTCGAGTCGATTTTCGACGAGCCACGGTGGCCCGAGGATCCCGCGTACTACGTCAACGTCCCCTCGGTAACGGACCCATCGGTGGCACCCGATGGCTGTTCGACCGTCGTCATCCTCGTGCCGATTGCACCCGGACTCGAGGACGGGCCGGACAGACGGGCGACCTATCGCGAGACGGTGCTCGAAGACCTCGCAGCGATCACTGGTGTCGACCTCAGAGACCGGATCCTCGTCGAGGAAATGACGGCAGTCTCCGATTACGAACGTCGGTTCGGACGACCGCAGGGAACGGCACTCGGACTCGCCCACACGCTCTTTCAGACGGGGCCACTGCGCCCGAGTCACCGCGCCTCTGGCCTCGACGGCCTGTACTACGTCGGTGGCGATACGAATCCCGGCATCGGGGTGCCGATGTGTCTGTTGAGCGGGAAACACGTCGCCGAGACCGTCCAGGCCGACGCTCGAGGGGGTGGCCTCAGAAACGTCCTTCCGATTTGAGGGGCTGTCATTGTGGGACACAGTGCGTTGACTCGAGGGATGTGTGAGATCTGGTCTGCAGTCACCATCGACTACTCCTGTTTCACGATACTCAGCGTTTATATTGGCAACGTAGTTTGCAACATCCAATCCATGATCTGAGAACTCAATAGTTCTCTATCAAAGTATTAGGAACATTTTTATCATAAAAAGCAAAGGAACGATCATGGGAGCTTTCGAATCCAATGGTGGATCGCTCGAGCGACGATCGTTTTTGTCACTGCTCGGTGCCACGGCCGGTGGGGTTGCGCTCGGTGGAACCGGTGTCGGTGCACAGGAAACCGGTGACACTGGCGTTCCCGTCGCGGACGACGAACTTGCTTCCCTCGAGTTTTACTCGAGTGCGAGCCAGATCGCGGCCGACGGTGAGAGCGAACTCGAGGACGACGAGCACGTGGTGGTCTGGGCCGAGTCGACCGCCGAGAACTTCGAGTCGACGGCTGACGGCCCGGAGACGATCGTCTACGAAGATAACGACATTCCACTCATCTCCGAAGACGGCCAGGTGGTGGGGATCGGTTCGGTCGATTTCATCAGCGACGGACAGGGTGGCTTTCGCTTCGGCAACGAACAGTTCATGATCAACCTGTTCGACGAGAAACTCGGCGGCGAGGGAACGATCCTCTGGGACGAAGGACACGAGCAGTTTGTTGACCTGGCGCTCGAGAACTACGAGTCGTTCCGTCAGTACGCTGGTGACGCCGGCTACACCCTGAAAGCGACACAGTCGCTGCTCGAGACGCAGATACAGACGCTGACGTTCAATTCGACGGCCAGTCTGGTCGACACGGACGGAACGGCGCTGTCGAACCCCGAGTATGTCGTCGTCTGGGCGGAGGAGACGGCGGAAAACGTCGACAGTGATGACGACGGCGCGTACATCTATGGCGATGACGAGCCGATCCCGCTGATCGCCAAAGACGGCAACGTCGTCGGCTTCGGCGGTGTTGGCTTCATCGAGGATGGCGGGGACTTCACGGATGCGAACGCCGAGTTCATGCTCGAGATCCTCGCCGACCTCGCCGGCAGCGACGGCACCCTGCTGTGGGACGAAGCCCACGACACCTTCTGGGGTGCAGACAGCGTGAGTGAGTTCGCCACAACCATCGAAGACGATGGGTACGATTTCCAGCCGGTGGATGACCTCGGTGACGGGGGCGGGGCTGGCCTCGAGGAACTCGAGTTCTTCTCGACGGCCAGCCTTCTCGCGGCGGATTACACGCCCCTCGAGGACGACTCCCTGGTTGCGGTCTGGGCGGAGGAGACAGCTGAAAACGTGGATGAGGGTACTGATGATGCCAGCGAGGAAGCCACGAGTGATGACGAAGTTACCCTCGAGGCCGACCCGACAGACCCCGGTGAGACCGCCACCCACGAGTGGTCGCTCGCGGGCGAGGAGATTGACTTCGAGGGCGAAATCGATACGATCACCGTCGAGTACCCGGCCGGCGCGAGTTTCGATGGGCTCAACCAGGATGACGTGACGGTCGTGCTCACGCGGCAACTCGCCAGCGGTCCGGACACCACTGAAATCACCGTTAATGAGGGGAGCTACGAGGGCTCGAGTGCGACGTTCGATCTGAGTGGAAACTTCAACACCACCATCGTCGGCGACTCCAGCGTCACCATCGACGGCCTCGAGAATCCCGAAATCGAGGACTTCACGGCGACGATCACGCTCGAGGGGGATGACGACGAACTCTCACTCGAGGCGGTCGTCGGCGAAGGCGGCGCGGGCAGCGGAGCATTCGTCCCATACCCCGCAGACGTCGACATCCCCCTGGTGGCCGTCGACGGGACGGTCGTCGGGATCGGCGCGGAACTCGCCCCCGACGCAAGCGACGTCGACGACAATCGAACGTTCCTCGTCAACGCGTGGGAGGATCGCCTCGGCGGGACGGGAACGGTCCTCTACGACGAAGGCCACGGCCAGGAGCTAACGCTCGATGACTACAGCGACCTCGAGGCCCTGGCGACCGACCGCGGGTTCGACGTTGAGGCGACAACGGATCTCGAGGAGGACCTCGACGACGCCGACGTGGTGATGATCACGACCCCCGAGTCGGCGTTCACCGCGGACGAACGTGGGGCACTCGCTGCCTTCGTCGACGACGGTGGCGTCCTGTTCATCCATGACGAGGCGAACTTCGAGGGCGACGGCACCGACGAGTTGAACGAGCTCGCGGCCAGTCTCGACCTCGCGTTCCGATTCAACTCGGATCAGGTTGAAGACGAGGAGAACAGCGGCTTCGCCCCGTTCGTCCCACAGACGAGTGCGTTCAACGACACCTTCGACTTCTTCGGTGGGGACGCGGCCCTCGAGGATGCAGCCGTCTTTGCGACGGCCTCTCCGGTGGAGGCGTTCACCGACGACGAACTCACCGCGCTCGAGGACTTCGTCGCCGACGGCGGCGCTGTCTTCCTGTTCGATGAATCGGAGTTCACGAACGAGGAGACGGACAACCTGAACGCCGTCGCCGATGCCTTAGATACCTCGTTCCGTTTCAACGCCGACCAGGTCGAAGACGAGCAGAACAACGCCGGGATCGGGTTCGTCCCCACCACGGGCAACTTCAACGAGGGCTTCGACTACTTCGGTGAGGTCGACGGTCCGACGCTCGAGGACGGCGACGGCCTCGTCGTCATGACGCCCGAGCAGGCGTTCTCGAGTGCCGAGTTGAACGCGCTCGTCGAGTTCGTCGACGATGGCGGCGCACTGTTCATCTTCGATCAGTCCGATTTCGGTGGCCACGACAACGAGGCCGTCGGGTTCGACGAAACGGAAAACCTCAACGAGATCGCCGACGCGCTCGACCTCGCGTTCCGGTTCAACTCGGACCAGGTCAACGACGAGGACGATTTCACCTTCACGACGGGCAATTTCAACGACGACGTCGCGTACTTCGACGAACGGGAGAAATCGATCGCCGTCCCGTTCGAACAGGGCGGCGAATACTACGGCCGCGTCGTGCGTGTCTTCGACGGCGACACGTTCGAAGTGGAGTTCGACAGCGAGTACGACTACCGCGACGTAATCCGACACATCGGTATCGATACCGCCGAAACCGCACCCGCGACCAATGACCCCGAGGAGTGGTTCGGCATCGAGGACCTCGAGCACCTCGATACCTGGGGCAGCAAAGCCACCGACTTCTCTCTCGACGTGATGGCCCCCGACGCGGAGGCCGGCGAGACGAACGTCGAGGGACGGCGCGTCAAGATGACGTTCGATCCGGTCGAGCCCCTGCGCGGGAACTTCGGGCGGTTGCTGATGTACATGTACTACGATCCCGACGATTTCGACGCCGGTCCCGACGGCGACTACTCGGTGAACTACAACCTCGAGACGATCGAAGAGGGGTATTCGCGGATCTACTCCTCCGGGTTCTCCAAACACGACGAGTGGGCCGAAATCGAGGAGACAGCACTCGCCGATGGCACCGGCATCTGGAGTGCAGCCGATTTCGACGCTCTGGAGGAAGTTCGCAACGAGCCCGTGGACAACCTGTTCGTTCCGGAGGCTCGCAGCATCCACAGCCGACGTGGCCGACGCGGCGGACGGCTCGAGGACGACCGCGTGCCCGTCTACGCGAGCGAAACGGCCGAACAGGAACGAGGCGACGACGCCGTCGAGTACACCGACGACGTGCCGCTGGTGGGCGTGGACGAGCGGAGAAACGTTGCACTCGTCGGCGGCCTCATGATCCACGAGCANTACGAGGAATCCGAGGGCTTCGNCGAAGATACNAGNGACTACGGCAACTTCCCGTTCCTCGCGAACCTCATCGANTCCCTCTCGAGCACCGAGGGNGACGTCTTCATCGCCGGCGGTCANGGACAGTTCAACGCGCCCGGTTCCATCTCACTCGANCGCTGTCAGTTCTTCCTGCGATATCTCGAGGGACTTGGCACGCGTCTTCGCCAGGTGAACGACCTCGAAANCACCCTCGACGCCGAANAGGAGACGCCTCGGGCCGTCCTCCTCACGGCCCCCGAGCGCGAACTCGAGATGGGCGAGATTATCGCCCTCCGCCAGTTCAGAAACGATGGCGGTGCGGTGCTCCTCCTCGGCAGTGCAGAAGCTGAAGCCGACGATATCGCCAACCTCAATGCGCTCGCACAGGGGCTCAACACCGACCTGCGATTCAACGACGATCGGATCGTCGACGAGGACGCCAACCTGGCTGACGATCCGGCGATCCTCGAGACCGACGCGTTCGTCGGGGAGTTCGACCTGTTCGAGGCGGCCGACCTCGAGGCCGGGTCCGATGAAGACGCAGGGCCGGGCCGAGGATCGAACCCTGGACGGAAACGCGGAAACACTGGTAGCGTAGCCGGACGGTAACGGCGCTGAAACGAGCGGTTTGTACGTGGCGACATACCTGCCACTTGCAAATCACCCCATTACCCTCCTGACTCGGTGCTCGAGGGGGCCTCGCCCTCATCGCCGAGGATGATGTACTCGGGGTCAACACATGGGCAGGGGTCGCGGGCACCGACTGGTCCGATCCGACCATCCTCCCAGAGCCAGGCGACGAAAATCACGTCACACTGGGGGCATTTTGCGGCCACTTTCCGTCGCTTCTTCGTTGGAGGGCTCATGCCAGTCACGTCGTCCGGACGAGGCCCTTACCACGCAATCGATGAAAAAGGGTTGTTGATACGAGCCCGACTGTCTGGATCACCCCATGAGAAATCACGTCACTCGTCGGTTCCGAGGCTCCCACGGTCGTGCATCATCCTGGTGCCGCGCTCGAGCCAGTTCTGTCGAACATAGACGCCACCGACGACGACGTTTCGCCAGGCGAAGTCGGCGACGATGGCGACGTAGGCCGCGACGACGCCGTACTCGAGGTGGACGCCGAAGACGTAGGTAATTCCGAGCAGGAAGATGACGGCGCCGGTGACCTTCGCGACGAACGGCGGGCGGCTTTCGCTGCCGCCACGGAGGGACCCGGCGAGGACGACGTAACAGGCGATGAGGACCGTCGACACCGCGTACGCCCTGGCGAAGTCGACGGCGTAGTCGATGGTGTCCGGATCTCTGGTGAACGCGAGGACGATCCAGTCGGCACCGACGAAGAGGACGACCCCGAGACTCCCGACGGTGACGACAGCGAGGGCCGCGGCCGCTAGCCCATCGAAGAACGCTTCCTGGGGTTTGCCCTCGCCGAGTGAGTGACCGGCGATGATGTTCGCGGCGACGCCATACCCACGCGCGAGCGGCGAGGAGATCTGCTGATAGACACGCCGTCCGATGTGATAGGCTGCGTTTACTTCGGTCCCGAACGCGAGCAAGATGGCGTTAAACGGGAACTCAGCGATGAGTTCAGTCACACCCTCGGCGACGCGAGGAGCACTGATGGCGATGAGCTGTTTGGCGATGACGAACCGGCGTGGGCGAACGAAATTCAGTTCGGAGTACGGGCTGGCAATGAGGGCGAGAAACGTCAGGGCGGCCAGCACGTCACCCACAGCCGTCGCGACGGCGATACCGATGATCGTCAGTTCCGGGAACGGGCCGAGACCGAACGCCAGACAGATGGTGAGCACGATGTTGAGCGCGTTCGCAACCGCGTTGACGTACATCGGTGTTCGGGTGTCACCAGTCCCCTGGATCGCTCGAGCGGCGATCATCGTCACGTGAAAGGCCGGCGCGGAGATCATGATGATCGCCAGGTACTGGCCACCGAGGCGAACGGTCTCCGCCTCAGCACCGAGGATATCGATCGCCCAGAAACTGGCCACCAGTCCGAAGATGACGAACGGGATCGCCGTGAGGAGTCCGAGTAACAGCGCCTGCGTGACGGCTTCGTCCCGGTTTGCCGTACTGCCACTGCCGGTGTCCTGACTCGAGAGCGCAATCGCGCCGTCACCGACACCCAGACCGAGCCAGAGGGGGAGTCGGCCGTAAATGTCGGCGAGTCCAACGGCAGCGACGGCAGCGGGCGAAAAGAAGCCGGCGACGACGATGTCGGTGGTCCGCATCAATGTCCGGAGCACTTGCTCGGCCATCACGGGCCAGGAGAGGTGGAAGACGCGTCTCCAGACGGCGAGGACGCGACTGCGGAGGGACTCACTCACTGGCGTCCGCTACGGCTATCGGTCCTTAGTAGGTTGAGAAACCGGCCATCGAGGGGCGATCCTCGACTGTTGGGTCCTCACTCCGGCCGGATTCGAACGATCGGTGCGTCTCCGGCGTCGACGGCGACGTACAGGTAGCCCGTGTCCGGAGCCACGGTCACGTCTCGAATTCGCCAGCCCTCGTCGGCCAACAACGATTCTTCTTCGCTGACGTCGGTCCCATCGACGGTGAACCGACCCAGGTACTCTCCCGCGAGGTTGCCGACGAAGAGGTCACCCTCCCACTCGGGGAAGGCGTCTCCGTCGTAAAACGTCATCCCCGCCGGGGGGAAGCCGCCGGTGTTGCACTCCCAGTAGTAGACGGGGTCGACCACGTCGTCGAGGTCCTGTGGCTCCTC
>SL_5KL_010_SEDDRAFT_10002470_pt1 | contig 10229 bp, 10 predicted proteins | sample SodLakKL_010_SED_FD_9118 | JGI IMG/M metagenome (IMG submission 9118)
GCTTTCGTGGCCGCGAGCTGCTCGGCGCCCCCGAGCCGGTGCTGCGCGAGCACCGCGGCGGGCGCATCGGCATGATCTTCCAGGAGCCGATGAGCTCCCTCAATCCGCTGCACACGGTGGAGAAGCAGATCCGCGAGACGCTGCTCGTCCACCGCGGTCTGGATCGGGTGGCGGCCCGAAGGCGGGTGAGGGGGCTGCTTGAGCAGGTCCAGCTCCCCGATCCGCAGCGGCTGCTCAGCGCCTATCCGCATCAGCTCTCCGGCGGGCAGCGTCAGCGCGTGATGATCGCCATGGCGCTGGCCAACGAGCCGGATCTGCTCATCGCCGACGAGCCCACCACCGCCCTCGACGTGACCGTGCAGGCGCAGATCCTCAGCCTGCTCGCCGACCTGAAGGCGCGGCTGGGCATGGCCCTGCTGTTCATCACCCACGATCTGGACGTGATCCGCCTGGTGGCCGACCGGGTCTGTGTCATGCGCCAGGGCGAGATCGTCGAACGGGGCGAGGTGCAGCGTCTGTTCAGCCGGCCCGAGCATCCGTACACCCGGCAGTTGCTCGCGGCCCGGCCCGCCGGCGAGCCGGTGGCAACGGACGCCCAGGCGCCGGTGCTCCTCCACGGGGCGGGGATCCGTGTGCACTTCCCGGTGCGCGGCGGTCTGCTGCGCCGGCCGGTGGATTGGGTGCGAGCCGTCGATGGCATCGACATCACCCTGCGTGCCGGGCAGACCGTGGCCGTGGTCGGGGAGAGTGGTTCAGGCAAGTCGACCCTGGGCCTGGCGCTGTTGCGGCTTGAGCGCAGCAGTGGCTCGATCCGTTTCCGCGGTGATGAACTCCAGGGGCGCACGGCGCGGCAGCTGCGCCCCTACCGCAGCGCCCTGCAGATCGTCTTCCAGGATCCGTACGGCAGCCTGTCGCCGCGCATGGCCGTGGGCGATATCGTCGGCGAGGGGCTCGACCTGCACCATCCACTTCTGAGTCGTGAACAGCGCAGTGCGCGGATCGTGCGTGTGCTCGAGGAGGTGGGCCTCGACCCGGAGACCTGCCACCGCTACCCCCACGAGTTCTCCGGCGGCCAGCGCCAGCGGATCGCCATCGCCCGGGCGCTGATCCTCGAGCCGCAGGTCGTGGTGCTCGATGAGCCCACCTCAGCGCTGGATGTCTCGGTGCAGGCGCAGATCATCGACCTGCTCCGCGATCTGCAACGTCGCCACGGCCTCGCCTACCTCTTTATCAGTCACGACCTCCAGGTCGTCCGCGCCCTGGCGCACGAGGTCCTGGTCATGCAGGCCGGCCGAGTGGTTGAGCGCGGGCCGGCAGAGGCGGTCTTCGCCGCTCCGCAGGACCCTTATACCCGGGCCCTGATGGCCGCCGCCTTCCTCTCCTCCTGAGCCATCGCGCTACCGAAGCCCCGCGCCCTTTGACATAGTTTCAAATATGCGCATACCATCGTATTCAAGAACGTTGATACATTTTCGAGTCGCTGGATACGCAACCTGACAAAGCAAAGGAGGGAGTATGCTTCATCGACTGCCCAGAGACCTCGGGGAGAACTACTCCCCGCTGTACTGGCTCGCGGCCCTGGGCGCCGGCGGGCTGACCGTATCGTTTTTCATGTGGCTGATGTTCTGGGTGCCCTACGAGGGCATGGTGCCCTTTTTCGAGGATATCGTGGCGGCGCTGGGCAGCGGTCACGCCGGCCTGCAAACGGCCATCGTGCTGGCCTGGGCCGGCATCCTGGCCATGGCCTTCATCCATTTTCGTCTGCTGTTCTGGAACATCCGCGAGCATCGGCGGTTCCTGCAGACCGACGCCTACCGCAAGAACATGCGCGGCAACCGCACCGAGGTGCAGCTGCTGGCCGCGCCGCTGACCGTGGCGATGACCATCAATGTCGGCTTCGTGCTCGGCATGGTCTTCGTCCCAGGGCTGTCGGCCATCGTGGAGTGGCTCTTCCCCGCGGCCATGGTCGCCTTCCTGATCGTCGGCGGCTGGGCTCTGCGCCAGCTCGGCGACTTCTGGGGCCGGGTGCTCACCGAGAGCGACTGCGACTGCGCCGCCGACAACAGCCTGGCCCAGGCCCTGCCTGCCTTCGCGCTGTCGATGGTCGGCGTGGGGCTGGCCGCGCCGGCGGGGATGAGCAGCGTGCCGGCGACGGCGGCATTCAGCCTGGCGCTGTCGAGCTTCTTCCTGGTCGCCGCGGTGCTCACCGGCGCTGTCATGCTGGTCCTCGGCGTGCGCGCGATGATGGAGCAGAACGCCAATCCGATCAGCGCGCCGAGCCTGTGGATCGGGGTCCCGGTGCTGACGATCATCGGCATCACCCTGGTGCGTCAGACGGCGGGCATCGAGGCCCACTTCGGCGCCGAGGCCGGTGGCATCCAGACCCTGGGACTGCTCACCTACTTCCTGGCGGCTCAGGTCGCGCTGCTGCTGCTGGGCTGGGTGGTGCTGCGCCGCTTCAACTACTTCGGCCGCTTCGTGATCGGCCCCGAGCGTTCCGCCGGCTCCTACACCCTGGTCTGCCCCGGTGTGGCGCTGGCGGTGATGATCCACTTCTTCACCAACCTGGGCCTGGTCCAGCACGGCGTCATCGAGGCCTACGGCGTCGCCTACTGGGTGCTGACGGCCATCGCCCTGACGGTGCAGGCGGTCACGCTCTGGCTGGTCTTCCAACTCAATCGCAAGCATTTCCGGGTGGATGCNGGTGCCGGGCAGCGTCTTCGCACCTCCACGGCCGGTTCATCGTCCTGAGGCCCTCAAGTCTGTCCTGCATCCGACGACAACAAGGGTAACGGCAAGAGTGGGGCCTGGAACCCGGCATGCGGGTTGCAGGTCCCACCCGTAACCGGGACCGGTTCGGGGGCGAAGCGCGCGATGGCGCCCGTGGCCCGGAAATGGCCCCGGAACGCAATGGCCGCAACCGGCAATGGATTGCCGGAGCAGTGGGAGTGAGAGCCCGGCCGAAGCCATTTGAAGCGCAGGAGGTAGTGATGTCTGCAGTTGGAGGAGTTGGCGGAGGGGCGCCGAGCATGCCGCCGCCGTCTCAGGGCGCCGGTGGCGACGACCCCTTTGAGGGCGAGGAGATGGAGGGCGCTGGTGGCTCCGAGTTCGGCGGCGACGCCGCTGGCGGGGCCGACACGGTGGACATCTCCTCGATCGCCGGCGGCGAGGACGTTGGCACCAGCACCGAGTCCCTTGAGGACGATGGTGGGGCAGCCAGCTACGACGCCTCCGGTGGCGTCGACGATCTGGACGCCGGTGGCGAAATCGACGCCATGGTCTGACCTTCCCAGCGGGGCAGCGGCTCACGGGCCGTTGCCCCGTCCGTTATAATCCCCGCCCTCGGAACACCGCGTTGCGCGGTGCAGCCTCTCCCAGCCAATGCGGGGAACGCCCAATGTCTGCGGTAATCGCCCTGGTCGGGCGGCCGAATGTCGGCAAATCGACCCTCTTCAATCGGCTGACGGGCAGCCGAGATGCCCTGGTGGCGGATCACCCCGGTCTGACACGGGACCGTCAGTACGGCATCGTCCGTCATCGCGGCCGTCACGCCGTGGTGGTGGACACCGGTGGGATGGGCGAAGAACTCGAGGGGGTGGGGGGCTGCATGCACGAGCAGGCCCGCGCCGCCATCGCCGGGGCCGACGCCGTGGTCTTCCTGGTGGACGGGCAGGCCGGCAGCACCGTCGGTGACGAGGAGATCGCTGCCGAGTTGCGGCGGGCGCAGGTGCCGGTGTTCCTAGCGGTGAACAAGACCGACGGCCAGGAAGCCGCGGTGGCCGCTGCCGATTTCCACGGCCTGGGACTGCACCCGGCGCACGCCATTGCCGCCACCCGCGGCCGTGGTGTGGGCGAACTGCTCGATGCCGTCTTCGCGGCTCTGCCGCCCGCCGAGACCCAGGCCGCCGAGGACGAGGAAGAGACCGGCATCCCGGTGGCGCTCATTGGCCGCCCCAACGTGGGCAAGTCCACCCTGGTCAACCGTCTCCTGGGCGAGGACCGAGTGGTGGTCTACGACGAGCCGGGCACCACCCGGGACAGCATCGCCGTGCCGTTCGAGCGGGACGGGCAGCGCTACACCCTGATCGATACCGCCGGCGTGCGGCGCCGGGCGCGGGTCCAGGAGACCGTCGAGAAGTTCAGTGTGGTCAAGACGCTCGAGGCCATCGAGCGGGCCTCGGTGGTGATGCTGGTCACGGATGCGCGTGAGGGGATCACCGATCAGGATGCCCACCTGGCTGGTCATGTTCTGCAGGCCGGTCGGGCCCTGGTGCTGGTCATCAACAAGTGGGACGGTCTGGACCCGGAGCAGCGCCGCAAGGTACGCCGTGATCTCGATCTGCGCTTCGGTTTCCTCGGCTTTGCCCGCCAGCACTTCATCTCGGCCCTGCACGGCAGCGGCGTGGGCCTGTTGCTGGATTCGGTGGACCGGGCCCATGCGGCCGCCCACCGGGATCTGGCGACCCCGGAACTCAACGAGGTCCTGCAGGAGGCGCTCGCCAACCACCAGCCGCCGCTCGCCCGTGGGCGGCGGATCAAGCTGCGCTATGCCCACCAGGGCGGGCACAATCCGCCGGTGATCGTCATCCACGGCAACCAGGTGCAGCGTCTACCGCGGGCCTACATGCGCTACCTGGAGAACTTCTTCCGCGAGGCCTTCGACCTCTACGGGACGCCGGTGCGCATTGAGTGCAGGGCCAGCGCGAACCCCTTTGCTGACAAGCCCAATCAGCTCACCGAGCGCCAGCGCCGCCGGCGCCAGCGGGTCATCCACCACGCCAAAAAGCGCGAGAAGAAGCGCAAGCGCCGGCGCTAGCCACCCGAGGGCTCAGGTGCGCACCAGCACGACGGAGATGTCATCCGGGCTCTCAGCGTCCTGAGCGGCCTCGATGAGGTCGTGGGCGCGCTGACTCAGCGAGCGGTCCTCTTCGGCCAGGATCGCGCCGATGGCCGTGTCCTCCAGTGCTTCGGTCAGACCATCGGAGCAGAGCAGGAACAGGTCACCGGATTGCCGCGGCAGCCGGGTCACGTCCGGTTCCGCCCAGGTGACGGCCCCGAGCGCGCGTTCGAGGACGTTGCGTTCCGGCGAGCGGCGCGCCTCCGTCTCGCTCATGGCGCCCGTCTCGACGGAGCGCTGCACCGGTGTGTGGTCGCGGGTCAGTCGCTCCAGCTGCCCGGTACGCATGCAGTAGATGCGTGAGTCGCCCACGTGGGCCAGGGCCACCTCGTCGGGGGCGGCGCAAAGCAGGGCGAGGGTGGTGCCCATGCCCTCATAGCGACGGTCGCGCTCGGTGTAGGAGAGCACCGCCCGGTTGGCCAGGTGGACCAGATCCGCCGGTTCTCCGCCGGATTCCAGCCAGGTGTGGTCACTGCCGTGGTGGGTGCGGGCAATACGGATCACCGCCTCCACCGCCAATCGTGCCGCCTCGGCCCCGTAAGGGAGGCCGCCCATGCCATCGGCGAGCACTGCGACGCCGGCGCCCTGATCCCAGTCGATGCGGTCCTCGTTGCGAGGTCGCTGGCTGCCGCGATGGCTCTCGCCGACGATCTCCATGGTTCCACGCCTCCTATTGCAGGGGTGCCAAGGTTTCCGGCCATCCTAGCCCGCAGAGCGTGCTGCGGGAACCTGTGTCGTGTTTGATATATGGTTATGCGTATATGACAATAGCGGCCGATCCCGAACCGACGGCTGTGCATCATGCTTGAGCTCTTCGCTTATCTCGCCACCCTGATTGTCCACGATCTGCTGGGCATCGAGGCCGGCACGCCGTTCGGTGATGCCGCGCATTTCTTTGTCGAGAGCACGGCGAAGATCTTCGCGCTGCTGGCGGTGCTGATCTACATCATTGCCCTGGCCCGGGCGTCGCTGAACGTCGAGCGGGTGCGCGCGTTCCTGGCCGGGCGCAATCGCGTCCTCGGCTACTTCCTGGGCTCGACGTTCGGGGCCGTGACCCCGTTCTGCTCCTGCTCGAGCGTGCCGGTGTTCATCGGCTTCACCACGGCGCGGATCCCTATCGGGGTGACCATGGCCTTTCTGATCACCTCGCCGATGATCAACGAAGTGGCCGTGGTGCTGCTCTGGGGGCTGCTGGGCTGGGAACTGACCCTGGTCTACATCGCCGTCGGTTTTCTGATTGGTATGCTCGGTGGGGCGTTCCTTGACGCCATCCGCGCGGAGCGCTACCTGCAACCGTTCCTGGCCAAGGCCTATGCTGAGGGCAGTGCGCCGGCTGCCGGCGCTGCCGGTGCGACGCGGCTGACGCTGCGCCAGCGCCACGACTTTGCCCGGCGTGAGGTGGGGGAGATCTTCGCGCGGGTCTGGAAGTGGGTCCTGATCGGCGTCGGCCTCGGGGCGGCGCTCTACGGCTTCGTCCCCGAGGGCTGGATTGAGGAGCACCTGGGCGCCGGCCATTGGTGGCAGGTGCCGGCGGCGGTGCTGGTCGCCATCCCGTTGTACACCAACATCACCGGTGTGGTGCCGGTGATGGAGAGCCTGATCATCCAGGGCCTGCCCATCGGCACCACCCTGGCCTTCTGCATGAGTACCGTGGCGGCCAGCTTTCCCGAGTTCGTGCTGCTCAAGCAGGTCATGCAGTGGCGGCTGCTGGCGATCTTCTTCGTCCTGCTGCTGTTCGCCTTCACCCTGGCGGGGTGGCTGCTCAACGCCGTGGAGCCGCTACTATTTGCCGGGGTGTGAGGACGGCGGCAGGCCGTTACCATGAACGATGCATAGGAGGAACGGATCCCATGACCATCATCAAGGTGCTGGGCAGTGGCTGCGCCAAGTGCAACAACACCGCCGAGCGGATCGAGCAAGTGGCCGCTGATCTGGGCGTGGCCGCAGAGGTACACAAGGAGACGGGCCCGGAGGCCCTGGTCCAGTATGGCGTCATGTCGACGCCGGCCGTGGTGGTGGACGAGCGGCTGGTCCACAGCGGGTCGGTTCCTGAACCCGAGCAGATCAAGGAGTGGCTGCAGTGAGTCTTCTGATTTTTATCGCTTTTCTCGGCGCCTGCATGGCGGCGGCCGCCACCGGGGCCATGTTCGGCCCGGGGCGCTGGTATGAGGAGCTGGACAAGCCCACTTGGACGCCGCCGAACTGGCTGTTTCCGGTGGCTTGGACGGTGCTCTACCTGGCCATTGCGGTGGCCGCCTGGCGGGTGGCCCTGTCCGGTTCCGAGGTCCTGGCCCTCGGTCTGGCCCTGTGGGCGCTGCAGATCGCCCTGAACACCCTGTGGACGCCGGTTTTCTTCGGTCTGCAGCAGCTCTTCGGCGGTCTGGTGGTGCTGGCGGCGCTGTGGCTGTCGGTGCTGCTGACGACGGCGGCGTTCCTGGCCGCGGATTGGCTGGCTGGGCTGCTGTTCATCCCCTATCTGGCCTGGGTCAGCTTCGCCGGTGCCCTGAACTACGACATCTGGCGGCGCAACGGCGACGCGCCCTCGGCCGGCACGACGGAGCAGGGCGGCGCCTGAGCCGCTCGCCGGGGCCCTTTTACCGGGGCCCCGGCGGCCGTCTGCCGCGACCTCCTGCGCCCCTGGCCGGGGGTATCGGGCCGCTGGGGTGCCGTTGAGCTTGCCGAGCAGCGCAGTCCTTCTGCCGCGACGGTTCGCGCCCTCTCCGGTGGTACCCGGTCGGGCCGGCGCCGTTGAGCGCGCCGAGCAGCGCAGCCCCGGCGGGGGATCAGCGCGAACCTTCGCCGGTTCGCGCTGATCAGCGAGGTTCTGTCTGAGCGGCGCGCCAGCGCCGCGAGTTTAGCGAGCGGCCCCGCCGGGGTGAGCAGCACAGGGGACCCCGCCGCCAGGCGGGGCGCGCTCGTCCGGCGCCGGCCCGACCGGGTACCACCGGAGAGGGCGGGCCGTGGCGATCGCACCCGATTACGGTAGCACTGGCTTGAAAGGCTGGACGTCCACCTGAGCGTAGACGCCCGCCGCCACGTAGGGATCGGCATCCGCCCACGCCTGCGCTGCCTCCAGCGACTCAAACTCCGCGACCACCAGGCTGCCCGTAAAGCCGGCCTCGCCGGGGTTCTCGGTATCCACCGCCGGGTAGGGGCCAGCCAGTAGCAGGCGCCCCTCGTCGCGCAGCTGCTCCAGCCGTGCCAGGTGCTGCGGCCGCGCCGACTGGCGCAGCGGCAGGCTGTTCTCCACGTCTTGACTGATGATGGCGTAATACATGGCTCGCTACCTTATCGCTGCGAAAAGGGGTCCGGTACAATGAGCACGTGCCCCGGGGTCGCCGGGGTGTGTCCACGGGAGAGGAAGTCATGGCGCAGTACTTTGAAGTCCATCCGGAGACGCCCCAGCAGCGCCTGATCAACCAGGCCGTGCAGATCCTCGCCGATGGCGGTGTCATCGCCTATCCGACGGATTCGAGTTACGCCCTCGGCTGTCGCCTCGGCGACAAGGCCGCCCTCGACCGTATCCGCGAGATCAGGCGCCTGGATAGCAGCCATAACTTCACCATGGCGTGCAAGGATCTCAAGGATATCGGCACCTACGCCAAGATGGAAAACTACGCCTACCGCCTGCTCAAGTCCCACACCCCGGGGCCGTACACCTTCATTCTGCGTGCCACGGCAGAGGTGCCGCGCCGCCTGCAGCACCCCAAGCGCAAGACCATCGGCATCCGCGTACCCGATCATCCGGCCAGCCGTGCGCTGCTCAACACCCTCGGCGAGCCGCTGATGAGTGTGACGCTGCAACTGCCCGGTGACGACATGCCCCTCGATGATCCCGAGGAGATCCGCGAGCGCATCGGCAAGCTGATCGATGCCGTGGTTGCCGGCGGCTCCACCGGTGGCGGTGCGAGCACCGTGATCGATCTCACCGGCGAGGCCGCCGAGGTGATCCGCGAAGGGGTTGGCGATACCCGCGTCTTCCAGAGTGCCTGAGCGCCCGGAGTCGAAATCGCGAACCAACCAAAAGGGAGTGTTGCTTGGCTAACATCAACCAACGACCCAGCCGCGTCCTGTCGGGCATGCGCCCGACAGGACGGCTGCACCTGGGCCATTACCACGGCGTGCTCAAGAACTGGGTGCGCCTGCAGAACGAGTACGAGTGCTTTTTCTTCGTTGCTGACTGGCACGCGCTGACCACCCATTACCAGAGCCCCTGGGTGGTCGGGGACAACGTCTGGGACATGGTGATCGACTGGCTGGCCTGCGGCGTCAATCCCAAGCTGGCACGGCTGTTCATCCAGTCCCGGGTGCCGGAGCACGCAGAACTCCACCTGCTGCTGTCGATGATGACGCCCCTCGGCTGGCTCGAGCGGGTGCCCACGTTCCGCGATCAGCAGGAGCAGCTGAGCGACCGGGATCTCTCCACCTACGGGTTCCTGGGCTATCCGCTGCTCCAGTCCGCGGACGTGCTCATCTACAAGGCCACCGAGGTGCCCGTGGGCGAGGATCAGGTGGCGCACCTGGAGCTCACCCGCGAGGTGGCCCGCCGCTTCAACCACCTCTACGGCGTCGAGCCGGACTTCGAGGAGAAGGCCCAGGAGGCGGCGCGCAAGATGGGCAAGAAGAACGCGCGCCTCTACCACGACCTGCGCCGGCGCTACCAGCAGGAGGGGGATCGCGAGGCCCTGGAGGTGGCGCACGCCCTGCTCGACGGCCAGCCGAACATCACCGTGGCCGAGCGCGAACGCCTTTTCGGCTATCTCGACGGCACCACGCGAGAGCTGCTGCCCGAGCCCGAGGTGCTGCTGACGCCGACGGCGAAGATGCCCGGGCTGGATGGCCGCAAGATGTCGAAGTCCTACGACAACACCATCGGCTTGCGCGAGCCCACCGATGACGTGGTCCGCAAGCTGCGCACCATGCCGACGGACCCGGCGCGGGTGCGCCGCAATGACCCGGGTGACCCGCAGAAGTGCCCGGTGTGGGACTTCCACCAGGTCTACTCGGACGAATCGACCCGCGAGTGGGTGCAGGAGGGCTGCACCAGTGCGGGGATCGGCTGCCTGGAGTGCAAGCGCTGCATCATCGACGCCGTCGAGGCCGAGTTGGCGCCGATCCGCGAGCGGGCCCGACAGTACGAGGAGGACCCGGAGCATGTGCGCTCGATCATCGTCGACGGTTGCGAGCAGGCCCGCGAAGAGGCCCGCGAGACCCTGGGCGAGGTGCGCAGCGCCATGGGCCTGGAGTACCGGTGACCGAGGCCGCCGCCGGGCAGGCGTCCACTGACGAGCCGGCGGGCGGCGGTGAGCCGGTGGCCCGTGTCGGCGACGAG
>SL_5KL_010_SEDDRAFT_10002471_pt1 | contig 10219 bp, 13 predicted proteins | sample SodLakKL_010_SED_FD_9118 | JGI IMG/M metagenome (IMG submission 9118)
AAGCCGGTATCGACGTATACATTAACGACGAACTGGTCGGCACCGGCGAACCCGTAGAAGGCGAATGGGAAACTTTGGTTCTTGACGATTTAGATGTCGACGGCGCCTTCGATCTAAGAATCGAAACAAATCCCGACAACCAAACAAACATCAAAGACCTGTCTTGGACCAGCAACCCATAAACAGCACTAGTCTCTGCCGATAATTATCGCAAGGCGCAACCTGCGATAAGCGCACGGTTGTGCCTTGTTTTCAAACCGCGTTGTTTTGGAAAGTTCCATATCAGTAGGTATGACAGTCTTTTATGCCCTGATTATGGTCGGAGGACCCTTTCATAAATGATTCTGCGAACTTCCAACTGAACTAGAAGCGATATACATGAAAAAATGTCCATATCATGTGAAGTAAAGAGTTAGTGGACAGGAAAAAACTTATCATATTAGCCCGGTCCGATAGTGGACCGGGCTTTTGTAGTTTAATGCGTAGGCTAATCGAACCTGGTTATAGTATTTGATGTATTCATGAATAGCTTTATGAATATCCTGGGCATCCCTCAGTTGAAAGTCGAAGCGGAGCCCGTCCTTGAACCAGCCGTTCATGGCCTCCAATACAGGATTGTCTCTGGGCGTCGCCACTCTTGACATTGAGCGTCTGATGGTATGGTCGAGTCGGGCGTTGAATACCCGGGAAGTGTATATGCTGCCCTGGTCCGAGTGAAGCATCGTGGTCATCTCTTTGTAGCCTCTTTGTTGTTTTGCTTCGAGGAATCTTGTGAGCGCGCCCATGTGGTTTTTGATGCCATGGCCGCTTTGACTCAGCCGTAGGTCATAAGCGATGATTTTCTTGTTGAAAAGATCCAGATAGATGGTCCAATCGTATGATAGGCCCCGGTGCTTGATGATTGTCGTATCCGTGCAGACTTTCTCGAAGGGCGTCGTGACGGAAAAATCGTCTTCGAGCAGGTTCGGGTAGATCTCATGACGCTCTCCGGCCCTTTTGTAGCGACGGCGTGCCAGGGAGCGTATCTTCATTCCCACACAGCACTGATGACACAGCCAGTCCGAGAAAACCCATCCGGTTTGATTTCGAATCACCTGCGCGATTCGGCGATACCCATACGAGCGATAACTGTCATGAATCTTTCGAATCGCTTCGCAGAGGTCCTTGCGGTTGATTTGGTAACGGTTCAACCGGCCTTTGCGGCGACGCCATCGATAATAACCGCGCCTTGAGATGACGAGTTCCCCGCAGAGGCTGATGATGTTGTATTGTCCCGAGAGGGATTCAATCACTTCGTATTCTTTTTAGATGAAGGCTTTCGTTTTGCCCGATCCGCCTCCTCGTTCGTGGAGCCCTTGCATTTTCAATCTTCAACTGCATGTTCTCATATTCCACTTGCTCGAGTTTCGTCAGATGCTTCGTGTTGGCGTATCTGGCGATTGGACTTCCGGGCTTTCTTTCGTCCTTTAGTGCTTCCATCCCGCCCTCGGTGTATTTCTTGATCCACGCGCTGATGGTTCCCGAGTTTATGCCCGTGCGCTTCGCAAGTTGCTTGGCACTGCAATCCCCTTCCAATACGACGCGGATGAGCTCGTATTTCTCCTCAGCGCTTCGTCTTGTGTAGCCGCTCTTGCTTCCTTTGGGTCTTCCCACTCCGTCACACCTCCTTTATCCTAGTCTACTCCAAGTAAAAAGATGTTAGTAGCTTTTTTACTGTCTACTAACATCTTATCACTTCATTCTTTTATTTTTGGTTAGTCGTATCTAAGATTTGAATAATTTTTCACAAAAATATAACTAAATCGCCACAAGAAGATTATCGTTTCTTCATCAATCCAAAGTGCATTTTAAAAGAGCGGTTCNCATGAATGAATCAGTTAAAATGAACGATACTTATTAGATGAAGCCTGGGTTAAAGTGAAAAAAAATTATCTTTCACTTCAAGTTATAAGCGAAATAAAAACCGACTGGAATATTCCAGTCGGTGGAAGTGGGCGTCTGTCAGTCGTCGGCACCCCACCAGTCAGTTGTCTCCCAAACGGATCCTTGCGCGGAGTTGGTGGCGGTGTCGCCTGCAATCACGGTATCGAGTTCGTATTCAATGACCTCGATTTCTGGCATTTCGAAGGTTTTCATTGTTGACCCCCTTAATATCGTTAATTTTATTTTAAATGAAGATACAATGTTTGTCAAACCTTTATTCAGCAAGGATAGTGTAAAATCGTCTTGGAAAAGTGATACAAAAAGGAGTAAGCTCCTCTGATATAATGAGAGTCACCACAACCTCAAACAGAAGGAGCTTACCCATCCATATGATAACACAAAACCCGCAAGCCTGCATCGCTGAAGACGTGAGGAACCGTATTTACAGCCATCTTTTGCCGACCCTTCCTTCCGGAGACTATGTGACACTGCATGAGGACCTCGATGCACGCCTCGAAAGCCTCGTGACACACAGCCTGCAGCAGGCATTCGAAACGCTGGATGCGACCTTCAAGGATTCCAGGGAGCGCCGGGCGCATTACTATACGAAAGGCAAGCGTCCCCGGACGATCATGACCATCCAGGGAGAGAGCCGCTTTGAGCGGGACTACTACGACCCCCTGGTGAAAGCGGACCTCCTTAAGGAGAGCAGCAAACGCTCCTACGCCCGGGCGGGCCGGGTGGTCGGTGAGAAGATCGGGCGACGGGGCGGGATGGATCAAGCATTCCACCACCGACCTTCGTCTCAACAGGGAGATGGAGGTCACCTACGTCCTCGACCGTTTCCACACGGACCGGGCCATCAACCACATCACGCCGCACCCCAACATCCGATCGCATCTGAAAACGTGTGTGCGCCTGGGGGAGAGGAAGCATTTTCGTGACGTCGTGCGCACCCTGGAGCGGCAAACCCCCCGAGCGCGCGACGACAATCCGTGAAAAGACGGATTACCTCGACCGGCACTGGCGGCACATCCAGAACCAGAAGGACTCCCGCTTCACCGGCTGCAGCATGGAAGGCCATATCTCGTCCGTCTTCGCTGCTTTGTTCACCGACCGTCCCAAAGGATACAGCCGTCGGATGATCAAAAAGCTTCTCTCGCTCCGGCTTCTAGAGGCCAACGGAGAAGATATCCGTGAACTCTATCTCCGCCGCTACAAGGAAGAAAGCCCTGTCACAGACGCTATTCCGACGATCGCCGAAGCGACAAAGGAGCAACCTTCCCCGCCGGGTGAACACTGGATGCGCGATCTATTCAAGAACATCAACCACGGCGGGACCCCGATTCTCGATATAGTATGACTAAAGACGTTTCATTATATCAGACATTTTCCAATAAGATTTGACACTAGGCATCATTCAATGTTGAGGCGAACGTCGACGTTGCCGCGGATGGCTTTCGAGAACGGGCAGAATTCAACCGCCTTCTCGGCGAAACTTTCNCCCACGGTCCGGTCGACCCCTGCAACATGCACCGTGACATCGAGTGTGAAGGCGAAGCCGCCATCGCCCTCCGGGGCGAGGCCGGCCTCGGCGTCGACGCGGAGGTCCTCATAGTCCTGCCCCTGGTTCTTGAGCAGATATTCGAGCGAACTGGCCAGACAGCTCGCATAGCCGGCGGCGAACAGGGTCTCGGGGTCCGTACCCGGCTGGTCTTCACCGCCCATTTCAGCGGGTTTTCTCAATGTCAGGTCCATGTTCCCTTGTGCATCGCGAACCGTGCCTTCCCGGCCGCCTTCGGCGACGGCTTTACGTCTCAGAATGGTCTTCATCATCAACCCTCCTAGTGGTTGGCTGTATCTAGATTATAACGCAGTAGAAGCCATAAGGATACGCAGACACGTAGAAATCCTTCCCAAAATCGCCGCGATTCATTATAATAGGCATTGTAGATTGAAAGAAGGGCTGCTTATGATCGTCGCCATCGAGAACCGTGCCCCTATCAAACTAACCACCGTCCACGATTTTTCCGAGTGCTTCACCCCGTTCCAGGGGGAGGGGCCCGCAGAAGGCAACCTGCTCTCCCGGACACGCGCCACCGTTGAAGCCCCGTCAGGCGAGATTTTGCTGGAAAGCGGGAATATCCTCCACGTGCGGGGCGAAGACGGCCGGGAGCGTATCGCCCACTACCGGGGCGGCAACGTGGACCACGTCGTCGATTTCGACCCTTCCTGGCGGGATGTGCGGCTCATCTCCAAGGAGCCGCTCTTGGAGCGGCACGAGTATTTTCGTCTCTCCGTGCTGTATGCCTACATGCAGCTCGCAAGAGGGCTTCTGACGCTGCACGCGAGCGCCATCCGCCACCGGGGCGAAGCCATTCTCTTCGCCGGCCCCTCGGGCAGCGGCAAGTCCACCCAGGCGAGACTNTGGCAGGAGGCCCACCCCGGAAAAATCGACATCCTCAACGACGACAAGCCCCTCCTCGACCCGGCTTCCGCCCGCGCCTACGGAACCCCCTTCGCCGGCACGAGCCGCAAAAGCCTCAACGCGAGCGCTCCCATCCGCGCGATTGTGCTTGTCGAACCGCGCAGTCGGGACGATGCCCTGCGCCTGGGGAGAGCGGACGCCGCGGCGCGGCTGTATGCTCTCGCCATCCGCCCCGACCATGACGCCGAAGGGATGCATCGTTTCTTCCACCAGCTGGAGAAACTGCTCGATAAGGTTCCCATCTACCGCCTTTGCTGCACCCCCACACCCCAGGCCGTCTCGACGTTGAAAGCGGCGCTTGAAAAGGAGACCAGACAATGAAGATCAAACCCGGATACGTCCTCCGCCGCCTCGACGACGAAGCGCTCGTCGTCCCCACCGGCGAATCCTCGATCCACCGCCGCCACTACATCCGTCTCAACGAGAGCGGCGCCGTGCTTTTCGAGGCGCTCGGCGAGGAGAGAAGCGAAGCGGAGCTGATCGACATCCTGCAGAAAAGCTACTCCATCGAGGAAGCGACCGCCCGCGAAGCGGTCGAACATTTCCTTGAATCTTTGCGGAGCCACGACTTGCTCGATGAGTGAACGCGTCGATGCCGACGAATTCCGCGACGTCGTCGCGAGCACCCTGCAAGAGGGAAAGCCGCTCCGCCTCAAAGTGACGGGGTCCTCGATGCGCCCGCTCTTCAAGGACGGTCGGACCCGTGTCGAGCTCGCGCCCCCCGGAAGGCTCAAACGCTACGACATCGTGCTCTTCGAGCGGGAAGGACGTTTCTTTCTGCACCGCATCGTGCGGATGGGCGCGGGGCGGGCGCTGACGCGGGGCGATTTCAACGTGCGTCCCGACGGCACGGTGCCGTTGGATGACATCCTCGGCAAGGTCGTGCGCGATGGCGTCGACACCCTGAAGCCGACTGAAAGGCGGAGCCAACGCGCCTTCGCCCGGCTCTGGCACGGGATGGGCCCTCTGCGCCGGCTGCTGGTCAGGGTGCTGCGCCGATTAAGGAGGCCAGATGATGCACACACAAGACCCTAGACGCTGGCTCTTCACCCGCTATCGGATTCTGCTTGCGCCGATCCTGCTGGTCTCCGCGCTCAGCGCCGTGATGGGCGTGAGCGCGGTGCTGTTTGCGTTCTTCTCCAAGCAGGTGCTCGATGCGGCCGTCGCGGCGGATGAACGCTTGTTCGTCGCCGCGGCGGTGACGCTGCTTGTGCTGCTGGTGATCCAGATTCTCGCGAAGCTTTCGCACAACTACCTCAAGGCGCGCTTCGAGAAGCGCGCCGACCTCTCGCTCACCCGTGCGCTGTATGAACGGGTGCTCGAAGCAAAGCTGCCCGCCGTCGAACGCGAACATTCGGGCACGCTTATGAACTACCTGCAAAGCGACGTGCGCACCATCAGCGAAGGACTGCTCGGCATCGTGCCGCGGGCGGTCTTTCTCTCGCTGCGGTTTCTTTTGGCGGTGGGTTTCCTCTTGTATCTCGACGCGCGGTTCGCCGGCGTCTTCCTCGCGGTGGGCATCCTCGCGATCGGCTTCAGCCTGCTCATCCGCCGCGCGATCAAGGAGCGGCACAACACCGCGCAGGACGCGGAGGCTCACGTGCGGCGGCACATGCAGGAGAACCTCACCCACCTGCCGCTCATCAAGGCTTTCGAGGCCGAAACACATACCCTCGATGAGCTCGTTAGGCGCCAGCGGGGCTACTTCGGCGCCTTCTTGCGCAAGAAGCGTCTGACGGTGGGGGCGGGTACCGCTTTCGCCGCCTTCTTCGCCTTCGCCTACGCGGCGGCGCTGGTGTACGGGGGCTATCAGATCGCCGTGGGCGTGCTGACTTTCGGCAGCCTGGTGGCCATCCTGCAGCTGCTCGAACACGTGCAGTCCCCCTTCAGCGGCTTCTCCACGCTCATCCCCCGCTACTACGCCATGCTCGCCTCCGCCGAGAGGCTGATGCGCATCGAAAGGTTCGACCGCGAAACCAAGACGCCTCGGGAACCGTTCGCCTTTCACGTGCTGCGCTTCGAGGCGGTCGACTTCGCTTACGAACGCTCTCCGGTGCTTGAAAATTTCACCCTGGCCGTCCGGCCCGGCGAGATCGTCCATCTCGCAGGCCCATCCGGCATCGGCAAGACCACGCTGCTCAAGCTGCTGCTTGCATTAGAAGAGCCCAGCAGCGGCCGGATCTATTTCGAGACCGAGTCGGGCGAGGTGCCCCTCTCGCCCTCGACGCGGCCGATGTTCGCCTACGTGCCGCAGGACCACGCGGTGCAAAGCGGCACCATCCGCGAGACCCTGACCTACAACCTTGAATCCGTGCACGAAGACGACCTCCGCGAGGCCTGCCGCGCGGCGGCGGTGCTCGAGACCATCGATCGTCTTCCGGAAGGCTTCGAGACCGACCTCGGCGAAGGCGGCCTCGGGCTGAGCGAAGGACAGCGCCAGCGGCTCGCGATCGCCCGCGGGCTTCTGCGGGGTGCGCCGATCCTCCTGCTCGACGAGGTGACCTCGGCGCTTGATGAAAAAACGGAGCGCGCGGTGCTCGACAACCTCGCCGCGCTTGAAGGCAGGACCTGCTTCGTCGTCTCGCACCGCCCGCTTTCCGATTCGCTGATCGACCGGAGGGTCACGCTATGAAGGCGCATGAGAGCTTTACGCTGGAGTTGCTGCGGATGCGCTTTACGGAAGAAGCGGCCGAGGTGCCCGAGTCGCTCGATACGGAAGCCTTCTTCGAATTGCTCAAGGCGCACGAGATCGGCCCGCTCGTCTATGGTCCCCTCAAGCGTCTCGACGTGCCCGAGGCCTGGCTGGCCTACCCCAGGGAAGCCTACTACAAGGCCGCCCAGGTGAATACCCAGCAGAACGCTCTTTTCGAGGGTGTCCGCAAACGTCTGGATGCGGAGGGCATTCGGCATTTGCTTGTCAAGGGAATTGTGTTAGAATGGTTTTACCATCCCGCCTTCGTGCGCACGAAGGGCGATATCGACATGCTTATCGAAGAAGCGGACCTCCCCCGTGTGGACCGGGTGCTGAGGGATCTGGGCTTCACCCGCGATTCGACCGGCGAGGCGCACGATGTCTACAAGCGGTATCCGTTGCTGCTGGAAGTGCACAAGCGGCTCTTTCCGAGCGGAGAAGGAAAGGTCGCCCAGGCGTTTGACGAGCCATGGGCCGACGCTGGGCAACATGAAGGCGCCGCCTTCATGTTCACCCGTGAAGCGCACGCCGCCTACCTTCTCGCCCACACCGCGAAGCATTTCAAAAGCGCCGGAGCGGGCCTGCGGATGCTGCTCGACCTGGCGGTTCTCTTGAATCAGGAAGATTTCAAGCAAGCGGTCTTCCTGGGCAAGGTCCGTGAGATGGGGCTTGAACGTTTCCATGACTCCATCCGCACGCTGCTCAAGAACCTTTTCAACATCCCCCATCCGGGAGAGCACATTGATTCTGAGACCACCGATGCTCTGCTTGCACACGTCATGAAAAGCGGCACCTTCGGCTTGCAGGATGTCTCGCAGATTGAGACGGTGCGCACGGCCCGTACCGGACGGTTGAGGTATTATCTGGGGAAGGTCTTTCTTCCCTACCGTTCACTGAAACACCGATACCCTCTGCTCAAGGGACGCCCCCTGCTGTATCCGTTCGTGCTAGCCTATCGGAACGGGAAGCTATGCTTGAGTCCGCGGATGCGGCGCCGCGTATTCGCCAAGCGTTCGCAAGCGGAACGAGAGGGCATCCGCCGCCTGCATGAGATTATCGGGCTCCTCGACGACTGACGTCGTCAGTGTTTTTTGTGTATTGACGGGAACTTTGATAGACTATAAGAACAGTCTGGCGGAAGGGGACACGCGTGTGCGGTCCGCGCCGGAATGGATAAACAGACAGATAAGATGTAATGGAGGGGTAAGATGCAAGACGAACAGAACACCCAGGAGATAGACTTGATGGAATTGATCAAGCTGCTGCTGTCGCGGTGGTACATCGTGGCCGGCGCGATTGTGGCGGTCGTCAGCCTGACGGCGATCTTCGCTTATGGAACATTGGACAATGAATACACGGCCGATGCGAGCATCCTGGTTGCGGTCGAAAGGGAGGGCGTTGACGAACACGTCGACTTTCAGTTCGGTCAGCGGTTGATCTCCACCTACACCGATGTGGCGGAAAGCCGCACGGTCACGGATGCCTTAAGAGATGAACTGGGTCTGGACTATACCGATCGACAGATACGGGATATGATCGAGGTTGAGCCCGGACGGGATGAATCAATCATGATCAAGTTCACCGTCACCTCGAACAACCCCGAGGAAGCGGCCCTGATGGCGAACGAGATTGTCAACGTCATCAACGAGCTCGCCGCCGAGCGTGACTCACTTTATGAAATCGACATTCTGGATACCGCCCAGGTGCCCAACAGTCCGAGCGGGCCGAACCGGCCGCTTTATCTGGCGGTTGGATTCGTGCTTGGCGGTTTGATTGGTGTGCTTGGCGTCATGGGCATCGAGTTCTTCGATAAGACCGTCAAGACCTCGAAGGACCTGGAAAACAAGCTCAAGCTCCGGGTGCTGGGCACGATTCCCGAATACGAGATGGAAGCCGAGGTGGAGGAATAATGTTCGCCAATCAAACGAAGCCCGACCAGTCGACCTATAACATCGTCTCCAGCCGCGAACCCCACGGGGTCGTCGCCGAGCAGTACCGCAAGCTGCGGACGAACATTGAATATTCCAGTTTCAATAAAGAAATCCGCACCATCTGCCTCACGAGTGCGAAGGCCGCCGAAGGCAAGACGGTGACGGCGTTGAACCTTGCCACCGTCTATGCGCAATCGGGCAAGAAGACGCTGATTATTGATATGGACCTTCGTCGTTCCAAGATTCATCGAGCCTTCGACATCCCCAACAAGGTCGGCCTCAGCAACCTCGTCATCGACGAGGTCGACCGCTCCGAAGCGATTCTCGTCGCCGATGAGAACCTGCATGTCTTGCCCGCAGGCAAGAAGATGCCCTATCCGGCCGAGTTTCTCATGAGCGATAAGATCAAGGCACTCATCGAGTCCTTGAAGGAGACGTATGAACGCATCATCATCGACACGCCGCCCATGACGGCGGTGACGGATGCCTCCATCGTCTCCCGGTTGGTCGATGGAACCGTGGTCGTCATCGGCTCTCGCCGCACCGAGACGGCTGCCGCGGAGGATATCATCCAGTCCTTGAATGAAAACGGGGCGAACATCATCGGCGGTGTTCTCACCCGCGTCAGCAAGAAGGACCACCGCTACCTTGATTACTACTACGAATACAAGTGACCGGTCGCCCTGACAGCGTATGAACGTGTCAGGGCAGGTCATTCGTTTGTAGGGGTAGAATAAATCTCATACAAGCAACAATTTTCCGGGAAAGTAATTCCCTGTAACCACCTACACCTTGGATAACCTAAAGACAGGAAGCGTTGTGTGATGAAAAAGATAGCGTTCTTAGTCATGGCCCTCACACTGATATCGAAATTCACCGGCTTCTTCCGTGAAGTGGTTCTCGGCTATTTCTACGGCGCGACGGATATCAGCGACGCCTATAATATATCCATCACCATCCCCAAAACTGTTTTCCGCTTCGCCGGCGCCGCATTGAAAGCTGCGTTCATCCCTCTCTACATCCAGATACAGAAAGAGCACGGAGAGGGCCATGCCAACCGTTTCACCAACAATATCCTCAACATCGTGTTCCTCTTCGCCACGCTGATTGTCATTGTGACGCTTCTCTTCCCGGAGCAGGTCGTCTTCGTCTTCGCCTCCGGATTTGAGGGGGAAGTGCTCGATA
>SL_5KL_010_SEDDRAFT_10002473_pt1 | contig 10204 bp, 8 predicted proteins | sample SodLakKL_010_SED_FD_9118 | JGI IMG/M metagenome (IMG submission 9118)
CCGCCGCCGCCGGCGAGTCGGCGTTCACCACGCTGTACTGTCTGAACAGCACGGCGGCGAGAACGACCGCGCCGACGGCGTCGGTGAGCATGTGCGGGAACATGAGCGCCAACGACCCGATGAGCAGCAGGACCCGTTCGGGGATCGAGGTGTCGGTCAGGAGGTATCCCTGCGTCGACGCCGACAGCGCAACGACGCCGATCGCGGCGGTCGTGACCGCGAGCGCGATGGCGGCGGGTTCGCCCATCAACAGGAGTTCGTTCCCGTAGACGAACAGATACGGGATAATGAACCCGATGCTGGCGATGTTGATCGCGGTGAAGCCGGTCTTCCACGGGTCGGACTCCGCGATACCGCTCGCGGTGAACACCGCGAGCATGATCGGCGGCGTGATCGCCGAGATGATCGCGAAATAGAAGATGAACATGTGTGCAGCGAGGGTTTCGACGCCGAACTGCGTGAGCGCGGGCGCGCCGAGTGCGGCGACAACGACGTACGCGGCGGTCGTCGGCAGCCCCATCCCCAGCAGGATCGACGCGATCATCGTCAATACGAGCGCGATGAGGACGACGCCGCCCGAGAGCGAGGCGACGAGCGAGGAGAACGCCAGCCCGAGGCCAGTCAGCGTGACGATCCCGACGACGATCCCCGCCGTCGCACAGGCGGCCGCCACGATGATCGTCATCCGCACGCCGCGCTCTAACCCATCCGTGAGCAGTTGTGCGGAGTCACGGAGCATTCGTCCGAGGCTCTCATCGGAGGTGGGATCTCGCAGGTCAGAAAGGCGACGGATGCGGTGGGGGAAGACACAGACGATGAGCGCGAGCAGGATGGCCCAAAAGCCCGCGCGCATCGCGGTGAATCCCTGGACCAACATGACCACGAGCGCGATGATCGGCAGCGTGTAATAGAACCGGTAGATAAGCAGCGTTCGCGAGTCAGGGAGTTGGGATTTCGGCAGCCCCTCGAGCCCCTGTTTTTTCGCCCGGAAGTGGACGGCCATCCCGACACAGAGGAAGAACAAAAGCGCCGGGACCGCCGCCGCGATGATGATATCCGCGTAGCTGATCCCGGTCCAGACGGCCATGATGAACGCCCCCGCACCCATCACCGGCGGCATGATCTGTCCACCGGAGGAGGCGGAGGATTCGACGGCCGCCGCGTAGTGGTCGTCGAAGCCGGTCCGTTTCATCAGTGGGATCGTGAATGCGCCCGTCGTCGCCGTGTTTGCGACGGCACTGCCGTTGAGGCTGGCCATGAAGCCGCTGGCGAGAACCGAGGTCTTCGCCGGGCCGCCGGAGAGGCGGCCGGTCACGCCGTATGCGAGGTCGATGAACCAGTCGCCGATCCCCGTCACCTCAAGGAACGCCCCGAAGATAATGAACAGAATGACGAACGTCGCGCTCACGCCGAGTGGAATGCCGAAGACCCCCTCGGTGGTCATGTATAGATGGGAGATGATGCGCGGGAAGCCGTAGCCGCGGTGAGCGAGCAGTCCCGGCATCATCGGGCCGAGGAAGCCATATGCGAGGAACGCACCGGCGATGATCGGGAGGATGATCCCGGTCGTTCGGCGGGTCATCTCCAACACGAGCACGATCGTGATCGCACCAAAGACGAGGTCGGGCGTCGTCGGCGACCCCGCCCGCGCGGCGGCCCCGCCGTACTGGATCGCATACGCCAGGTACAACACGGCCGGGAACGAGAGGGCCGCGAGGAGCCAGTCGTACCACGGGACTCGGTCGCCTGCGACCCCGTCCCAGGCGCTGTAGATCAGGAAGCTGAGCGCCATCATCACGGCGAGGTGGATGGGTCGGTTGATGAACGCGCCGGGGACGCCGGTGTAGGCGGTCACGACGTGATAGCCGCCGAGGACCACGGCGAGGAACGTGATGATCTTCGCGACGAGTCGACCGTCGAGGTCGCGTTTGCCGTAGCCGCTCAGGTGCGAGCCGCGCCGTGCGGCGTCGGTATCGCCGGCCTCATCCAGGTTGATCCCGTGATCTACGCCCTCGGGTGGTCCCCCATTCACGTCGTCCGTGTCGGTGCTGTCAGATGTGTTCGTCATGGTGTGATAGTGTGTCGTCCGTTGGGTAGCCGTCCCGCCTATCGGCGAAGGACGTATCGGTCGAGGTAGCTCTCATCGTCGGTCGTGATCCGCAGGGTGGCCCAGGTTCCGTCGTAGTCGGCGAGCGGGCGATCCTCGCCGTCGACCGTCAGGTAGTGATCCTCGGAGTCGGAGACGCGAAGGGTAAAGGAGTCGACCGGCTCGTCGATATCGACGATGGTGCGGTTGCCCTCACGTCGCTCAGGACGGGTGTACTCGAGTCCGGCGGCGTTGTAATCGTACTCCTCGCGGAGTTGGTGGATCCTTCCGTCCTCGACCGTGTAGACCCCCGTAACCGGTGTTCCCTCGGAGGAATGAATGTAGGTAACTGAGAAACTCTCGTCCGGTTCGAGCGTGAACCGGTCGTGCTGTTCGCCCGTTTCGGGATCCTCGATGACCACAGCGGTCTCCGCCGGAACCGTCGCCACGGCGGTCACGCTCGCGAGCGCGGCGAGCGTGATCACGGTGGCGAGGAGACCGATCCGGCGGGCGCACATTGCGGTTAGAGTCCCGCCTCGTCGAAGTAGCGCTCGGCTCCGGGATGGTGCTCGATCGGCGTTTCGCGGGCCGTCTCCTCGAACTGCTCGGCCGCCGGATGCACGTTCTCGAGCGTGTCGAGGTTCTCGTAGATGACTTCGACCAAGTCGTGCACGAAGTCCTCGTCGGCGTCGGCGCGGGTGATCATCACGTTGGTCATGCCGGGGTTGCGGACGTCCTCGTCCTGTCCGGGATAGGTCCCGGCGGGGATGACGTCGTTGGCATAGTAGCCGAACTCCGATTCGAGCGCTTCGACATCCGACTCGGGGAAATCGAGGAGCCGTACGTCACGCTGTGAGGCGAGTTCCTCGATGGAGGAAGCCGGGTAGGCCACGCTCCAGAAGCCGGCATCGATGTTCTCATCGAGCAGCGCGTCAGAGGTTTCAGCGAACGAAAGGCGCTCGACGTTGATGTCGTCGAAGCTGAGGCCGTACCACTCCAACAGCTCCTCGCCGATGACCTCCGTCCCGCTTCCGGGCGCACCGACGCTGACGTCGAGGCCTTCGAGGTCCTCCATCGACTCGACATCGGAGTCCTCTGGGACGACGACGTGCCACGAGTTCTGGTAGGCACCGAACATCGTCGCGAGGTCGATGGGCTCATCGAAGTCAGCCTCGCCTTCTGCGGCGAAGAGGACGGAGTTCGCGAGCGAGAGCGCCATCGTCATCTCGTCGTCGCCGACGAGCCGGCAGTTCTCGACGCTCGCACCCGTCGACTCCGCGGTGGCGTCGACGCCGTCCATGTGTTCGTTCATGATGTCCGCCATCCCACCGCCGAGCGGATAGTATACGCCGCCGGTACCGCCCGTCCCAATGGTGATGAACTCCTGCTGGTCATCGCCCGTACAGCCAGCGAGGCCGGCCGCACCGGCGACACCAGCCGCTTTCAGGAACGTCCGCCTGTCGAACCGATCGTCGTTGACACGCATCATAGGGGAATCTATATTCATGATATATAATTAATGTGGATCCGGAATCGCTGAAAACGGATTCAGCGTTTCCCCGCGATGTTTCAGCATCGCTCCATCGACCGTTCCACGAGATGAACGCAGGTCGGATCAACGGTCGGCGGGGTGGACACGCTTCGAGGGCGGTCGGGAGTATATATATCGCGACGCCGAAGGGCGGGGTAATGAGCCGGAACGACGAGGTCGCGGCGCTGTTGTACGAGTTCGCCGACCTCCTCGAAGCGACGGGCGTCGACTACAAGCCGAACGCCTACCGTCGCGCCGCCGAGAACATCGCCGATCATCCCGCCCCGGTCGACGCGCTGGCACGGGAGGGGCCCGATGCGGTCGCGACGATTGACCGCGTCGGCGACGCCATCGCCTCGAAGGTCGTCGAATACGTCGAAACCGACACGATCGCCGAGTTAGAGGCGCTCAGGGAGGAGATGCCCGCCGACATCGTCGCGCTCACGCGCGTTGAGGGCGTCGGACCGAAGACGGTCGGCACGCTGTATCACGAGTTGGGGATAACGACCCTCGACGAACTCAAAGCGGCCGCGGAGGCCGGCGAGATACGGGAAATAAAGGGGTTCGGCGCGAAGACGGAGGAGAACATCCTCAACGGGATCGAGTTCGCCCGTGAGGCGACCGAACGGACCCGTCTCGGGGACGCGCGGCCGGTGGCTGACGACGCGCTCGCACACCTCGCCGACCACGAGTCGGTCGCGAAGGCGGAGGTCTGCGGGTCGATCCGTCGCTGGAAGGCGACGATCGGCGACATCGACGTGCTCGTCGCGAGCGACGAACCGGAGTCGGTCGTCGCGGCGTTCACATCGTGGGAGGGTGCAGACGCGGTCATCGAGGCGGGTACGGGCAAAGCGAGCGTCCGGGCGGCCGGAACCCGAGTCGACCTCCGTGTCGTTGACGTGACCGAATTCGGCGCGGCGTTGCAGTATTTCACCGGCTCGAAGGCGCACAACGTGGCGGTTCGGAACCGGGCGATCGATCGGGGGCTCAAGCTGAACGAGTACGGCGTCTTCGACGTCTCGGCCGTCGACGATCCGGACGCAGGACAGCGTGTCGGCGACCGGGTTGCCGGCGAGACCGAGGTCGGCGTTTATGAAGCGTTGGGGATGGAGTTCGTCCCACCGGAGCTCCGTGAGGACACGGGCGAGGTCGAGGCGGCCGACGACGACGGCGACGGGTCGCTGCCCACGCTCATCGAGGAGGGCGACGTTCGCGGCGACTTACACACCCACACCGACTGGTCCGACGGAAGCTTCTCGATCGAGGAGATGGTGACCGCGGCCGCCGACCGGGGGTACGACTTCCACGCCGTCACCGACCACGCCGCGGGCCCGGGGATCCTCGGGAACGTCGGGTTGGAGGGGGACGAGATACGGGAGCAGGCGGCGGCCGTCGCACAAGTCGCCGAGGACGCCCCGATCGAGGTGTTCCACGGGATCGAAACGAACATCGATGCCGAGGGNGGGATCTCGACCGANGACGCGGTTCTCGCCGACCTCGACCTCGTCGTCGCCTCCCCACATTCGGCGCTCGACGGGGACGCCGACGCCGCCACCGAGCGCCTCGTGCGCGCGGTGAAACACCCTGAAGTCGACATCCTCGGGCACCCGACCGGTCGGCTTATCAACAGCCGCGAGGGGATGGCCCCCGATATGGAGGCGGTCGCGGCGGCGGCCGCCGCGGCCGGGACGGCCATCGAGGTGAACGCCAATCCCGCCCGGCTCGATGCGGACGGAACCGCCGTCCGGGCCGCCATCGAAGCGGGCGCGACGATCGCCATCAACACCGACGCCCACACCCCCCGGGAGTTCGAATACGTCCGGTACGGCGTCCACACCGCGCGACGCGGATGGGCCGAGCGCGCCGACGTGCTCAACGCCCGCTCGCCGGCCGAGTTGCGGGCGTTCTTCGGGTGAAGCGTGGTCAACGCTGTCGGATGGCCCAAATCGGACGAGTAATCCGGATCGGGCGAGTAGCGACCGTATGGATGTGACGGTGGAGGTCGTCGGCGAAGGGACCCAGGAGTGCACCGTCGACCCCGACGCGACCTATTCGGACCTGATCCGAGCCGCAGGGTATCACCCGCAGGAGGCGTCGATCCTCGTCGACGGGACGCCCGTTCCCGGCGACCGCCCGGTCGACGCGGAGCGGGTCACCCTCCTCCGGCTCATAAAGGGTGGTGGAGGATCGTGAGCGACTTCGAGGGGAGGAGCGGCGGCGACGGAGCAGCCCACGGACTCGATTGTACCCTCCCCAACGGCGGGGTCGGCCCCGATCCGTTTACCCTGTCGGAGGCGGAGGCGACCCTCGCGGTCCTCTTTTTTCACCGGGACGCGCTCTGTGGGAACTGTCGTCGGCAGGCCGCGCGGGTCGCTCGGCGGTACGGATCGTTTCGCGAACGCGACGTCGAGGTGGTAAGCGTCCTCCCGGAGCCACGCTCGCGTGCCGTCGCGTGGGCGCAGCGGCGTGATGCCCCACACCCGGTCCTCGCCGACGCCGACAGCGCGGTCGCCGACCGCTACGGACAGCCGACGCGGCTCGGGGCGCTCGGGAAGCGGGTCGACCTCCTCGGACGGATGCCGCTCGTCGTCCTCGTCGACCTTCGGGAGGAGCCACGCGAACTCTGGCGATACGCCGGGCGAAGCGCCGACGATCGACCTACCGTCGATGAGGTGCTCACGGAGGTGGCGAAGTTCGCGTGAGTCCGGACCGGTCACGGGGGACGAGGGAGGATCCACCGGGGATGGTACAGCAACCCGACGGGGTCATCGTCGCCCCCGCCGAACCGGACGACCGGCTCGACGTGCTGCGGATCGTCGACGCGGCGATGTTGGAGGTCGACGCCGACACCCTTGCGGATCGCATCGGTGACGGTGACGTGTTCGTCGCGCGTGCGGAGGCGACGGGGATCGTCGTCGGGGCGCTCACGGTGGTGCGTTCCGAACCCGACGAGGCGACGATCGAGGCGGTCGCCGTTCGGCGGGAACGTCGGGGTCGCGGGATCGGATCGGCGCTCGTGGCCACAGCGACCCACACGCTCGCGGGCGAGCGGGGGGTCGAACGCGTGACCGCGACGTTTGAACCATCGCTGTTGGGGTTGTATACCGACCTCGGATTCGTGACCGGGGACGAAGGATCGGAGCGGAAACGAAACACCGGGGAGCGGAAACGAAACACCGGGGAGCGGGACCGGCTCTGTGCGGTGTGGTCGGGCGAGTGACGCGCTCACCGATCAAGGCGTTCCACCCCATCGACGACCGAGAGGAACGACGGGCCGAACGCGGCGGCGGGGGTCGTGAATCCGATGGGTGCCTCACCCGCGTGTACCCGCTCGACGGCCGCGAGCGCCGTCTCGATCGTCACGTCGTACGGGTCCGGGGTCCGAAGACGTGAAACGACTCGCTCGCCGACCCGCTGGGAGTTCCCCCCGGCACCGTCCCCCAGACACCCCTCGTACTCGGTACACGCTTCGGCGTAAACGAAGACCGCCGATGACCCCCGTTCGGCGGCCGATGGCCCCTCGAAGCGGCCCGCGACGATCCGATCGAGGAGCCACCGGGCGGGTCGCGTGTCGAGAAGCGGGGCGAACGGTCTCGCGATCCGGGCCGCGCGCATCGCTCGAGGGTCAAGCGCGACGTAGACGGCGACGTGCTCTGCGCCCGTCGTGTGCGGGGCGGTGACGAGGTCAGCCCACGAGACCGCGAGCGACGACCGGGCCCCGTGACCGAAATCGATCGACCGTTCCCGGGTGTCGGCGTCGGGACGAATCAACGCGTCATTTCGTCGGATCAACGGGCCGGTACCGACGCCGCGAACCGCGGTTCGGGCCGTCCCCCGCGAGATCGATCCCGTAGCATCGAGCCCTAAGACGAGCGTCGTCGCTCCCGGCAGGCGCTCGGCGAGCTCAGCGGCGAGACAGTCCGTGACCGTGACGTCGAAGCCGACTGCCGGGAGCAGGGTGACGCCGGCGTCGACCGCCCGCTCGTCCCGGGCGGCGATCGCCGCGATCCCGGCGTACTCGCCGGTCACGTCGAGGTAGTCGACGCCGGTTTCGAGGCAGGCGTCGACGATCGGTTCGGCGGTGGCTTCGAACGGACCGGCGCAGTTCAGGACGAGGTCGACGTCCCGAATGCTTTCGACGACGAACTCGTGAAAGGAGAGATCGAACTCGCGGACATCGGCCCGAAGCTCCCGCCCGAGCGCCCGGAGTCGGTCCCCGTCACGCCCGGCGAGGATCGGATCGAACCCGCGCTCGACGGCGGCGCGGGAGATCAGTTCGCCGGTGTAGCCGTATGCGCCGTAGATGAGGAGGGTCACGGAGTGGTTGACGGTCGCGGATGGTTTGTGTGTTGCCCGTGGGACACGGCGGGGGCCGTCAACAACACCGTCTCCCGTCCACGGCATCGCCTCACGCCCGCACCGCCGTCTCCCCGCAAACCGCCATCCAGCGTTCACATCGCCGCCTCACGTAAGCCTTAGTGGCGGGCGCGCCGAGTGACGAATATGAGCGCAGTTCCCGAGCGAAAAGCGATCGACGACGAGTATAAATGGGCCCTCACGAGCGTCTTCGCGGACGATGAAACGTGGGAGGAGGCGTTCGAGGCGGTCGCACCCCGGGTCGAGGAGCTTCGGGCGTACGAGGGGCGCGTCACGGAGAGCGGGGAGACGCTCCTTGAACTGTTGGAGCTTCGCGAGTCGATCTTTCGCGAGATCGATCAGGTCGCCGTCTACGCACAGCTTCGGAGCGCCGAGGACACCCGGAACCAGACCTATCAGGCGATGTCGGCGCGCGCCTCCTCGCTCCGTTCGGAGGCCGCGAGCGCGATCTCCTATCTCGAACCGGAGCTGCAGACGCTGAGCGAGGCCGACGTGGAGTCACTCATCGAGTCCGAACCCGGGCTTGCCGAGTACGAGCACTACCTCGATAACGTGCTTCGGACCGCACCGCACACCCGCTCGGCGGAGGTCGAGTCGGTGCTCGCGGAGCTCTCGGAGGTAACGAGCGCGCCGGGTGAGATCTACTCGATGCTCACCAACGCCGACCTCACCTACGGCGTCGTGGAGGACCCCGACGGCGAGGAGATCGAGATCAGCCAGGCCAACTTCACGAAGCTCCAGACGAACCCGGACCGCGAGTTCCGCCGCCGGGTCCACGAGACGTTCTACGGGGAGTGGGAATCGGTCCGGAACACGGTCGGGACCTCCCTTGAGAAGGCGGTTCGTGAACACGTCATCAGCGCCCGACTCCGTGACTACGACTCCGCCCGGGAGGCCGCCCTGCACGGGCCGAACGTCCCCGTCGAGGTGTATGACACCCTCGTCGACACCGTCGGCGACAACCTCGACGTGCTCCACCGGCACGCGGAGTTGAAACGGCGGGCGCTCGGCGTCGACACGCTGGAGAGCCACGACCTGTATATGTCGCTCACCGGCGATCAGGGCCCGGACGTCGAGTACGATCAGGCCGTCGAGTGGGTGATCGAGGCGGTGGAGCCGCTCGGGGAGGCGTATCAGGACCGGATGGCCGAGGGGCTTCACTCGCGCTGGGTGGACGTGTATGAGAACCGCGGGAAGCGCTCGGGCGCGTTCTCCTCGGGGACCTACGACACCCAGCCGTTCATCATGATGAACTACCAGGACGACATCTCCTCGATGTACACGCTCGCACACGAACTCGGCCACTCGATGCACTCGGAGTTGGCCGGCGAGGTCCAGCCGTGGCACGACGCGGGCTATGAGATCTTCGTCGCGGAGATCGCCTCCACCGTCAACGAGACGCTGCTCACCCACTACCTGCTCGAAAACCTCGAAGACGAGACGCTTCGGACGCACGTGCTCGATGAGTACCTCGAACGGTTCCGCTCGACGCTGTTCCGCCAGACGATGTTCGCGGCCTTCGAGGCGGAGATCCACGAGCGGATCGAGAACGACGAGGCGCTCACCCCGGACGTCCTCGACGAGCAGTACGCGGCGCTAAAAGGAGCCTACTACGAGCCGGCCGAACTCACCGGCGGCATCGAGCGCGAGTGGCAGCGCATCCCGCACTTCTATTACAACTTCTACGTCTACCAGTACGCGACCGGAATTTCGGCGGCCGCGGCCATCGTGAAGCGGATCCAGTCCGAGGGCGAGACGGCCGCCGCCGACTACCGGGAGATGTTGCGCGCGGGCGGGTCGGCGTACCCGCTGGAGGTCGTCGAACGCGCTGGCATCGACATGGCTTCGCCGGAGCCGATCGAGGCCGCCATCGACGTCTACGACGGCTACCTCGATGAGGTGGCGTCGTTGTTGGACCTCGAATAAGGGAGGGTTGCGCCGCTGACGGTCATTTGACGGGGAAGGCAATTAAAGGGTGTATGAAAAAGTAAAACTGGAGGGTTGTTTTTAAATACATGATCCGCCGTTTATAAACGGAAACGTGATGGGGACGACGCACATCGTCAAAAAGTCCCGTTCAGAACCGCACCGCAGCCTCACGCCTCCCCAGCCTCGCCACGGCTGGCGTTCCCGCCAGCCGTGGGCTCCCTCGCGCTCGGTTTCGCGCCCTCCGGGCGCTCACCGGAGCGCGCCGACCGCCCGTGAGGGAT
>SL_5KL_010_SEDDRAFT_10002474_pt1 | contig 10204 bp, 7 predicted proteins | sample SodLakKL_010_SED_FD_9118 | JGI IMG/M metagenome (IMG submission 9118)
AGCGGCAAGGGGGGCACCGGAAAAACTTCTCTGGTCGGAGCCTTCGCAACTCTTGGGGGGAATTCTTTAGTCGCAGATTGTGATGTTGATGCTTCTGATTTACCCTTGCTCCTCCAGCCAGCGGTGGAAAATTGGGGTGTTTTTTCCGGAGGCCAGGTTGCAACGATTAAACAGGAACAATGCAAAAATTGTGGGGTTTGCAAAAATTACTGCAGGTTTGAAGCCATTTCACATCGTAATGGGGAATATTTTATTGACCCCCTTTCCTGCGAAGGGTGTGGGCTTTGTTATCTGGTCTGTCCAAATCAAGCAATTGAAATAAATAAAACCATTAACGGAGAGTGGTACGTCTCTCGGACAAGAACCGGGAAAATGGCCCATTCTCGTTTAGGCCTGGCCCAAGAAAATTCCGGAAGGTTGGTAACTTTGACCCGAGAGAAAGCGGGTAACCTATTTGAACCCGGGAAAAACCGGGAGGTTTTAATTGACGGTTCTCCTGGTACGGGGTGTCCCGTAATTGCCTCTCTATCCGGGGCAAATTATGCCTTAATTGTTACAGAACCCACCCTTTCCGGGATTCATGATCTAAAAAGGATTGTTGAGTTAACCAACTTTTTCCGCATACCAGCGGGGGTTGTGGTTAATAAGTGGGATATTAATCAAGGGATTTCTGGGAAAATAGAGAAATACTCCTTAGAACAAGGGTTGGATTTTCTCGGTAAACTCCCTTTTGACCATAGTATAACCCTGGCCCAATTTGACCAAAAAACAATAATTGAATATGCCCCTCTTTCTCCCCTTTCCATTGAAATAAAAAAACTTTGGGGCCGACTTTTATCCCGACTGAGAAAAACCTATTAACAATTTTATTTAACCTTTTTCCTGTTTAATATTTAAAATCAGGAGGAGACAATTATGCCAAGGCCTCCCAAGGTTCGCCGCGTTGAACACATCCCCGAGGTAACGTATTTTAAACCTCAGGGTGTTCCCCTTCGGAATTTAGAAAAAATTATTATTACCTTTGAGGAAATGGAAGCTGTCCGGCTTAAAGACCGGGAAGGTCTTGATCAGCAGGATAGCGCTGACCGGATGGGGATTTCCCGCCCAACTTTCCAGCGAATTCTAACTGCGGCTAGATCAAAAATTGCCGAAGCCCTGTCCACTGGAAAAGCTATCCGAATTGAAGGAGGAGTTTACAGGGTAACCAAAAAAGGCCGTGGTGACGGCCCTCCCTGGAAACCCTAATGAAATTTCATCCAAACCACTTCTGTCCGGTCACTCCTGAATTTTTGAGAGAAAACAATTCCACATCTAAAGCAGTTGTTCCACTTTTATCTCAAAAATCAAGTTATCCCAATCCATTTCCCCCTGGGGAATAATTACTGCGTGAATCAACCCCTCTTCTCCATGAGAAAAGCCCGGAATACCAAAAACGCCTTCTGCAATAACATTTCCACTTTTATCAAAAAAAACAATTGAAAAAGCAGCCATAGAATAATTTTCCCCGGATTTATTTTTCATAACTCCATCAATTTTCAGCATCCCATGGAGTTGGCTAAAAGAAATCTCCTGGCAGGTAAACCCCGGGTAAATCAATCCTTCAATTTCAGTCCCTGGTTGTGGCTCATCCTCTTCTTCTATTATGCCCTGGGCCAATTGGAAACGATTTCCCTTTTCTCTAAGAAGAATATTAACACTGTAAAATTTGCCCAGTTCCGGGTGATATAAGGGGGCATCCTTCTCCTGGCAAAACTTGTTTTGGTAACCAGCATCTGCAGGATAAATATAAATTGCCGCGTAAACATCACCGCCTTCTTCAACTAAAAATCCTACCCCAGGACCAGGCGGAGAATAAAAAACCATGCTCCCATCGTGGATAAAAGGAGATTCCATTTTTTTATAATATTCCAGGGCGGGGTTAATTCCTCTCAAAGTATAGAAATTTAGAGGGACCTTCTCCCCGAGGGCAATTCTCCCCCCTCTTCCTAAATATGACATTAAAGTCCAGGGTAACCTCTCAAAATCAGTAGCAGGGTGGGCAAAGTAGACCTGCTGAGAATAAATTTGTCCATCTACCATCACCGTTGCTGGAGCTCCCTCTTCCTGGTCAAACCAGGGGTACCATCCTACCGAGTGAAACTCTTCGTAATAGGTAACCTCCACTCCAAGAACCGTTTCATCTTCCTCCCCAACAAAAAAGGAAATTCCCATGCGAAAACCCTGATGTTCGATGTTTAACAAGCGATTATTTCCAGCCCCTCCCATCCTTCGCAAAGAAAAGTCCCCAACTTTTCTATTGAGAAGCTCCAGGTTCTGAGCCTGGGGAAGTTCTGCTCCTTCACTGGTAAAGGAAAGGAACAGAAACAAAACCATTAGACCCGAGACAAAAAACAATTTCTTTTTCCAAAAAATCATGTTCATTCCCCCTTTTTTTGCTGGAAAAAAACGGGGGTTTTAGTTTTTTCCACTGGAACCAAAAATAGTTGTTTTGGGATTTTTCATTTGAAAAATTTTCTATTATTTTCTTTTCCCCCACAAACCAATTTGAAATTTTCTTTTTTGAAAACCTTTATTCCCTTGTTTTCTTTACACAAATCAACTCCTTCCTTTTTGTGGTTCCATTTATTTCCTCCCGACTGATAATCAAACTTGAACTGAATGGAACAAAGGCTTAAAATTTCTTTAATTAGCTAAAACCTCTTCCTATTGCACAAACCTCCCCAGGCCCAACCAATCCAGGCTATTCCAAATTTTCCCCCGCAATTCAACCCTGATCTCATTATATGCACTTCCTGTGGGTGAATAATACCGGGGATGTGTTTCTTCCCACCATTCAACAACAATTAACTGCATTTCTGTAGGTGAAAGGTTGGGATTGAAGTAACCTGGGTCAATTGCAACAAGGGCTCTTGCTCCATCACTGTCAGGAGGGACCAGACCTGAATATCTTACTGCATCAAATGGCATTGCCACAACCTGCCGATGAGGTCCAAAGGGATGCCAGGGGGGGAGTTCAAATCCATAAGCTGGAGCAGCCCTTTCACTGGCAGAAAGACCTGCCAGTTCAATTTCCAATCCGTTTATTGCCCGTCCGGCATAGGCAAGAAAAACAATCCTTTCCAGTTCTAAATCCCTGCCCATATCTTCCAAACCATCCCAGTCCTCAGCTCTAATTAAAGCATCAATCTCATCCATTACGTCCTGGCGAGTAGTTAGAGCCTGGAGAATTTTTTCCTCCATTTCCGCAAACTCCATTCTAAGATCGGCAGCTACCCTGAGTAATTCTTCAAGGTTCTGATCGGCATCTTCAATTGTTGTTTTGTATAACTCCTCAGCCATTTCAACATTAACGGTTTTATAATACTCATATAAATTGATAAAATCAGCAAGTACCTTCTCATGGTTTTTGATAATTTCTTCCTCGGAATAAGCTTTTTGAAGCTGAGCCATATAATTCCGCATTTGGGTTATCTGCTGCTGGGTCAACTCCACTTCTTCCGCTGCTTCAAACCCCAACAGCATTGCCTCAATTTCTCCTCGAGCATAATCCTGGAGGGCCCTAATCCACCTTTCCTGGCTTACCGGAACCCAGAAAGGATTCCCACTGGAAGTTATGACTGTTACTGCCCCTTCAAATTTTCCCAATTCAAAAGAAGGTCGAACTACTGAACGGAGAAAGGGTTCAACATCTGAACTCCAGAGAGGAAACATGCTGTAGGAGGGATATGTTTCTTCATAGCCCGGGGGATGAGCACCCCGGGAAAATACATTTCCCCCCGGGCTTGAGGCAACAACGGGAGGAAGCAGGTATATATTCCCTAACTCATCAGGTATTATAGGAGCTCCAAGAAAACTTTCCGGATTATTTATCCAGACTGAAATTCGGGCTGTCGCAGAATATCGTGGATGATATTCCGGGAACCACATTCCCATTGTAATCCTTGATTGAATTGGCCCTTCATCTTCTTCCCGGAGTTGTAACCGAGAGCTAATATTAATTCGGGGTAAAATTTCAAATCCAAGCGGAGGGTTAAGGGCTGGAACATTACGAAAAATATTTAAAACTTCAACCAGACTATCCTTTAATTGATCTACCTCTGCTTCACTTAGCCCAATTTGAGGAATATCATAGAAGTGGAGATCAAGCCAGTTTGCCTGAGCCTCCTTCTTTCCCGGGAAACAAATAAAAAGCAGAATTAGAACCAAAAAGAAGATTGCATATTTTTGGCAAAAGAGAGATCTTTTCGGGTTGGCCAATAGACCACCCCCTTTCAAAAATTTTTGTTTTTTCCTTTAATCAATTTAAATTCCTTTTTTACTTCATAACAAGGGTAACTAATCCTGACTTTGTTGATTATTCTCCAGGACTTTCCGGGAAAACATTCTCAGGACTTTTCACTACCTGAACAAATTGCCCTTACTAGAATCAGGGTAAGGGTTTAGAGTAAATTCTAAGAAAGGAGTTTTTAATTTTCTTTTTCGCTTTAAAGCACAAAACTCCTTTATCAAAGGCATAGCTCTATCCATTTGAAAGGTTTTTTAAAATAAAAAAGGGCCCCGGAAGGCCCTTTTTGCATTGTTTATTATTTTCCCTTGTTTTTGTCCAGGTGAACATCCATCTGGGGATAAGGAATGGATATGTTCTCCTTGTCAAACCTTTTCTTAACCATCTCGATAACGTCGAAATAAACGCCCCAGAAATCCTCGGCTTTAGCCCAGACCCTTACAGTAAAAATTACTGCACTATCAGCATGTTCTGACATACGGACAAATGGTGGAGGATCTTCAAGGATTTTTTCGTGGGACTCAACTACTTCTTTTAAAACAGAAATTACCTTATCCGAATCCTCGTCATAACCAACCCCAAATTTGAAATCAGCTCTCCTTCTATCCTTTGCAGAAAAATTAACAATGCTTGAATTTGAAAGGTTCCCATTGGGAATGTAAATTAATTTATTATCCGGGGTGGTTAATTCGGTATGTAGAATCTGAATTGATTGAACTGTCCCCATAAAACCCCCAGCTTCAATAAAGTCGCCTACCTTAAATGGGCGAAGGGTAAGCAACAAAATTCCCCCTGCAAAATTTGACAGGGATCCCTGGAAAGCAAGCCCAACAGCAAAACCCGCTGCCGCAATTACCGCAACAAAAGAGGTAGTATCAACTCCCAGGATTCTAATAATGGAAATTATCAGGAGGACTTTTAGACCCGTTGTTATAAAAGAAACGAAGAAGGGCCTCAGGGTTTTATCAATTCCAGTTTTGTCAACATATTTCCCTATTCTTTCTCCAATCCACCTGATAACAATTGAACCAATAATAAAAGCAACTATGGCCAGGGCTAAACTCCTTATAACAGGCAAAGCAAGTTCCCAAAAATTTTCCATTTTTACCCTCCTTTTTTTTGAAAAACCTGGAATCTTTTCGGCACCCAAAATCTGAAGTTATTCCAAGACCAATAACCCTTTTAGCAAACCTAAAAAACCATGGTTAATACCCTCTTTTTTACTTCTATTTTACTTCTATTTTACTTCTATTTTTCTCCAGTTTTTACCTTCAAGAATCCTTTTGGGCATTCTCCCCAAAGACAGAAAACAAGGCCCCGCAACTCGGGGCCTTGCAAAAATCCCTTTTCTAAAAAAAACGGATATTAGAAACTGTTAAAAACCTCAACAATTAAGTCCTTGGCCGGATGCTGATAAAAAGTCCCAAACTCAAGTCCGGTAAGCATAATATAACCATTTATGACCACCGGTATTTCCATGCCTCCCATTTCTTCAAAAACAAACTTACCCGTTTCTCTTGCCGCATAAAGGTACTCAAGGGTTTTTTCAGTTGCAGTTTCCGGATCAAAAAGATAAAGCTCTACCTCATCTTCTTCAACAATAAGACCAAAACCGGCAGAAGCACCCAGCATTCTATAAGCCTTCATCTGCCTTTCACCTACATCAAGGCCATTCTCCACAAAGTAATCAACAAGATCATCCAAAATAGTGGGTTCGATTGTCCTTCTTTCAACAGGAACAACTTCGGATAGAGAAACCTGTTCAAAATTAATTAATTCCGCATAAAGCGAACCACCTTCGAATTGATCTCCTTCCATAAAATCAAACACCCTTCCCATTATTGGGAGGGGAAGGTCGGGACTAATACAAATCTCAAAAAGATAGTCAAAATCAACTTCAACATCAGCCCGAATCAAAAAGCCATCAAATCCAGCATAGTTTCTCTGTTCCACCACTTCAATAAAAAAGAAATCTCCATAATCATCTTCACCTTCATAACGCCAGTCCGGAGAAAGGACGGCATTGTTTAGCGGGGTTTCCATCCAGGGTTGAAGGAAGGTAAACATCAATATCTGGAAAACCATTTCAGGGACTTCCCACATCATTCCTACCATCAGGTCAATATAAATTTGCTCGGTATCAAATCTATCCCCGTCTACAAAAATTTCAAACTCCTCTCCGCCAAACTCCCCTTTAAAAATTAATTCAATAAAATCGTCTCCCAGGGAAAAAACCGAAAGAGTTACTTCCCCCAGAGTTTCTATCCCATCTTCTTCCCCTCTCAGGAAGTAAGTAAAGCTTTGCCCGGGCTCGAATAGCATGGGCTCCCAACCTTCCCCTGCTTTAACAAATTCAACCAACCAAATGGAAGAAAAAAAGGAGAAAACTAAAAAACCAACCAATAAATAACGAAGCCCAACTTTTAACTCTCTCATTTGCTCCACCTCCTTTTATCTTTAATCAATTTTTTCTTCCCCAAAAATAATACCTTTTCTTCTAACAAATAAACCATGCTAAATGAAAATTCCAAGCAAAATGAACCGTGATCTCGACTCTAAAAACATTTTTTGGTAGAAAAAAACCCTTCTAGAGAAGGGTTTAGTAGGGAAAAAACTTAAAATTTTTCCTTTTTACTCCTTGTGTTTTTTCATTTCGGATAGGTCTTCCCCAATTCTAAAAATAACAATAATAATTTCCAAAGACACCCTGGCCCCGATTACCCAGATTAGAAAAACAAGAGGGGCACCAATAAGTAAAGTAAAAAGACCTGTTCCCGCTCCCCGGGCAAAACCTCCAATAATCATTGTTAGTGCCGCTAAAGTTGCTCCAAGAACAAAAAGAATATAAAGAATTTTGATAACTCGAGAAGTAATGAATGTAGAAAAAGAAAAATCAAATAAAGACTTGAAAAACCCTTCTACTTTTTTGACTTCTTCCATCGTTGCACCCCCTTTCCAAGTGTTATTTCCTTTAATTCTACCAAAAGGGTCTCTATTCCTTTAAATCAAGAAAAAGGAATTTTATGTCCTGTTTTTTCCCTCCTTCCTTTACTTCCCATTAATGTTCCTTTGTGATTTTTAATCAAAAGTTACCTCAGTTAAAACCTGGCTAAAAGATCCCACAAGATCAGGGTCAAACTGGGTACCCGCAGATCTTTTTAGCTCATTCTTTGCTTCTTTGGGGGACATTTTTTTCTTGTAGGGTCTTCCGGTAGTCATTACATCGTAAGCATCAACAAGAGAAATAATCCTGGCAAGAAGGGGAATCTCCTCCCCCACAAGGCCCGAAGGATACCCGGATCCATCCCACCATTCGTGGTGGTATAGAATTAGAGAAGCAATATGGACAAATTCCTCAGTGGATGAGGCAATTCTAAAGCCGGTAACGGGGTGTTCTTTTATTTTCTTCCACTCATTTTTTGTAAGGGGTCCGGGTTTTTCCAGGATATCTTCGGAAATAATCGTTTTACCCAGGTCGTGTAAAATGGCTACTATAGAAAGACGATCCAAATCGTTTTGGGAAAGTCCCATCTTTTCCCCTATTACATACGCCATTTTTTGCATTCGTAGGGCATGCCCCTCAGTTTCACTACTTTTTTCCGCAAGGGTTTTTAATAGGGCTTTAAGGATATGGCTTTTTACACTTCTGCCCTCCAAAAGCTTATTCTCCATCATCCTGTTTTCCGCTTTTTGAAAAAGACTATGTATTCCTTCTCCAGAATGTTCTTTTACTGCAACTCCAAGGGAGAGAGAAATCGGAAATTCTTCACCTTCAGTTGCAAGGCAATTTTTCTTGACCCTAGAACAAATACTCCCTACCTGTTCCTCTTTAGTTTTAGGGAGTAAAATTACAAATTCATCCCCTCCCCACCGGGAGATAATATCTTCACTCCGACAGCTTTTCCTTAAAATATCCGCTGCTTTTTTTAGGGCAAGATCCCCCTTGCTAAAGCCAAAGGAATCGTTAATCATTTTTAACCCATTCAGGTCTGCAACAAGCAGGCAGGTTGGCATTTGCCTATTTACATCGAGCCTTTTGAATTCTTCTTCCAGAAAAGCCCTGTTGTAAAGGTTAGTTAGAGGATCATGAAAACTTAAAAACCTCATCTTTTTCCCCTGTTGCCTTGTTTCAGTAACATCCCGAAAAGAAAGAACCATTTTCCCGGGGGAAATTTCCTTCCCTGGATTTGGAGTAAATTGGATTATCCTTTCAGATCCATTTTGCCTTTTGAGTTTAATCTCAACAGCCCTGCCACCTTTTGCAGGATTCCCTTTGATGAAGTGGTCCATTTCTGAAAAAAAATCACCAGAAAAATACCCGTTAAGATTCGTCCCAATTAAGTCTTCTTTTCTTCCCCCAATTATCTTTTCTGCCGCTCGATTGGCAAAATCGATATTACCCTCAGGATCGAATACAATAACCCCATCACCTATGGAATTCAATGTTTCCTTATAACTTTGTTGACTTGTTCTGAGATCTTTCTCCAGGGAGCGGTTCTCCTTTTTGTTTTTCTTGAGTTCTCTATCCAAAAAAAGGTTTTTAATACCCGTTTCAATAATTCCACCGAAGCTTATTAAGGCTTTACAGGTTTTTTCATCAAACTTATTTTTCTCTTCTGAAAAACCACAAAAAACTCCGAAAACTTCTCCAGTTGGAAAATAAAGGGGGAACCCATAGGCAGATTTCATTTTGTTTGATGCACTAAAAGGAGCAGGGGATAATGCCATTTTTGCTTGAGAGCCATTTCCCAAAACCTTTTTAAAAAAATCCTGGAAAATTTCTTTATCATTGGAAATTTCATTATCCAATCCCAGAGGGGAAAAACCTGTTAGGATTCGAAAAGCAGATTTATTTTTTTGAACAATCATGGTTAAGGATAAATTAAAAATTTCCGAAATTGATTCTAAAATTCCATCCCATTCTTTTAAAACCATCTCAGGAATTTTATTTCCCTTAAAAGGTGAATTCTGCACTATCCCACCTCCTTGAATGCAAAAGCCGGTTTCCCAATAAACCTCACCTTGTCCTTATCGTTTTTTAAAACTAAGATCACTTTTCCCTTAGGTTTAGTTAATTTTTTACTGTTTTTTCGGATAGATTTTCCAGCCATGGGGAAAAAATTTTCTACCTTTTTCCCTCAACTTTCTTGTTTTCCATTCCATTAAAAAGTTCCTGGCGGTTTTTTATTATTTCGGCTTTTACTTCTATTTTCTCCTCGGGGAGTTCTTTTGAAGGAACTCCAAGGTAATACCCCTGCAGATAATCAATATTCAGACTAATTGCCATTTCCATTTCTTCCCTTGTTTCTATGCCTTCAATAATAACTTTTGTTCCCTGGATATGAGAATAGTCAACAATTTTTTTAACCTTATTCTGCTTTCTCTCATCCTTGTCAATGTTCTCCGAAATCTTCCTTCCAAGTTTAATAAATGAAGGACCGCTTGTTAACATTCCCAGATCATCGAAAGCCCCGGTTCCAAAATCGCTTATTGCAACAAGATACCCAAACTCATCGGCATTTTTGATAATTTCTTCAATATCTTCGGATTTGGCCATTTGCCCTTCAACTATTTCCAGGACGAGCCTGTCCCTGAATATGTTTTCTTTCATGTGTTGAATTTCACTGTTTCTGTATAAAGAATAAGGGCCGTGGGCAACAAATAGAAGTTTATCCTCGATTTTTTTGGAAACTGCTTTTTCCTTAACCAGTTTATTAAAGCTTAAAAGATCCAATTCCAGATAAAGGTTTTCCCGGAAAGCATGTTCAATTAGATCCGTCGTATCCCGGAAAAAGTCATTATTGGTTCTCATCAGAGCAGCATATCCCGCTATCTTCCCATCCACAGAAGAAACTATTGGCTGGTAAACATGGTAAAGATCCCTTTCTTCCAGAACCTGCCTTACTGCCTTACTCTGAA
>SL_5KL_010_SEDDRAFT_10002475_pt1 | contig 10203 bp, 7 predicted proteins | sample SodLakKL_010_SED_FD_9118 | JGI IMG/M metagenome (IMG submission 9118)
TATCCTCAGTATTTCCCAGTTTACCCTCCTGGGCGACTGCCGTAAGGGGCGCCGCCCCGGCTTTTCAGCTGCAGCCCGGCCGGAGAAGGCCGTAGAATTATATGAACATTTTTGTGAAAACCTGCGCCGGGAAGGATTAAACGTGGCTACCGGGCGCTTTCAGGCCACTATGCGCATCACGGTTGAAAATAACGGTCCGGTAACCATGCTGCTGGACAGCAAAAAACTATTTTAAACACCGGCCCTTCGCTTCCGCTTTACTTTATTAGCCCGGATCATTTAAAATAAGCATTGTATTTGAAATGCACTGATCCCGGGAGTTGTGACTGGAGCCGCAAGCAAAATGCTTGATTTTTTGCCCTGGTCGAGTATTAACCTGAGAGGAGATAAAAGATGAAATACAAAGCCCCGCGCGGAACACGCGACATATTACCGGACGAAGCAAAAAAATGGCGGGAGCTGGAAGCCAGGTTTGCCGAGTTTTGTCGTCTTTACGGTTTTGGGGAAATCCGTACNCCCATGTTTGAACAAACCGAACTTTTTGCCCGCAGCGTCGGCGAAGACAGCGATATTGTTTCCAAGGAGATGTATTCTTTCAAGGATCGCAGCGGGCGCGATTTGACCCTGCGGCCCGAGCTTACTGCTGCAGTGGCCCGCGCTTACCTGGAGCATAACCTGGGCGAAAAGCCCCAGCCAATCAAGCTTTATTACAGTGGTCCGATGTTTCGCTATGATCGGCCCCAGGCCGGCCGCTACAGGCAGTTCAACCAATTTGGCGTGGAGATATTCGGTGCGGTCCATGCTGCCGCAGATGTGGAAGTAATTGCATTTTGCTATAATTTTTTAAGAGCCCTGCAGATTGAAGATCTTTCCATTGAGCTGAACAGCGTTGGCTGCCCTGTTTGCCGCCCCCGCTACCGGGAGACGCTGGTGCCTTTTTTGGAGAAAAGGGAAAAAGAGTTATGTCCGGACTGCCGCAGGCGTTACAGGACCAATCCCCTGCGGGCGCTGGACTGCAAAGAAGAACAATGCAGTCGGCAGGTAGAAGACGCCCCGCGCCTGATCGATCACCTGTGCCCGGATTGTGAAGAACATTTTGCCACGCTCAAGGAGCTGCTGGAAAAACTGCAGATCCCCTTTAATCTTAATCCCAACCTGGTCCGCGGTCTTGATTACTATACCCGCACGGCATTTGAGATAACGGCCGGCCAAGCCGGGGCCCAGTCCTCACTGTGCGGCGGCGGCCGCTACGATTACCTGGTTGAACATATTGGCGGCACTCCCACTCCCGCAACGGGAGTTGCTTTTGGTGTAGAAAGGATCATTTTGTCCATGGATTGGAGCAAGATCATCCCTGACCCGGATATTTCCCTGTTTGTTGCCGCCGCCGGAAATGGCCTGGAGGGAGAAGCCCTGGCCCTGGCAAACGAGCTGCGCCTGATAGGCTGCGCCGCTGAAGTTGACCTGCTTGGCAGGAGCCTCAAGGCCCAGATGAAATATGCCGGAAGAAAAGGTTACCAAAAAGTGGTCATCATCGGTGAAGAGGAAATTGGGCAAAATCGGGTGCTCCTGCGCGACATGAACAGCGGTGAGCAGGAAGACCTGCCCCGTGAAGATTTGCCTGCCCTGTTTGGCGAAAAACATAAGCAAACAGGAATCTCCACCACGAATGGCCGGGGAGCCGAAGTGATCCTTCCTTCCCCTGTGGCAGATGCCTATCTCAAAACTCACCACTGCGGGGTCCTTGGCCCGGACCTTATAAACCAAAAGGTCAGGCTGACCGGATGGGTCGATCGGCGGCGCGACCACGGCGGCCTGATCTTCATTGACTTAAGAGACCGCAGCGGGGTGGTCCAGCTGGTTTTTGACCAGCAGCGAGGAAATGAGCTTTTTAGTATGGCGGAAAGCCTGCGCAGTGAATTTGTTGTTGCCGTTGAAGGAGAAATACTGAAGAGGGCTGAAGATAATATCAATCCGTCTTGCCCACCGGCGAGATCGAAGTGCATGTTTCCGCTATGGAAATATTGAACAGCTCAAAAACTCCGCCTTTCTATATCGAAGACGGTATCAACGTCGATGAAAACCTGCGCCTGCGTTACCGTTACCTTGATTTGCGCCGCCCGGAGATGCTGAAACGCCTACAGCTGCGCCACCGTGCCGTCAAGCTGATCCGTGACTATATGGACCATTACGACTTTTTGGAAGTCGAGACCCCGATGCTCACCCGCAGTACCCCGGAAGGGGCGCGCGATTTCCTGGTGCCCAGCCGCATTCACCCCGGTTCATTTTATGCTCTGCCCCAGTCTCCCCAGCTCTTCAAGCAACTCCTTATGGTCAGCGGGATTGAGCGCTATTTTCAAGTCGTGCGCTGTTTCCGCGATGAAGATTTAAGGGCGGACCGCCAGCCGGAGTTTACCCAGGTCGACATTGAAACCTCGTTTTTTGGCCTGGAAAACCTTTTTGCCCTGGTGGAGGGGATGGTGGCCCTGCTCTGGAAAGAGATTCACGGAATAGAAGTAAACAGGCCTTTCTCCCGGATGCCCTACACCGAGGCGATGAATCGCTTCGGGTCGGACAAGCCTGATCTGCGCTATGGGATGGAACTGGTTGCCCTGGATGATCCNGCTGCCGAAAGCGAATTTAAGGTTTTCAGATCAGCCCTGGACGAAGGTGGTTCGGTAAAGGGCTTGCGGGTTCCCGGCGGCAAAAAAATGAGCCGGAAGGATCTGGATGATTTGACCCTTTTTGCCCGCCAGCTTGGCGCCAGGGGACTTGCCTGGGTTTATGTCGAAGCCGACGGCTGGCGCTCGCCGATCAGCAAATTTTTCGAACCCTTCCTGGTCGAAAAAATTAACACTAAAATGGAAGCCGAGCCCGGTGATGTCCTGCTGTTTGTTGCCGACCGCTGGAAAGTGGCCTGCGAGGTGCTGGGCGGCCTGCGTCGCCGCCTGGGCCCGGAGAAAAAAGCGGNGGATCCCCACTTCATCTGGGTCGTCGATTTCCCGCTTTTCCACTATAACGAAGAAGAACAGCGCTACGATTCCGACCACCACCCCTTTACCGCACCCCACCGGGAAGACATGACGCTTTTGAACAGCGATCCCCTTGCTGTCCGGGCCCGGGCGTACGACCTGGTTCTCGACGGCGTAGAAATTGGCGGAGGCAGTGTTCGTATTCATGACAGCGATGTCCAGGCCGGCATATTTCAACTGCTGGGACTCACCGAAGAAGAAAGTAAGGAAAAGTTTGGCTTTCTGTTGGAAGCTCTTTCCTTAGGGGCTCCTCCGCACGAAGGTATTGCCCTGGGCCTGGATCGGATAATCGCTTTATTAAGCGGTGACGAATCAATCCGCCAGGTCATTCCCTTTCCAAAAACAGCGGCCGCCAGCTGCCTGATGACAGCTGCTCCCGCTTCGGTATCGGAAAAACAGCTTGAAGAACTGAAAATAAAACTCCACCCCCCGGAGAAAAGTGACTAAGAAAAATAAACCGGTGAACTAGCTGAAAACAAAGATTTTCTTGCAGCTGTGCGGGTTTTATGTTATTATGTTTACAGGAATAGTTAGACAATTGTAATTGACCCTGCTGTGTTCGTGAAACCCGAAAAAGTTTTGAGCCAACACTTAAACAGCGGGAGCCCGGACTTCAACTGCGGCGCAGATGCCTTTTAAAAAGGACCTGTAAAACAGTTGAGAGGGCACCCACCTTCGGAAGGAACCGTTCAAAACTACGGGCCCACGGCACGGCGGGGTTTTTTATTGCCCGGACGCGTGCTATAATTAAGGTTGTTTAAACGGGCTTCCAGCATGCTGTGGGGAGGTGAGGGTGTTGTCTGAAGAACATATTGATACAGCGATCAGCCGGGAACTAAAGGCAGGAACTCACCCCGGTGATCTGCTCGACATAATTGAAGACCTGGATATCGAGCAAAAAGCCGCTCTAATGCAGAAATTGAGCGAAACCGACGCTGCTCTTATTTTTCAGGAGATGGAAGACTTTGAACAGGCTGAAATATTAAGGCTGTTGGATCGAGACAGGGCCAAGGCAATACTTATGAACCTGGCTTCGGACGACGCCGCCGACCTGATTGGTGAGCTCTCACCTGAAGAAGCCGAAGAAATGCTGGATCTGATCAAGGAAGAAGAAGAACCGGTAGACTTCGGGGAACTGCTCAAATACCCCGAAGAGAGCGCCGGTGGTATAATGACCACCGAGCTTATATCGCTTCCCGAGGATATCCCGGTAGAAGAAGCTATTGCCCGGTTAAGGGATATCGCTCCACAGGCGGAAACGATTTATTATGTTTACGTAGTTGATGAAAGCGGTCGCCTGATAGGAGTTATTTCACTTCGCGAATTGATTGCCGCATCGGACGGCACCCTGGTCAAGGAGGTAATGCGCCGCAATGTCATCAATGTGAATGCCCAGCTTGACCAGGAAGAAGTAGCCCGGGTGGTTTCAAAATACGATCTGCTCGCTGTGCCGGTTGTCGATGATCAGGAACGCCTGCTGGGAATAATCACTGTCGATGACGTAATTGATGTTATGGAGCAGGAAGCGACGGAAGATATTTACCGCCTGGCCGGGGCCGGTGAGGTGGTTGGTATGGAGCTTACCGAAGCCCCGGTAAGCAAGGTAGTCCGCCTGCGCTTGCCCTGGCTGCTGATTAGCATGTTTGGCGGTTTTATCTCCGGCAGCGTGATCGGTGGCTATGAAAGCACCCTGGAGGCAATAGTTATTCTTGCTGTATTTATCCCCGTGATCATGGATATGGGCGGCAATGTAGGCACACAATCTTTAACCATATTCGTCCGGGGGCTTGCAACCGGACAAATAGACCGTTCCGAGGCATGGCCTTACTTTTTTCGGGAAATACGTATTGGCCTGACCCTTGGGGCAATAAGCGGTGCAATAATTTCCGTTGCGGCCTTTTTGTGGCAGGGCAATCCCTACCTTGGCCTGGTGGTAGGTTTTTCTATGCTGGCCACTATCAGTGTTGCCGCCTTGATCGGCACCCTGGTGCCGCTGGTCTGCAGTATGATAAATATTGATCCGGCGATTACCGCCGGCCCTTTTGTTACGACCATTAAGGATGTTACCGGTCTTTTGATTTACTTCTTTATTGCCACCAGTTTTCTTGATTACCTGCGTTAGCTGCTTTACTGTTTAACCGGCATACACAAAATTATCAAATAGCATCTACGGTTAGCAACCGGCACCTGCCATTTAATAATGAGCATGATTTGGTAGTTGATGCAAATGTTTTTATTCCGGAGGAGATTTTGCAAGCCGGAAAAAGCAAAAATGGAAATAATTAGCATGCAAAGTGGAAAGAGAATGTCAAATTTCCTCTTTTTTTTATATTTTTTTAAAAAAACAGGCAGGAAAATGAGAAAAGGGGTTGAAATTTAGAGTAAAGTGGTGTAAAGTGGTGAAAAGTGGTTTAGGTTGACCCGTATGGGGGCGAACACATGTTCACAGGCGAATATCTTCATACTCTCGATGGAAAAGGAAGAGTGATAATTCCTTCACGCCTCCGTGAAGGTTTGGGGGACCGTTTTGTGGTTACCCGCGGTCTCGATCACTGTCTTTTTGTTTATCCCCTGGCCGAATGGACTCGCCTGGAACAAAAATTAAAACAGCTTCCTTTTACCAGCAGTGACTCGCGTACTTTTATGCGACTCTTTTTCTCCGGGGCAATGGAGGTTGAAGCCGACAAGCAAGGCCGGGTGCTGATTCCGCAAAACCTGCGGGAATATGCCGGCATTGAAAAAGAAGTAATGATTATAGGCGTTTCAAATCGAGTGGAGCTGTGGAATGAGCCGGCATGGAGGGAGTATTTAGTAAAGCGGACGACAACTACGAAGAACTTGCCGAAAAACTGGTCGATTTTGACCTTTAGCGTGGTGTTGTCTCATGGTCGAACTGCATTTGCCGGTTATGGAAAAAGAAGTGCTCCACTATCTTGCCTGCCGCCCGGATGGATTTTATGTTGACGCAACTGTCGGTGACGGTGGGCACGCCGAGGCAATTTGCGAAAGGCTTACAGCCGACGGGCGCCTGATCGGGATTGACTGGGATGACGCTGCCTTAAAGAGGGCCGGTGAAAGGTTGGCCCGCTTTGGCGAGAGGGTTACCCTGATCCGTGAAGATTACACCAGGCTTGAAGCACTGCTAAAAGAAGCGGGATATTCGGCAGTAGACGGTATACTGATAGATCTTGGAGCATCTACCATACAGTTGATGGACCCCGGGCGCGGTTTTTCTTTTCACCGGGAAGGCGAACTGGATATGCGCATGGATCGCCGCCGCTCTTTGACAGCCAAAATAATAATTAATGAATATCCGGTTGATAAACTGGCCGAAATTTTTTTTCGCTACGGTGAAGAACGATGGTCCAAACGTATAGCGGAGGCCGTGGCCCGGAAACGGGAACAAAAGGGGCCGATTGCCGACAGCAGGCAGCTGGCGGAAATAGTGAAAGAAGCAATCCCGGCCCGCTACCGCCGCCGGGGAGGGCATCCTGCCAGGCGGGTTTTCCAGGCCCTTCGTCTTGCTGTCAACAGTGAACTTGAAAATATAGCAGCTGTACTGCCGCAGGCTGTAAAATGCCTGGTTCCTAAAGGTAGAATATGTATAATTTCTTATCATTCTCTTGAAGATCGTTTAATAAAGCGTTATTTCCGGGAGCAGGCCACGGGATGCAGTTGTTCACCAAGGATGCCCTGCGTTTGTGGAGGAGAAGCCGTCCTTAAGGTCTTGACTTCAAGGGCGGTAAAGCCTTCCAATGAGGAAGTAAAAAGCAACCCCCGGGCACGCAGTGCCCGGATAAGGGCGGCAGAACGCAAGAAAACGGCTTTGCGGAAAGAAGGTGAATGAAATGCAGCAGGCAAGAGATTATTCGGCTAAAAATCGCATGATTTCTCCCGCTCAACCGGCAGGGAAACCGCATTCCAGGCCCGAGCCCGAACGTTTTTTAAAAAAGGTGAAACTGCTCTCAATTATGATCGGCTGTTTTGTCCTCAGCCTGGTTGTGGTCGCCCAGTATTCTTCTCTTGTTGTTTTTAATTTCCGGATGAGCAATGCCCGTACCGAGCTGTCGGCGCTCAAGGAAGAAACACGTAGTCTTGAGTTGGAAGCTGCACAGCTTGGTTCAATCGGCCGGATCGAAAGAATTGCCCGCGAGGAGTTGGGACTGGTTGATCCCGAAGTTGGGCAGTTGAAAGTGATTACAGCCGAAAGGGATAATATTAATCGACCGGGAGAGTGAATCTAAGTGGCTAATTTTGCCGCCGGCCGTTCTGCGGTCAGAAAAAGGATAATTATAGCGTTTTTCTTTACGCTGCTGGCTATCCTTTGCCTGATCGGCAGGCTGGCCTGGATTCAAATTGCCCGTGCCGATGAGCTCTATGAACAGGCCTGGGAACAGTGGAGCCATAATATCCCGGTCAGCACAGCACGAGGCTCGATCTATGACAGACAGGGCCGCCTGCTGGCCGGCAGCACAAGTGCTCAAACTGTTGCCGCTATTCCTCCCCAGGTGGAGGACCGCCGGGCGGTTTCCGCTGCCCTGGCTCCTGTGCTGGATATGAAAGAGGAGGAAATCTACGAGCTTATTTCCCTGGAGCGCAATGCCATATACATTAAGCGCAAGGTAAATCCCGAAGTTGCGGAAGCGGTGCGTGATATGAATTTACCCGGCATCATATTCTTTAATGAAGAGAAAAGATACTACCCGGGTGGGAACCTGGCTTCCCAGCTGCTTGGCTTTGCCGGTACGGATCAGGGTTTAGCCGGTCTGGAGTCTTATTACGAAAACTACCTGGCCGGTAGTGAAGGTATTCTTCTATTCCCGGCGGACGCCAGAGGCCGTCAGGTGCCGCACGATTTCACTCGTTCTGTTCAACCCGAGCAGGGCTACAATTTGCACTTGTCCATTGATGAAACAATACAGCATATCGTTGAAAGAGAGCTTGAGCGGACAATGCGGGAATCGGCACCCAGGCAGGCCATGGCGGTGGCCGTTGATCCTTACAGTGGGGCGGTGCTGGCTGCTGCTGCCAGGCCGGACTATAACCCTGATTCTTACCGGGATTATGACCCGGAAAGATGGAAGCTTGCCCCGTTTACTTCATCATTTGAGCCCGGGTCAACTTTTAAAATGGTTACACTGGCGGCTGTGATCGAAGAGGGCCTGTTTAACCCGGAAGAAAGTTTTTTCTGCTCCGGACATACCACTGTCGAGGGGCGCCAAATTAATTGCTGGACAGTGAATCGGGGTGGACACGGAGAAATTAGTTTTTTTGAGTCTTTAGGCGCTTCCTGCAACCCGGCCTTTATCGAACTGGGCAGGCGGTTGGGCAAAGATGAATTAACGCGTTATATAGAAGCTTTTGGTTTTGGAGAAACGACCGGAGTTGATTATCCCGGAGAAAGTTCAGGTTTGATTTTTAAGTCCGATAATATGGGACCGCTGGAGCTGGCCACGACTGCCTTTGGGCAGGGAGTATCAGTTACCCCGATCCAGCAGGCAATGGCTGTTGCAGCCATGATTAACGACGGTTATCTTTACCAGCCCTACCTGGTGGAAAAAGTGCAAACCATCGAGGGTGAAACAGTATTCATGCAGGAGTCGGAAATGATCAGGCAGGTGGTTTCCGCTGAAACCTCCGCCAAACTGATAGAAATGATGGAAAGTGTCGTTCTGGAAGGAACAGGAAGAGCTGCTGCGGTGGAAGGTTACCGGGCGGCCGGCAAAACCGGGACGGCGGAAAAACTTAATCCGGACAAAGAATACATGAAAGATGAATTTATCTATTCGTTTGTTGGTTTTGCCCCGGTTGAAAAACCCCGCCTGGTTCTCTATGTGGCGGTGGACGGAGTGACAAAAGGACCGCGTTTCGGGGTGTATACAAGTGCCCCCCTTTTCAGCCGGATTATGGAAGATACCATGAAATATTTGCAGGTCAGCCCGTCACAGTTGCCGTCTGAAGAAGCCGAACAGGAGTAAAGGAGAGCACGGACTGATGAAGCTGAGTGGAGCATCAATAATTGAAGCCTGCCGTGGCAAACTGCTGCAGGGTGATCCCGCGAAGGGGATTACCGGTTTTGCCATCGATTCACGGCAGGTAAAAAAAGGTGACCTGTTCATCCCCTTCAAGGGAGAACACACCGACGGTCATCTTTACATAGCCCAGGCTGGCAGGGCGGGAGCAGCCGGAGCTTTTCACGAGCTGAACCGCACACCCGATTCTGATGTGCCCGGAGATTTTCTGCTCATCGGGGTTGAAGATTCGCTGGCCGCTCTTCAGGAGCTTGCAGCCGTTTACAGGAAGCGCTTCGCTCTGCCGATTATTGGGATCACAGGCAGCAGTGGAAAAACAACGACCAAAGATTTTACAGCCGGGGTACTCTCGGCGAAGTACAGTGTATTGAAAACACCCGGCAACCTGAATAATGAAATTGGATTGCCGCTTACCATATTGGAACTTGAAGGCGGTTACCAGGTGGCAGTATTTGAAATGGGCATGAGTGCCGCCGGCGAAATCACAACCCTGTGCGATATAGCCAGGCCTTCGATAGGTGTGATTACAAATATTGGAGAAGCACATATTGAGCTGCTCGGCTCAGTTGAGGCCATTGCCCAGGCGAAAGGAGAATTATTAGATTACCTCGGCTCAGGCGGGGTAGCTGTTTTGAACGGCGATGATCCCCGCCTCCAAAAGCTTGGAAAACGCTTCCCGGGAAAAGTGTTATACTACGGCTTTAACCAGGGCGATATAAAAGGCTTACAGTTGTCTCAACGGGGAGAAAAGACCTTTTTCCGGGTGCGTTTTCCAAATAAATCCGAGGGGTGGTTTGAAGCGCCCCTACCGGGACGGGAGTCGGCCAGTAATGCCCTGGCGGCTCTCACCGTCGGCTATATCCTGGAGATGAGCCTGTCCGAAATGCAGGAAGGCCTTAAGCAAAGTCAGGTAACAGCGGGCCGGCTCCAGGTTTTACATACTCAAGAAGGAGTAAACATTATTGACGATACTTACAATGCCAACCCCAGTTCGGTGCAGTCGGCCTTAAAAGTGCTTGTTGAACTGGGTGGGTTCAACACTGTAGCGGTTCTTGCCGACATGCTCGAGCTTGGTGAAACCGCCGAAGCAGCGCATCGTTCCGTGGGCCGTTTTGCAGCCGAATGCGGGATTAACTGCC
>SL_5KL_010_SEDDRAFT_10002476_pt1 | contig 10202 bp, 8 predicted proteins | sample SodLakKL_010_SED_FD_9118 | JGI IMG/M metagenome (IMG submission 9118)
CGCCGCCATACAAGTACGCAATGCCCCCTCCGGCCGCGGCTCCCGCAAATACCACACCGCAGTAGGCCGAAAGGCATCCGACCCCGGTTTTTTGATGGACGGTCACCAAGTTTGAGACCACAAGCGCGCGGTAAAGCCTCTCTTGTTCGACGCCGAGATGCTCGGCAAACACAACAAGCGGCACCGAAACCGCGATGCCTTGATTGCCGGAGCCCGAAACGATGGTGACCGGAAGCGGGCTGCCGCCCATCCTCGCATCCGACGCCGCCGCACTGATCGCTTTGGCGAGGTTCTTCACATCGTCGCCGTAGCGAGTTTTCAAAACAGAACCGACGTTGGCGCCGTAAGAATGCGTCAATCCTTCCTCGGCGATGGAACGGTTGTTTTCGATTTGGTGGCGGAAAAGGTCGGCGATGTCGTCAACGTCCACACTGTCGGCAAAATCCACAATGCCCTCGACGGTGAGCAAATGCCTGGGGTCCTCGGGGGAAAGCACACTTTCACGGTAGGGTCGTTCATACAAGGTTTCATCGTCTTTCTCTATCAGTACAATGTCGGTATGGCGACCGAGCAGTCGAACGCGCACTTTGCCTTCTTCGTTCATCAAAGCGATGTCGACGTCAAAGACGTGGACAGAGTCGCTTGGGCGGATGTCAATGTCCGCTTCGTTCAGATAAGCAAGAATCTCTTCTTCTTTTTTCGCGTCGACGTCCGCCAACACGTCAAGTTGTTTGTCGGCACGGCCGGCGACGATGCCGGCGGCGACGGCCGCTTTCACGCCCTTTAGGTTTTTCGTGTGCGGTATAACCACGCCCAATGTGTTCTTCAGAACGTTTTCACTGAGCGACAAACAAATGGTTTCAGGGGTTCCATCGAGCAATTCTTTGGCCTTTGCGGCCGCAAAAGCGATGGAGATGGGCTCCGTGCATCCCGTGGCGGGACGCAGCTCTTCTCGCAATATTCTCAAAAACGCCTCGTAACGGCTGTCGTTTTTGTCCATGAAGCACCTCCGCAAAGATTGTAGGCGTACATGAAGATTATACAACAAAACCGCCCGAAAGCACAGTTGCCTGCCAACAAAAAACCGTTCGCGACGAACGGTCCTTTGCGGGGCGTCCCCCTTCCACTCAAATGCGACCCGGTTTCGACAAGTTACGAGCTTACGTTTGCGTGAGAGCCCGCTATGCTTCGCGGAATCAAAAGCGAAATTCTCTTTACCGCAATTATACCCCCATGTCGCACAAAAAGGCAAGAAAAAATCGTCAAATCTTCCCAATACAGTGTCCGACACATCTATGTTACAATGAAAACAAAGGAGGGATGCCCATGTTCCGGTTTGATTTCGCGAATCCCTACTTGATTTACGTCGTCTACAATGCGCTGGTGATTGTGACGGTGTTATCCTTCTTTCGTTTCAAAGGTTTCTTTCAACGAAACGAAACCGCCGTGTTGAGGCTTTCCGGCGTCGTTTTGCTTTATTCGCAAGTGGTGCTCTACATTTTGCCTCTGGCCGATGGACGTTACACGCTGCCGTTTTTCATCTGCCGCATCACAACGCTGCTCGTTCTTTTCTATTTCTTTTTCGGCGGAAGATTTTTGCACGCCATCCTCTTCTTTTTCGGGAGCACGGGCCTTTTTGCGGTGTGGATTCCCGCCGGACCGATTGAAAACATTGCGAATCTGACCGAATACTATTTCATCGGACATTTCTTTGTGGCGGTGTTTCCCTTCTATCTTGTCGCGGTGAAAAACTACCGGCCGAAACGTTCTACCGCCATCGCCATGGCCATCGGATTCGGGGTGTTCTTGGCCGCTTTCATCCCTTGGAACGAAGCGATGGGGTGGAACTATTTCTTCTTAAGCCACCGCAACCCTCTTTTTGATCTGTTTTCTTGGATGAACTACTATGTGTTCGCCGTGCTGCACGCTATTGGACTGTTGCTTTGGTTTTTGATTCTCGTGAAAATCGCCGACGCATACTACCGCCGCAACTCATGAAAAAAGCATTTCCGAAGAAATGCTTTTTCTTTTATCTTTTGATGTCCATGTAATAGCCTTGGATTTGCAGATCGTCCCCGATATAGATGGTGTCGGGGTTGAACGTGCCGATGTAGTCTTCGCCATACATTTTGTAGATGGTGCTTCGCATGGTGAACTCTTCAAGCTTTCCGAGCAATTTCTCCCCGTCAAACAAAAACGCGAGTTGCACGGGGGCCGCAAAGGTTCCATCGGCCGTGAAATCGCCGCCCGAGCTCACAACGACGAAGATGGCGGGCTGCCCTTTGAGGGCTTTTTTTATGTCTTTTGAATCGGTCTTGATTCTCAGCGGCGCCGTGCTCAAAGAGGGCACGCCGTCGTAGGCGCCGCCGGCGGCGCCGGTGTGGTTCAAGTTGTATCGCTTGGCCGTCTCTTTGTCGGTGAACACGTTTTTCAGCACGCCGTTTTCGATCAGGGGAACACGGTCTTCCGACATGCGGACTCCTTCGTTGTCAAAGAACGCAGTGCGGCTTTCTTTGGGGTTGCGGTTTTGTTCGAGGGTGAATTTTTCGTGGAAGAGCTTTTCCCCCATTTTGCCGCTGAAAAGCGAACTGTTGGTGGCGTAGTTCTCCCCGTTCAAAGACCGCATCAAAAACCGTTTGGCTTCGGGGCTTTGAAAGGTGAAAACGGGAATCTTGTCGCCCTTGGGAAAGTCGACGGGGTTGTTGTAGGCGGCGAGATACTCGCGGTTGAATTTCCAGAAGCGTTTCGGGTCGAAGTTTCTGCCTTCGAAAACGACGAACCCGTCAAAAAGGTTTGCACTTTTTTTCTCTTTCAGAATCAGGCCCAATTCGAAAGCGGCGTCGTGATAGGAAAGGTCGAGCCCTTCAGAATTTTGCATGGTATAGGTAGTTTCGCGGACGGTAATGGCTTCGCTGAAAGAGAACTCGGGGAAGTCTTTTCGCAAAGTGTTCAACACGTTCTCGGTGTGTTGGACCATGGTTTGCGCGTCCATCGGAGAGGGGTTTAAATCGCGGTGGTCTTTCCCCGTTTCCAGCGAATGGGGATACAAAACGCCCGCTTGGAGGTTGTCGGTTGCTTGTTGTTCCAGTGTGCGTTCGTCGACGTCGCCAACGGCGCCGCCAATGCCGATTTTGCCTTCATCGTAGACGCGTACCGCTTTTTTGACGATGTCCTTCGTACGGACGGCCTCGATGGCCGTATTGCGAATGCGCGCCGTCGTTTCTTTCGTGCGAATGGAAAGGGTCTCTTTTTTCATGGTTTATCCTCCTACTCTACCTTTAACTCGCGAACGAGGGTGTAAGGTCCGCCGAAGCCGACCGAAAGCGGGAATTGTTCCATCTTGCCGCAACCGCCGCCCACGAAGCTTAACAACTCGAACTCTTCGCTGAGCTCGTCCACCAAAGAGAGTGTTTTGAACACGCTGCCGGTGACCACGGAAACTTTGATGGGGGTGGTGATTTCGCCGTTTTCGATTTTGTACGCGCGATCCGGCGCGATAGTGAACGTCGACATGCCGGAGCCGTGTTTGATGGTGTCGATGTAGACGCCGTTTTTGACGTTGGCGACGATGTCTTTGAGCGGCTTGTCGCCTTTGTCGATGTAGGTGGTCGTCATGCGGACGATTGGCTCAAACTCAAAATTCACGGCACGGGCGTTGCCGGTGGGTCCCTCTTCCATCAAGGCCGCCGTCTGAATGCTGTGGAGGCGTCCGGTGAGTTTGCCGTCGGTGATGATGGAGGTCTTCTCGCTTTTAGTGCCCTCGTCGTCATAGGGCGCGTAGCCAGAACCGTGGACGTTGCCGTCGTCGAGAATGTTCAAGTGCTTCTGGCCGATTTCTTTGCCGAGTTTCCATTCTTTGGCCATGGTTTCATCGCCGACCATGAAGTCGGCTTCGCTTTTGTGGCCGAAGCTTTCATGCGTGAACACGCCGGTGGCGAGCGGACTCAACAAGACCGGATAAGTTCCTGCCTCGACGGGTTCGGCGTCGCGGACAAACGCGAGGTTCTTGTCGATTTCCGTCTCGAAATAGTCTTTCAACCCAGCGAGTTCTTCAAAATGAATGGCGGCGCGCGAAACGCTCGCCTGGTCCTTTTTATCGCCGAAAACTATGTCTAAGTCCATGCGGATGCCGCAACTTTGCTTGTCGAAAGTCACATTCGCGCCTTTTGAGGAATAAATGGACTTCACGGTCCGTGCGTCGACGTAATAAGACTTGTGGTGTACGATGGCCTCCGCTTGCAGCAACTCCAAGTATTCTTCCATTAACGCTCGCTTTTTGCCTACGGGCACGTTGGCGATGGCGGTGTCTTCATACTGCAAAATGGTGTCTTGGTTGGTCTCGAACGCTTTCACGACCGGATGGTCGTCGATGTTTTCGTCCGGGGTCGCCATCGAAGCCAGTTCGTCGATGGTGTCTTGAAGTTTTTCAACATCGGTCGTCGATGCGTAATACCAACGCTTCCCGTCGAACACACGCACGAACGCTCCCTTGTTGTGGCGGACTTTTTCTTCTTGAAGGGTCGACTTCTTATACGAGATTTTCGTCGTCGAAGTCTCTTCAATCCGCACATCTGTGTAAAGATGTTTAGGAAAATCGAACATTATACGCCTCCTGTTTATTCTCCGCCTTCGCGGATAGGGTCTTTGTGAAAATTCACATCTGGTTTCATTATACAGTATTTCAAATAGAAATGTCAGGGCTTTTTACGCTTAAATCAAACGGAAATGGCATCCGACGCTTGTTTCTTTTTCCAAGGCGTCTTCAATGACGGCGAGGGCCGCAATCGTCATGTGCAAGGTTTCGTAGTAGTTGCGATGGTGGTTTTCGTGCTTGCGCAAATTGTTCAGTATGTCTCGCAGGCCTTTTTGCGCTTCAAGCAAACCCGGTTTTTGCCGGACGATGCCGGCGTGTTCTTCCATCAGTTGGCGGATCTTGCGACGAATCGGCGCATAATCGAACCTTGCGGATTGAAGCAAGCGTCCGGATTTTTGCGGTTCGAGGGTGCGTCCGGGCTTTTTGTTGATGGTTTGCGCGATGCGCCGAGCGAAGACCACGCATTCCAAAAGCGAATTGGAAGCGAGGCGATTGGCGCCGTGCACGCCCGTAGAAGCGCATTCGCCGACGGCGTATAAATACGGGAGGGTGCTTTCGCCGGAAAGATTGGTTTGCACGCCGCCGATCAAGAAATGTTCGACGGGGGTGATGGGAATCCAATCTTTCCCAAGTGTATATCCGTTTCGGTTCAAATGGGCGGCGATGGTTGGAAACCGCTTTTTTGCATACTCCGCGCCAAGCGGTGAAGTGTCGAGATAGACATAGTCGGCCCATGTGTCGTACATTTCCCGGTAGATCGCCTGAGCGACCACATCGCGCGGTGCGAGTTCGCCGTCTTCGTGATAGCGTTTCGCAAACAGCGCGCCTTCGATGTTGCGGAGCACAGCCCCTTCCCCGCGCAAAGCTTCCGAAAGCAAAAACGAACGCGAATCGCTTTCGCCGTTGTAAAAAGCGCTCGGATGAAACTGAACGAACGCCATGTCGCGAATGCGCGCGCCGGCATTTTGCGCAAGGGCGATGCCACATCCTGTGGCGGCGGCCGCGTTGGTCGTCTTTTTGTAAAGCGCGCCGATGCCGCCGGTTGCCAAGACGACGTGTCCGGCTTGAAAGTGGATGGTCTCACCGTTTTTTCTTAGCGTCCTCGCACCGACGGCTTCGCCGTTTTCAACCACGATGCCATAGACCATCGTGTCTTCGACAATGTCAATGTTTTTCCGCTTTTCGGCCTCTTTCCAAAGAGGGGCCATCATTTCTTTGCCCGTGGCGTCGCCGCCGCTATGCAAAACGCGCGCATGGGAATGACCGCCTTCTTTGGTGGTGTGCATCAAACCGGCCCTGTCGAGGTCGAAGGTTACACCGAAACGCATCAGTTGCTCGATGTTTTCTTTGGCCTCGTCAATTAAAACACGGACAGCTTGCTCATCGTTGAGCCGGCTGCCCGCAATCATTGTGTCCTCAAAATGGCTTGACAAAAGATCGGCGTCTGTGGACATCTCGCTTGCGATGCCGCCTTGCGCGAGATGCGAGTTGGTTTGGGAAACGGTGTTTTTTACGACGACGACAACCTTCAATCTGTCGTCGACCAAAAGCGCCGTATAAAGCCCGGAAAGGCCGCCGCCGACGATTAAGACGTCGCAAGAGCGTTTTTTCATTGCGCGCTTTCTTCCATCATCCGGCGCAAAGACGCTTCGGCCGCTTCACGGATTGTAGAATCGACCTCGATTTCATAGACGCCCTCTTTCAACGCGCGATGCAAATCTTCCAACGTAGTCTTTTTCATGTCCTCGCAGACCAGCTTGTCGGTCACGGGAAGAAAGGTTTTGTCGGGGGATTGTTTTTGCAGCTCGTGAATCAATCCCTCCTCGGTGCCGATGAGGTATGTGCTCGCCTCATCGTGAAGCGCATAAGAAAGGAGCGCCTGCGTGCCGCCGACGAAATCGGCTTCGCGTAGGACTTCAAGGGGCGCTTCGGGGTGGGCGATGAAGCGCGCGTCCGGATATTTTTCTTTCATGGTTTTGACGTCTTCGACGGTAAGATCGTTATGAATGTCGCACCATCCTTCGAAAAGGTCGATGTTCAAATCGTGCTTGTCGATCAAATATTGCGCAAGGTTCTTGTCGGGAACGTACAAAAACTTCTGCCCCGGATATCGTTTGAGAATCTTTTCGGCGTTCGAGCTCGTTACGCATATGTCGCTTAAGGCTTTGATTTCGGCCGTGGAGTTGACATAGCACACAACGCTTGCCTCCGGGTGTTTTTCTCGGTACTCCTTGATGCTTTTTGCGTCGGCCATGTCCGCCATGGGACATCCTGCGTCTTTGACGGGCAAAAGCACCCGCTTGTTTGGGGAGAGGAGTTTGGCGGTCTCCGCCATGAAATGCACGCCACAAAAGACGATGGTGTCGGCGTTTGTTTCGGCGGCCGCTTTGGAAAGCTGGAAGGAATCGCCGACCAAGTCGGCGATGTCCTGGATTTCCTTGTTTTGGTAATAGTGCGCCAAAATCAAGGCGTTGTGTTTGGTTTTCAATGCCAAAATCTCTTGGACCATTTGTTTTTGGTTCATGGTAACGCCTCGCTTAATAGGAAAATTTCATACTGATGTCGAACGCCTCGACAGAATGCGTAAGGGCGCCGACGGAAATGAAATGTACGCCGGTTTCGGCGATGCTCGCAACCCTGTCGAGCGTAACGTTCCCGCTCGCCTCGAGTTCCTTTTGAGCATGATTGTTTTGAACGCAGCGCCGCATGAGCTCTAAAGACATGTTGTCGAGCATGATGCGGTTGCAATCGGTCAATTGCGCCTCTTGAAATTGTTCAAAGGTTTCCACTTCAACTTCGATGGGCGTGTTTGAACCGATGATGCTTCTCACTACGGCCACGGCGTCTTCAATGCTTCCGGCGGCGTGGATGTGGTTGTCTTTGATCAACGCCATGTCGGAAAGGGAAAAACGATGGTTGTACCCGCCGCCGCGGACAACCGCGAGTTTGTCGATGGCGCGCAAAGTCGGAGCGGTCTTGCGCGTATCGAGAATTTTGCAGTCGGTGTGGCGCACTTTGTCGACATACTTTCGCGTAGCGGTGCTGATTCCGCTCATCCGTTGCAAAAAATTGAGCGCGGTGCGTTCGGCTTTCAAAAGATTTTTGGTTTTTCCACGGACAAAAGCGAGATAATCGCCGGCTTCCACCGTTGCGCCTTCGGCCTGTATCGCCTTGAACTCGACGGTTTCATCCACCGCTTCGAAGACCGCTTTGGCAATGTCCAACCCGCTGACGACGCCCGAAGCTTTTGCGCTCAACACCGCTTCGCTTTCTTCGGTAGTGAAAAGCGCGTCGGAGGTGATGTCGCCATGAGGCATGTCTTCTTCCAACGCGCGTTTGATGAGGACTTTCAGTTCGCTATCCATAATATTCCCCTTCACAACACTATTCGTCTTGAGATTGCTGCATCGACTTGATGGACACGCCGCTCATCGCTTCACCGAGGCCTTTGGAGACTTCGGCGACTTTGGCGTAGTCCTTGTGGTTCTTCACCGCTTCAACGATGGCCTGGGCGCGTTTTTTGGGGTTGTCGGATTTGAAAATGCCGGATCCGACAAACACGCCTTCGGCGCCTAAATGCATCATCAATACCGCATCGGCGGGCGTGGCGATGCCGCCGGCGGACAAGTTGGGCACAGGGAGTTTTCCGTGCTTGTGGACGTATTCGACCAAATCGTAGGGCGCGCGGATTTCTTTGGCGAAATCCATCAGTTCGTCTTTGCGCATCGATTTGACTTTGGCGATGTCGGCGTTGATGGTGCGCATGTGGCGAACGGCTTCGGCCACATCGCCGGTGCCGGCGACGCCCTTGGTGCGAATCATCTGCGCCCCTTCCTTGATGCGGCGCAAGGCTTCGCCCAAATCCGTCGCTCCGCAAACAAATGGGGTTTTGAAGAGGGTCTTGTCAATATGATGGTGTTCATCGGCCGGAGTCAACACTTCGCTTTCGTCGATGAAATCGACGTTCAGCGCTTCAAGAATGAAGGCTTCCGCAAAATGTCCGATGCGCACTTTCGCCATGACGGGGATGTCTACGGCGTCTTGGATTTCCTGAATAAGCTGCGGGTCCGACATGCGGGCGACACCGCCTTGCTTGATGATGTCCGCCGGCACCTTTTCAAGGGCCATGACGGCCATTGCGCCGGCTTCTTCGGCGATTTTTGCCTGTTCTTTCGTGACCACATCCATGATGACGCCGCCGCGAAGTTGTTTCGCTATGTTTCGTCCTTTCATACTCAACACCTCTATTGTTAAGGATTCTTTTTATCCGATAGGATTGCAATTTCTGTAAAACACCACGGGATGACCCGTGGGGTGCATTCGTGATGGTGCGGTTGGTGGGATTCGAACCCACACGTCGTTAAGACACTACCGTCTGAGGATAGCGCGTCTACCGGTTCCGCCACAACCGCATGTGCCACATGGGCATCTTTACATATGCATTGTAACAAACTTTCGCTTGTTTTGACAAAGAGTTTCCACTTTTTTCAGGGTCCGCATTCGTTTCACACGTTCAAACGATACAACTTATTGGCGTTTTCAAAAAGCACCTTCGTGCGGGCGTCTCCGCGGACCATCTTGGAGAGTTTCTCAAGCTGTCCGTCCAGTTCGCAAGATGCGTAATCGCTGCCGAAGAGCACGCGGGACGGCGCCTTTTGCATAAGGGTTGACAGTAGCGATTCCGCTTCGCGCGCATCGCCTTCAAGCATTGAAGACAGTTCGTAGTAGACGTTGTGCAGCCCCGCGACGGTTGCAACCGCCTCTAGTGCGTTCCCCTTCCAGCAATGGCACACAACAACCGGCAAATCCGGAAACTTTCTCGCAACACGGGCCACTTCGCTCGGATGCGGGACGGCCTTGCCGTCCTTTGTCCATTCGGTGTGGACAAGGAGCGGAACGCGGCGCTTTTCAAGTTCTTCGTATAGGGGAATCAACCGGGAATCCTCCAGGGTGAACGGTTCATGCCCGGGATAGAGTTTCACACCGACGGCGCGTTTTTGATCGAGCGTGTTCGCCACATAATGCAAGTTGATGCCCGCAAGCGGACTGACGCCGATCACGGCGAAGAGGCGCTTCTCCTTACCGGCGAGCCGAACAATTTCTTCGCTGGTGCCGATGGTTGATTCACCCAATGAATCGGCGATGACGATGCCGTAATCGATGGAGTGTTCGTCTAATTTCGCCAACAGAATGCGCGACTTATCGTCAATATCCGTGCCCCAATAGGGCAGATGCAAATGGGCGTCGAGGATTGTCATAGGCCACATCCTTTCTTATGAAGAGCGGAACTCATGGCGCGAGAGGCCGGAACGTCTCACTTTGCGATTGGTACGGATTGTGCCATACACGCCGGTGATGATCATGGCGGCGCCCACGTAATGATACGCATAAAGCCTTTCGCTCAATATGATCGCGCCCGCGGCGATGGCGACGATGGTCGCAAGGTTGGCGTAGATGCTGATGACGTGCGCCTGCAAACGGGCCAAGGCGAAATTGAGCAAAAAGAACCCGCCGATTGACGCCACGACGCCAAGGTACAATATCGGCAGCACTAGCTCCCAAGCCGCAAGCAAGCCGACATATGCACTCAACCCTTCTCCCAAAGCCA
>SL_5KL_010_SEDDRAFT_10002480_pt1 | contig 10179 bp, 8 predicted proteins | sample SodLakKL_010_SED_FD_9118 | JGI IMG/M metagenome (IMG submission 9118)
CCTCCAGCCGCTGGCGGTCGAGCCACCGGAGGACGACGAGCTTGCTGAGACGATCCGGGAGCTAAAGCCGGGCTACGTAGTGAAAGCGACGCTCGCGTGGGACGACAGCGAGGCGACGTTCGTCGACTGCTCGGTCGAAGACGAATCATGGATTCAGTATGCCGACGGCGTCAGCGGACTCTTCGAGGTCGCCCAAGAGACGTGGTACGACGCCCAGACTGCCGGCGAGGCGATGAACGCCCGGACGACCTACAGCACTGGCAATGAGCCAAACGGCGTCGTGTATACGTTTGCCAAACAGCAGCCGCCACAGGATCTCTTCGAGGAGTTTCGGACCGGCGTCCGACCCATCGAACCACTCATCCAGCGCGTCGAGGCCGAGCGTGAAGACAGTGGCAACCGGGCGGTGTTCGTGATGAACCCGGTCGACGAGGAGTTCGTGTTGATCTATATCGTCTTCCGCAAAGACGGGATGTTGGCCCAGACGGTCCGGGACACCTACGGGCTGCCGTCGCGCTAAAACTCGCCGAGTCTGGATTGGCCGTCGGTGCCGCTACCGTCGCCGACACCCGCAACGTCGACGGCCCGCTGGATCGTCTCGAAAAACGTCTCGCGTTGGCTGCGGTCATACAGGGTTGCAGCGGGATGGACCGACAACAGCACGCGTTGGGAACGGTCGCCAAAGCGGGCGTCGACGATCTCACCGGCCTCCTTGGTGATGGCAACTGATCGGTCCAAGAGGTGCTGGCTCGGAACTTTGCCAAGCGTGACGACGAGGTCGGGGTCGACCGTGCTGATCTCGCTATTTAAATATCCCCGGCAGTTGGCAAGTTCATCAGTCGTGGGGTCGCGGTTTTCGGGCGGTCGACAGCGTACGCAGTTGGTGATTCGGACCTCCTCGCGCAAAAGGCCCGCCTCACCGAGGGCGTCGTCCAGGACGCTGCCCGACCGGCCCACGAAGGGTTCGCCCTGCTGATCCTCAGTTTTACCTGGGCCCTCGCCGACAAACAGCAGCGCGGCCTCGGCGGGGCCGACCCCGTTGACAATCCGACTGCGTGAGTCGACAAGGTCGGGACAGCGCGTGCAGTCGCTCACGCAAAATCCATCGGTCTGTTCCATACGAAACCGCCGGGTGGGAACGGCTTAGTTCTCCCCCTTTTCGAGACGCAGAAACTGCTGGCGACCGGCGCGAGCAGCGAGCCGAGCGATCCGAAGCGGTTCGGGTCGACCGTGTCCGTCGGGCGTAAACGCCCGGACGACCTCGGCAGCCTCGCTTTCGGAAACCCCCACAGCGCGGACGTACACTGTCCGGTCCTCACACTCGATTGGGTGGCGATCCGGCAGCCGACGGTAGGTTTCGAGCCGCCACGTCAGGGCCTCGCCGTCGAACTCCTTTTTCAGTGGCTCATCCAAGCCGTCGCTGTCCTCGAACGACACTGCGAGGACGGGGCGGTCGCTGTGCTCAGAGAGCGCGGAGAGGTCGATAATATTGAACCAAGCCGGTGCGATGCCGGCGAGCATGAGCCACTGAATGTCGGCGCGGTCGAGGCGGTTGAGGAGCCGACAGCAGCCAGCGGTCGCATCGCTGCCGCCGGTGGTGCACTGGGCAAAAACAAGGTCGTCGACGGTTCGATCAGCGCGNACCACNGCCCCNCCNAGTTGGCTGCGGTCAGGGCCATCGGAGGCGGCGATNCCNAGGGCACGCGAGCCGGNTTTGGGCTGCATTCGTCGGCCGGTTAGGCGTCTGACTCGTCGGAGTCGTCAGGCTCTTTCATCTCTTGGAGCCTGTCCAGTAGCTCGTCGTTCGACGCGCCGATATCGAACTCAACCGACCCCGCGTGTGCGTTTTCCTCGGTGTCGTGGCCTGCGTCTTCGAAGTCGGTATCGAAGTTCTGATTCTCTTGTTCAGACTCATCGTAGCTTCCAAAGCCCATACACACAGAGATACGAGAGCCGACCACAAAAATCCCCCCACAGCCGGGTGCTTTTTAGGATCCCTGCCGTGAAGCCGGTATGGAGCCGATCACTGTTACCGCTGAGGCGGATGTGTTTACCTGCAACGCGTATCTGATCGACGGCGAGACAACGACGCTCGTCGACGCCGGAGCCATGCCGGGTGTCGAAACCGTCATCACCGAGCATATCGAGGATCTCGACCAGATCGTTCTCACCCACCAACACGGCGATCATGTTGCCGAACTCCCGGCTATCCTGTCGGCGTTCGACGCCGACCTGTATGCGTACGCCGACCACCCACATCGCACCCACGAGCTCACCGACGGCGACGAGATTCAGATCGGCGACGAAGCATGCGAAATTGTCTACACACCCGGCCACGCCGACGATCATATCTCGCTCATCGGCGAGACGGCACTGTTCAGCGGCGATGTGGTGGTCTACAACGACGGCGCGTTCGACGACGGCAGCTTTGGACGAACTGACCGACCGGGCCAGTCCCGCGAGCGACTCATNGAGAGCCTCCGGACGATTCTCCGTCGACTCCCTGAGTCAGTGACAGCGATGTATCCCGGCCACGGCGATGTGTTTCAGACGAGGGGCGACGAGACAGTCCGGACGGTCATCGAACGCGCACTCGAACGCGCCGAACGACGCGAGCCGAAGTATCCGGAGTAGCCACCGCCTACTAAAAGGGAGCCGACAGAAAGCGGGTGCTACAGCACGGAGTTACGGTCGACAACAGAAAGAATCCGAGAGTTAGGCTGCGCGGCGTTCTTTGGCTTTCGGGCGGAGTCGCGAGTAGCCGCATTTTCGGCAGCTGTTTGCACGCGGGGAGTTCCGAGCGTTACAGCGCATGCAGATCTGTTTGTTAAGGGTTCGTTCGGTGGCGTTCTCGTTGCTTGGCATGCTCGCTCGTTGTGGGCGTCGCTGTTTAAGCGTTGCGAGACCGAAACGAGCGAAAACAGCCGTTAGGCTCCGGCTTCTTCGAGCGCGGCTTCGAGATCCGCACGCTGGGTAACGCCGACAAAGCGGTCGACGATACCGTCGTCGTTTTCGATCACCAGCGTCGGCAGCGAGCGAACCTGGTACTCGTTGGCGACGTCCTGTTCTTCGTCGACGTCGACTTTGGCGAACTCAACATCGTCGTAGTCGGCTTCGAGTTCGTCCAGAATCGGGTCCTGGGTTTTACACGGGCCACACCAGTCTGCGTAGAAGTCTGTGAGTCGAACCGTCATTGTGTTCTCGCTCGTCGGTTGCCGAGGCGCGCGCATAAGCGTTTCCACAGCCGTCCAAGTAACCCCTACTCAACTCGTGGAGCAGTCTCGTCAGACCGGCCGGGGATTTCGAGTTCAATCTCCAACTCGGGGCCGTCCATCCCATCGAAGTCGATCTCTAACTCGACGGGCTGGCCGAACGCGAAGGGGAGTTCCCATTCGTTGTCCGACAGCGTGAGCTCCTCGCCATCGCGGAGCTGTTCACCCAGTGCGATCAGAAACTCGCCGGCCTCGCTGGCGTCCAGTCGGTAGTGTTGCTCGAAGTTGCGACCCGCGCGGATGGTCGTCTGCTCGGTGTGATCGTCGGCTGCAGTGTCGTGATTTGCCATACACTGCTGTAGGTCGTCGACAGCCAGATACGTTTCGGCCAGCGGGGTTTTTCTCAAAAGCGATCCACAAACAGTGTGTGACGTCCGACATCTGTGAACGCTCGGCGACGTGGCTGGTAAGCGAAATTCGACACGGAACTGTTTCGTCGACCGAGGTAGTCGACGCCTATCTCGGCCGGATCGCCGCCGAAAACGACGACCTCAACGCCTACATCACCGTTATCACCGACTCAGCGCGCGAAGCTGCCCACAAGGCCGATGCCGCAGTCGACCGCGGCGAAACCCTCGGCCCACTGCACGGTGTCCCAATCGCACTCAAAGATCTGGGGGCGATGAAAAAGGGAGTCAGACATACTTTCGGTTCAAAGTTATGTGCCGACTACGAGGCGTCTCGAACCGCAGTGATTGTCGACAGACTTGAATCCGCTGGAGCCATCGTGCTCGGTAAAACCAACACCCCAGAGTTGGGCCATGCGGGGGTAACCACAAACAAACTCGTCGGCTCGACGGCCTCGCCGGTCGACCGCTCGCTCAACGCCGGCGGCTCGTCCGGCGGGAGTGCGGCCGCCGTCGGCGCAGGGATGGCCGCGCTTGCGACTGGTAGCGATGCGGGCGGTTCAATTCGGATTCCCGCTGCCTGCTGTGGCGTCTTCGGGATGAAACCCTCTTTTGGGTTGGTACCGAACGACTCGCGGCCAAACGGCTTCGGCACCACACGGCACCACACCGCTTGCGGGCCGCTGAGTCGGACGGTCGAAGACGCTTCGCTCATGCTGGAGGTGATGGCTGGGCATCACTCGGCCGACCCAAACAGTGTGCCAATCGAGTGTGAGTTCCAGAAAGCTGTCGGCCAACCAATCGATGACTACACCATCGCCTACAGTCCGGCCCTAGGTGTCTTCGAGGTCGACGAGTCAGTCCAGGACGTCGTCGAAGCCGCCCTCCCCGCATTTGAGTCGGCTGGGGCGAGCCTCACTGAAATCAAAATCGGCCACGGCATTTCGATGACTGAGTTGACCGACGCAGTGAGCGTGACGTTTACCACGGCGGTAGCCAGCGCAGTCGAGGGACTGGAGTCGACGATGGGCGTCGACTTCAGGGCTCATCCAGACGATGTTAGCCAGAGCCTACTGGCGATGGTCGAAGCCGGCAGCGAACACACCGCAGCCGACCTCGACCGTACGGGCGTTGTGCGAACGCAACTGTACGACGGGATTCAGTCCGTCTTCGAGTCGTCCGACATTCTCGTGACGCCGACGCTGGCCTGCAGTGGATTCGAACGCGATGTCGATTCGGGTCACGTCGCATGGGAGGATGTGTTGACCTGGCCGTTCAATGTTACTGGCCATCCGGCGGCATCGGTGCCAGTCGGCCAGACTGACAGCGGGCGGCCGGTTGGTATGCAGATCGTGGGTCGACGGTACGGCGATGAGACGGTGCTGGCAGCGAGTGCTGCACTTGAGGCTGAACTCAATAACGCGAACTGAACCTTTTTGGGCCGGTGTGACAATGAGGGTTCTATGAACTATCGCGAGGTCACCGTCACCGGCGAGTATGTCGCCCGACTCGAAACTGGGGCCGACTGGCGCGAAGAGATCGAAACGCTGGCCGCAGAGGTTGAGGCCGAGGCAGGCTGGTTTACGGCGATTGGCTCGGTCGAAGACGCCGAGATCTGGTTTTATGACCAAGACGACAAAGAGTACCAGTCGGTGACGTTCGACGAACCCCTGGAGGTCGCCGCATGTGTCGGGAATGTGAGTCTCCTAGACTGCGAGCTGTTTGCTCACACTCACGCAGTTTGCTCGCGGGCCAGCGGCCAGGCACTTGCGGGCCACATCAACGCCGGCACCGTCTTCGCGGGCGAGCTGTACTTCCGAGCGTTCGAACAACCCTTGGCCCGCGAGCGAGACGAGACGACTGAGTTGGATCTCTGGCTGTGAGCGAGACAAGCGACCGACCCCAAGAGGGCGACGACACCGACAATCGGACTCCGATGCGACCGGACGACGAGCAGTATTTCGCCCGCATCGAGAGTCGACTTGACAAAGCGATGGCGGTCGCCACACGGGCCAAAGGCCAGGGCAAAGACCCCGAACCGGAGGTCGAAATCCCCATTGCCCAGGATATGGCCGACCGTGTCGAAAACATTCTGGGGATTCCAGATGTCGCCGAACGCGTCCGCGAACTGGAAGGCCAGATGTCCCGCGAGGAAGCCGCACTCGCGCTCGCCGAGGATTTCGCCGAAGGCCGCGTCGGCGAGTACGACAGCAAGGCCGGCAAAATTGAGGGTGCGGTCCGGACGGCGGTCGCCCTGCTGACTGAGGGTGTGGTCGCCGCGCCAATCGAGGGAATCGACCGCGTTGAGTTGCTGTCGAACGACGACGGCACCGAGTTCGTCAACGTCTACTACGCCGGGCCGATCCGGTCGGCGGGTGGGACCGCCCAAGCACTGTCGGTGTTAGTCGCCGACTACACCCGAAGTATTCTCGGCCTCGCCGAATACAAAGGCCGCGACGAGGAAATCGAACGCTACGTCGAAGAGATCAATCTCTACGATAAGGACACAGGACTGCAGTACTCGCCGAAGGACAAAGAGACCCGATTTATTGCGACCAACATGCCGATTATGCTCGACGGCGAGGCGACGGGCGACCTAGAGGTCTCGGGGTACCGAGATCTGGACCGGGTTGATACCAACTCCTCGCGCGGTGGCATGTGTCTGGTAATGGCCGAAGGCATCGCACTGAAAGCACCCAAAATCCAACGCTACACCCGCCAACTCGATGAGGTCGACTGGCCGTGGCTCCAGGACCTGATTGATGGCACCATCGAAGGCAAAAAAAGCAACGAGACAGATGCCGACGAGGGCAAAGGCGAAGAAGGCGACGACGGTGAGGCCGACGCTGCGGAGGGTGGCAGCGACGACGCTAACGAACCCGAAGAACCCGAGAAACCAGCCGGCCCGCCGCGAGTCAAACCAAAATCCAAGTATCTGCTCGATCTGATCGCCGGTCGACCCGTCTTCGGCCACCCCTCCGAGTCCGGCGGCTTTCGACTTCGATACGGCAGAGCGCGGAATCTCGGCTTTGCGACCGCGGGCGTCCATCCGGCGACGATGCACATCATCGACGACTTTCTCGCCACAGGCACCCAGATCAAAACCGAACGCCCCGGTAAGGCTGCCGGAATCATTCCCGTCGACTCTATCGAAGGCCCGACAGTCAGATTAGCGACCGGCGAGGTCCGGCGGATCGACGACCCCGAAGAAGCCCGCGAACTCCGCAACGGCGTCGAAAAGATTCTCGATATCGGTGAGTATCTCGTCAACTACGGAGAGTTCGTCGAGAACAACCACCCACTCGCGCCGGCTTCGTATGCTCCCGAATGGTGGGTCCAGGAGTTCGCGGCCGCCGGCGCGGATGTCCAGGCCTACCGCGATGATCCCCACATTGATCTCGAATCACCAACCGCCGACCAAGCCCTCGCGTGGGCCACCGAGTATGACTGCCCGCTGCACCCGAAATACACCTACGTCTGGCACGATATCTCGGTCGACGCCTTCGAGACGCTCGCCGAGGCCGTCGCCGACGGCGAACGCCGCGAGGATGGTGATCTGCTCGTCGTCGACCGCACCGAGACAGTCCAGACAGCGCTCGAAACGCTGCTCGTCGCCCACCAGCAGACCGACGAGACATGTGAGATCCGCGACTGGCTGCCGCTGGTTCGCTCGCTTGGGGTTAGTCAGGACTTAACTAAAAAATGGGACGAGCTTTCAGACGAGGCGACATCGTGGGACGGCGGCGACAACGCGATCAAAGCCGCTAACGAGGTGGCACCGTTCAAACTTCGAGAGCGCGCGCCAACCAGAGTCGGCGCGCGGATGGGTCGACCCGAGAAATCCGAAAAGCGTGATCTCTCGCCAGCAGTCCACACCCTGTTTCCAATCACCGACGCCGGTGGTAACCAACGGGATGTGGCCGCTGCGGCCCGAACGATGGACGAGCGAGGCCGACGCGGCATTCACTCGATGCGAATCAACCAGCGCGCCTGCGGAGACTGTGAGACCCACACCTACAAATCCCAATGTCCAGCGTGTGGAGCCCACACCGAACCACACTATGAGTGCGAAGAGTGCGAAATCGTCTGTGAACCCGACGAGGCGGGTCGGGTTGTCTGTCCAAGTTGCGAGCGAGATGTGACCGCCGCCGAATGGCAGGAAGTCGACCTCCGCAGTGAGTACCGCGGCGCGCTTGAGGCAATCAACGAACGCGAAGGGAATTTCAAGATTCTCAAAGGCGTCAAAGGGCTCACGTCGGCCAACAAAACTCCAGAGGCGATCGAAAAAGGCATTTTGCGAACCAAACACGGCGTTTCATCATTTAAAGACGGCACGGTTCGATACGACATGACGGACCTGCCCGTCACGGCCGTCAAGCCCGAAGAACTCGATGTGACCGCCGATCACTTTCGGGGACTCGGCTATGAGACCGACATCAACGGTGATCCCCTGCGGCACGACGACCAGTTGGTCGAACTCAGAGTCCAGGACATCGTCCTCTCAGATGGAGCGGCCGAACACATGATCAAGACGGCGGATTTTGTCGACGATCTCTTAGAGCGATTTTATGGCTTGCCCGCCTTTTACAACATCGAGGAACGCGACGATCTGGTCGGCGAGTTGGTCTTCGGGATGGCTCCGCACACGAGTGCGGCCGTCGTGGGGCGAGTAGTTGGCTTTACGAGCGCGGCGGTCGGATACGCCCATCCGTACTTCCATGCCGCCAAACGGCGCAACTGCTTCCATCCGGAGACGAAACTCTGGTTCGAAGACGAATCAGGTGTCTGGCACCACGAAACGATCCAGACAGTTGTCGAAGCTCGGTTAGATGATCCCGAAGCGGACGATGTCGGTACGCTGATCCAAGATATTGGCGGGACACTCGCAGTCCCGAGTATCGATGAGACGGGATCAGTTGTCACGAAGCCGGTCGAGGCACTCTCGAAACATCCTGCACCGGATCACATGGTGACGGTTGAAACCCGGAGTGGCCGCGAGATTACGGTCACACCGGATCACACAATGCAGGTGTTCGAAAACGGCGAGCCGCAGACCAAGCAGGCAATGGAACTCACCGAGCAGGATCTGCTTATCAAGCCTGAACAGCTTGGCAGTGTGCAGCCAGCCGCAGACAACGCGACATTTGATCTACTAGCGGAGTTCATTGAGATCGATTCCATCGACAACAGTCGACTGATGATCAAGGGCATCGAAAAGAACGCCCTCTATGAGCTGTTCGAAACAAAACTCGCAGACGAGTGGGACGGACAGTTCTATCCACTGAAAAGTACCGCAGCGTACTTCGAGATGTCCCACAAAACGCTGAGTAACTATCTCTACCGCGAGAGTGTTCCGGCCGCGCTGTTGGTGGAGTTGTGTGACTCCATTGACGAACTGCTCGCGTTCGTCCCTGAGGACGTGACGTTGAGAATGAAGCGCGATTCGACCGAAATGAATCGTACAGTAGAAATTACCGAAGATGTAGCAACGCTGCTCGGGTATTACGCTGCAGAGGGATTCGCACGCAAACAGGATACATCGAAGGGAATCATCCACCAGACAACGATCTGCGAAACCGAAACTGAAGCCCGTGAGTTCTATGTTGAGACATTCAACACAGCATTTGGAGTCGAGCCGTACCGTGAAAACGAGGCCAAAGTGACGGTTTCGGGCCGATTGATTCGGACGTTTTTCGATACGGTGTTGGATGCCGGAATCTTTGCGGAGACGAAACGTGTTCCACAGTGTATTTTCAATGCACCAGATGAAACGGTAGCCAGCTATCTGCGCGGGTATTTCAGTGGCGATGGCAGCGCGGATTCGACTGCACTCAGAGTCTATGCCACCACAGTCAGTCGCGAACTGAAAGAAGACCTCCTTGCACTGCTCACGCGTCTTGGAATCGTTGGAAGCGTTACCAACACAGAGCCGGTTCCACTGTGCGAAAAGTTCCCTGAGTACTACGAGATAGACGATCCATCGATGTCTGCGCGAAGCTATGTTCTTAGCGTGACATCGAACGACGCAGTCGCGTTCGCTAAAAAGGTTGGATTCCATCTCAGCCGGAAAGATACACAACTCCAAACACAGGTAGATGCCGTCATTCCTCGTCGACGCCGAGCGTTTGATGGCGGGAGTGGTGACTACCTCGTTGAATCGGTTGAATCAGTCGAGTACGTACAGTCGGATACTGACTACACCTACTGTCTGACTGTCAAAGACACTCATTCACTCATTGTGAACGATCTTGCTCAAAAGCAGTGTGATGGTGACGAAGACTGTGTGATGCTGTTGATGGACGGGCTGTTGAACTTCAGTCGACAGTTCTTGCCTGACAAGCGTGGTGGGCGGATGGACGCACCCTTGGTGATGTCCTCGCGGATCGACCCCGCCGAAATCGACGACGAGGCCCACAACATGGATATCGTCTCGTCGTACCCACGCGAGTTCTACGAGGCAACCCTCAAGATGGCAGATCCCGAATCGGTCGATATCAAAACAGGCGAAGACACCCTTGGGACTGTCGATCAGTACCATGGGTTTGTCCACACCCATTCGA